>Ga0209536_100016956_pt1 | contig 10343 bp, 5 predicted proteins | sample DeeMarSeWOR28_12_FD_187461 | JGI IMG/M metagenome (GOLD analysis project Ga0209536, IMG submission 187461) | Marine sediment microbial communities from White Oak River estuary, North Carolina - WOR-2-8_12 (SPAdes) (version 2) | ecosystem: Environmental > Aquatic > Marine > Intertidal zone >... | reverse complement strand
GGTCTCGATTTCCATCGACCCACCGATCTGCTTGATCTCGCTGTTCACCACGTCCATGCCGACGCCGCGGCCGGCCAGGCCGGTCACGGTGCCGGCGGTCGAAAAGCCGCTTTCGCGAATGAACTGGACCAGGCGCTGTGGGTCGACGTCTTCGTTTTCCTGCATCAGGCCGCGTTCAATGGCCCGCTTGCGCACGGCGTCGAGGTCGACACCGCTGCCGTCGTCCTGCACGCGAATCACGAACTCGGTGGCTTCGGCTTCAACCGTTACGGTGATTTCACCCTCTTCGGGTTTCTTGAGCTTGCGGCGCACCTTGGGAATCTCGATACCGTGGGCGATGGCGTTGCGCAACATGTGCTCGAGGGGCGCCGTGATGCGTTCCAGGACGTTGCGATCCAGCTGGTCGCTGGAACCTGCCATGCGCAGTTGCAGACGGGCTTTCTTGCCGGTTTCGGTGGCCGCGGAGCGAACCACCCGGCGCAGCCGCGGAGCAGCACTGCCGAATGGGGTCATGCGCGTTTGCATCAACCCCTCCTGCAGGTCCGAGCTGACCCGATGCTGCTGGGTCAGCAGGCTTTCGGCCTGGCGGATGGAGTCGTCCAGCATCTCGTGGAGGTTGAGCAGGTCGCTCACCGACTCGGCCAGTGAGCGAGACAGTTGCTGCATGTTGGAGAAGCGGTCCAACTCCAGCGGATCGAACTCGGTTGATGCCTTGCTGGAGGCGCTTTGGTAGCGCGACATCATCTGGGCCTCACTTTCCATGTCCATCTTGCGCAGTTGTTCCTTCAGGCGATGCACCGTGGCATCTACTTCCTTCAGGTTGAAGCGCACGGCGCCCATTTGCTGCTCGAGGCGAGAGCGGTAAATGCTGATTTCACCGGCGTAATTGACCAGCTTGTCCATCAGCTCGGCGGCGACGCGGATTTGCGCGCCCGGTGCAGCATCGTCCGCGGCGGCGGCCGGGCGGTCCTCGATCTCGTGGAATTCGCGGCTCGGCGTGGTACGGAATCCGGCCGTCTTGCGCTCGGCCGGGGCGGCCTGCGGAACGGTCTCCGGTTCCGGTTCTGCTTTCGGGTCCGTGGCGGCAGCGACGCCCGGAACGACCGGCGGTTCCGGCTGGGTCGTCGCGGGTACAGGCGATCTTTCTTCAGCCTCGGCTGCCTGCTCGGGAGGTTGCTCGGTCGAATCCATGGCAACCTGCTCGGGCAAGCTCTCGACCCGCGCCGACGGAGTGGGCTGACGCTCCATTTCCGCGGCGGCTGCCAGGTGCGGAAGATGCAGCGCCTTGACCTTCTTCTCGAAACGCCTGAGCGCACCGGCCGCCTCCGGCATGCGACCGGATTGCAGCTGTTCCACGAACAGGTTCAGGTTGTCGCAGCCCTCTTCCAGGGCCTGGACGGCGGCGACCGTGGCCTCGATGCGATTGGACGCTATGTGTTCCAGCAGAGACTCCATGGCATGACTGAGTTCGCCCAGTTCGCCGAGCCCCGCCATCCGCGCACCGCCTTTGAAGGTATGAATTTCGCGCTGCAGATTCTGCACCAACTTGCGATCGGACAACTGGTCTCGCCAGGTGTTGAGAAGCGTGTCGCAACGCTCCAGCACTTCGGCAGCCTCTTCGAGGAAGATTGAGAGGATTCCGCCGTCTTCGATGTGCAAAGTGTCGGCGACGGCGGCCTGCCCCTCTTCCTGCGGCGCCGGCTCCGCGGGAGGCTCCGTGGCCGGCAGGCGGTCGGCCGGGGTTTCTGCGCGCTCGGCGCCGGCCGGCCCTGCTTCCACGGCGACATCCGGCGCCGGCGCAGTGTCTTCGAGCGCGGCGAGTTGCGCCAGCTCGTCGAGCAGCACCCTGTCTTCGCGCGGATAGGTCTTGGTGCTGTCGGTCTCAAGCACCGACAGCCGCTGGTGGAACCGGTGCAGGCTGGTCTGCATGCCCGTCAGGGCCTGCTGTGTGACCGGCCGGTCCGAATTCAGGCGGTTCTCGAGGTAATGCTCGAGCGCCCGCGCGACATCGGCCTCCTGGCCGAGCGGCGCCATCGAAAGCGTTCCGGCCAGGGTGTGGATGGCCCTCACCAGATTGGGACTGACGGCCTGGCTGGAACCAGAGGCCAGCGCCTCGACAAAGTGTTCGAGTTCGGCCAGGTAGCCGCGAATCTCGCCGATCATCAATTGTTTGAGCGTTGGATCCATGACGCCGGCGTCGAGCAGTTCCTCCAGACCGGCAGGCTTGTCCGGCGCTGCGGGCTGCGCCGGGGCGTCTTCTGCCGCGGCCGGTTCTGCGTGTTCGGTTGCGGCGCTCGGCGCCAGGTCGGGCAACATCGATGGGTCGGGCTGGACGCCATTGGCTACTCGCCGCGCGAACTCCTGCAGTCCGTTGATGGCTGCAATGTCCACCACGTCGCCGGGCTCGCCCGTCAGGCGGTCGCGGAGACCGCCGAGTGCGGTAATCGCCAGGCCGGCAGCTTCGACGAGTGGCTCGCTGAACGGAACTTTGCCCTCGATGAGTCGATTGAACAGATCCTCGAAGGACCAGGCGAAATCTCCCACTTCGCTGGCCCCAACCATGCGGCCGCTGCCCTTGAGGGTGTGGAAGCCGCGACGGAGTTCAGCCAGGGCCCGGGTGTTTTCATGATCCTCGGCCCACCGCTCCAGGTGCTGACCGAGTTGCTCGCGCACGGCGTCGAATTCTTCCAGGAATATGCCCAGCATGGCTGGATCCATGGCCGTCTCGCCGGATGCGCCGATCGGGTCAGCGGCAAGGGTGGTGGATTGGGTGGTGGATTGGGTGGTTGTCTGGGCGGCGGTCTGGCCAACGGTCAGGTCGGCCGATGCCGGCGGCGGTGCCGATGCTTCAGGTTCGTCCAACGACAACGAGATGGCGGTCGCGGGCACCGCAGCACCGCTGGCGCTGGCCTCGGGCAGCCCGTCAAGCCGGCTGTGCATCACCTGCAGGAAGCGCAGACTGTCGGCCTGCTCGTCGCGGCAGCCGGCCAGGTACAGTTCCAGCGCTGCAACCGAGTCGGCCAGGGGTTCCAGGTTCGGCACATTGCCGCCGTCGTCGGCGGCCAGAGACGCGTTCAGTGCCCGGGTCAGCTTGTCCGTCAATGCGGCCACTTCGCCCTGCGAGGCGACGCTGAGGGCGCCGGATATCTGCTGCAGCGGCGCTGCGTAATCCGCCTCGCTGTCGCCGTCGAGCCGCCCGCGGATCGCGCCCTGAACCTCGTGCAGGCTCGTGACACACTCGTCCAGCAGGCTCGCGAGAATTCGCCGCTGCTCGTGCTCCGGAAGCGCTATGAACCGTTCCCCCGCCGTCTCCTTTACCGGTTCGCCCAGCAACCGGATGTGCGTATCGAGGATGGACTCGACCTCCAGCAGCTTTTGGGCCAGGGCCAGCAGCGGCGAGTCGAGATCCATGCTGGCGCCGCCGGCGGTGTCCTGCAGCGCCGGCAGCAGGTCCTCGACCGCCTTCGCCGGCACCGGCAGGTTGAGCATGTTCAGCGTATCCGCCAATTGCTGCAAGGAGGTCCGGCTGGCCGCGCGCTGCTCGGCGTCGATGCGGCCGGTGCGCAGTTCCATGTCCAGCGTGTCCTTGACCTGCCCCAGCTCTTCACGCACAGCTTCGCCGATCGAATGAAACAGGTTGGCATCGCGGCCGGTCACGGCTCCGCGTGCGCGCAGCAGGGCGTCGCGGTCCGGAATCAGTTCCTCGAGCCGGAACCGCTCGCGCAGCAGGTCCGTGGCCTTGCTGCCCGGACGCGCCTGGGCTGCATAGAACAACAGTGCGCGGGACAGGGCCGTGACGGTGTCGCCGGAAGGCCCGCGCTCGCCGCCCTCCGCCATCGCCTTGAGCGTCAGGTCGAGCCGCGCAAACAGGCGCCGCAGCGGCAGGTCGTTGTCGATCGAGCCGTCGCGCAGGCCCTGCATCGCCTTGTCGGCGATCCACCACAGGCGCCTCAGGTCGTTGCGCCCGAGACGGATGTAGAGCTTGCGGCACACCTGCTGCATCGGCTCCAGCAGTGAATCCTTCGATTGTTCCTTCAGCCAGCCGAGCAGGGCGCCCTGATAAAGGCTGCGTATGCGCCGCGAGAAGGCCACGAATTCGTTGGACGCGATGGCGTCCGCCTCGCTGCCGCTGAGTTCGGGAATGATGACGTTGAGTTCGGGTGCGAACAGGGTGCCCTCGGAAAGCAGGGTCTCGTCGTGGGTGGCGCGCAACTCGTTCAAGGTGGGCAGCAACAGGATGGGAAGGTCTTCGTGCCCGGCCTGCAGGCGGTCCAGGTAGGACGGCAATACGATCACCGCATCCGTCAGCGCATTCAGCGATTCCTCGGAGTTGGCGTTCCCGTTGTGGAGCAGGTGGCCCCCTACCGCGATCATTTCGTCGGTGAGGATGCCGGCCCCCCGTTGCTGCATGGTCAGAAAAGTCAGGTTGAGCCGTTCCAGTTCCTCCTGGACCGCGACCAGCGAATCGCGCCTGGATGGGTCGCCGGCGAAGGCTTCGAGGTTTTCGCGCACGCTCTCGAGGCACTTGTCCAGGTCCTCGCGGACCCAGCTGATCGCCGAGCCGGAGTTCGAGCCCTCAAACATCACGTCCGGTCCCCTCGATTTTCGGCAACTTGAAGTCCGCTACCGAGTCACTCAGCTTGTGGACCAGATCGGCCAACCGGCCCATCGACTGCGCCGTTTGCTTGCTGCCTTCGGACGTCTGGATCGACACGTCGCGGATACTGTTCATCTGACTGGCGATCTGTTTCGCCACCTCGGATTGCGCCTGAGCCTCCTGGGAAATGCCCTCGATCATACTCGACAGGTCCTTGGAAACCGACTCGATGCGCTTGAGCGCCTCGCCGGCGTCTTCGGCTTTCTCGGCTCCGGCGACGACTTCCGAAGTGGTGGATTCCATCGACACCACCGCCTCGGATGTGTCGGCCTGGATGTTCTGCACCAGCATCTCGATGCGGCGGGTCGCGGTGGTGGCGCGTTCGGCCAGGCGTTGCACCTCGTCGGCCACGACGGCAAAACCTCGCCCGGCGCCGCCGGCCGAGGCCGACTGAATGGCGGCGTTCAGGGCCAGGATATTGGTCTGTTCCGCAATTCCGTTGATCAGTTCGACGATGTCTCCGATTTCCTGGGAGGACTCGCCCAGGCGCTTGATGCGCTTGGAAGTTTCCTGGATCTGATCGCGGATGGTGTCCATGCCCTTGATGGTTTGCTGCACCATCTGGGAGCCGTTGTGGGCGATGGCCACGGATCGCTGCGCGACCTCGCTCGACTCGCTCGAACGCCTCGCCATGCCGTCGAAGGAGCGCGCCATCTCGTTGATGGTGTCCGTGGCCTCGCGCACCTGCTCGGCCTGCCGGCCGGACGCCAGCGCCAGCTTGCCGGTCGTGTCCATGGTCTCCTGGGCGGATTCGGAGACGGTCAGCGCGGTCATGTTGATGCCGGTGACGAGTTCGCGCAATTGCTCGACCGCGTAGTTGACCGAATCGGCGATGGCCCCGGTCATGTCGTCGGTCACCGTCGCCTTCACCCTGAGGTCACCGTCGGCGAGCGAGCTCATCTCATCCAGCAGCCGCATGATCGCCTGCTGGTTCTTCTGGTTTTGCATGCCGGCCTCGATGGCGCGGCGCCGCTCCGCGCTGAGGAAGGAACGCACCAGCAGCGCAATGGCGGCCACGATCACGAGCAGGGCGAGCGAACCGGACCACAGCGACGGCCACAGGCGGGAGTCCGAGCGCGACAGCACGTCGTCGGCCACTTTCCGCGACAGCAGGAACATGGCCAGGCTGTCGACGAACAACTCATCGGCGGCGCCGCGCACCGCCAGGATGTCGCTGGTGGACCTCAGGATGGTTTCCAGCTGAGGCCTGGCGCCGTCGAAGATCAGCCGGGCGCGGTTCAGCGCATCCCGCGCCGGGGCGATGGTGACCTGCGTGACCCCCTCGCTGCGGCTGCCGCGCAGCAGGGCGTTCGAAGTCTGGTCGAACAACTCGATTTCCCCGGTGAATTGGTCCGCCGCCGCCACCGCGCCCGCCCCGCCGCGTAACATCTGTTCGAGGTGGCGGAGGATCCGGTCCGACAAGACCAGTTGCCGGCCGGCCACGAACACCTGCCGGACGGAAGCCCCGTTCCGGGTCAGGTCACGGATCGCCTTGTCGGTCAGTTCCTGGATCTCCGGGATGATATCGATGAAGGCGTTGCTGGCGGCCGCCAGGTCCAGCACGAGGGCTTCCCGGCCGAGGATACTGTTCGCATTGGCGTTCATGCGCGCCCGGGTCTTGTCGAGATCGGCCAGCGCAGGTCTCAGCGCGCCCGGCAGCGCCGGCAACTGGCGCACGGGATCGCCATTCTTCAGCGAATTCACAGCGCCCGCGACGATCCCTGCCGATTCGTCCAGCTGCAGGAAGGCGCCCTGGTTGCCTTCAACGGCTTCGCCGGCGGACTTGGCCAGTTGCTGGGAATGCACCTGCAGATCGGTGGCCAGCCTGATCCATTCCTGCTCGTTGCGGCTGTCGCGTGTGAGCAGGAAAAACGTGACGGCCACGAAAGCGAGCAGGATGACCAGAAACCCCACCATCGTGTAGAGGCGGCCGGACTTCTGCATCGCTGGCTTGAAATTCGTCGCGCTCATGCCTTCCTGCCTTTGCTCCCGCCGGTCGAAGAAGCCTCTCTGACGCATGCGGCCCGTTGCATTTCGTGCCTCAGTTCGCGGAGCCATTGAGAAACTCCGTCGAGTTGAACAGCCGGTCCAGATCCAGCTCACGCCAGGTTTCGGAGCCGATTTGGTGCTGCCGGCTGACCAGCTTGCGCAGAGGCGAATCCTCGGCCAGTTCAGCTGGTTCCGCGTCGCTGTCAACGAACCGCCTTTGGCCGAACACTTCGTCGACCATGAGGCCGACGGGCGCCTTGTTCAGGCTGGTCGCCAGCAGGCGGCTGCTGGCCGTGACCGGCGAGCGCACACCACTGAGGTAGCGGGCGAGGTCAATGACGGTCAGGAGTTCTCCGCGTATGTTTGCGAGTCCGACGATCCAGGGCTTGGCGCCCGGCACCGGGGTGGACTGAGGACACGGAAGGATCTCGCTGACACGGTCGATATTGCAGGCCAGGCGTTCTCCGCCCAGCCGGAACGCGATGCCGCTCCATTCTTCAGTGGGTCCCCCGGCGCCTTGCGCGTCGGGCGCGAATTTCCCGCTGCGTTGTTCATATTCCAGCAGCTTCGCGAACGCACTGTTGATACCCTGATTCATCCGTCCCTTCACTTTCCCTGTTGGTGGAACATTGATGGCGCCGGGGAGTTCAGGCCGACGCGTGTTGCGCAACCGCTGCGAGCAATTCCTCCTTGGTAAAGGGCTTCGTCAGGTAGAGATCGGAACCGACTACCCGCCCCCTGGCCTGGTCGAAAAGGCCGTCCTTGCTGGTCAGCATGACGACCGGGGTTGAGCGGTACTGGGCGTTGTTCTTGATGATGGCGCAGGTCTGGTAGCCGTCGAGGCGCGGCATCATGATGTCGACGAAAATCAAATCGGGGTTGTGGCGCGCGACCTTGGATAGCGCTTCGAACCCGTTTTCGGCCGTGACGACTTCGTAACCCTCGGCCGTCAGCATGGACTCGGCGGAACGCCGGATCGTGGAACTGTCGTCCACGACGAGAATGCGAAGGGGCGAGCCGGCACCACTGCCGTTGAGCTTCCCCGATGTGTGATCTGCGGCCATAATTCCATCCTTGGTCGATAGCCCCTTACGCGGTGCATCCCGGCACCCCAGCGCTACTACCCTAGCCGATATTAGATGCCCGGGACCTGTTAGTCTACCACTTTTGATAGTCGAATCCAGCAGTAACAACGGCTTATGAAAAAAAGCTAAGATAGATGATTGTGAATGGGAAACGCCTGGGATCGAGGAACGCCCGATGACCGACACGACTCCACGAATGCGCGAACGCTTCAGCACCGGCGTGGTCATGGACCCGATCGCAGGAATCAAGACCTACAAGGACTCCACTTTCGCCATGCTGCTCGAGGCGCAGCGGCGTGACCACGAACTGTGGTACATGGAACCTGACGACCTGATCGTCAGCGACGGGGTCGTGAAGGGTCACATGCAGCCGCTTGAGGTCAGGGACAACCGCGAGGACTGGTTCACGCTGGGCCCCCGCGCCACCCGCGAACTCGCACTGCTGGATTTTCTGTTGATGCGGAAAGACCCGCCGTTCGACATGGATTACGTATACAGCACCTACATGCTCGACCTGGCGGAGAATGCGGGCGTCACCGTCGTCAACCGGCCACAGGCATTGCGCGACGCCAACGAGAAATTCTTCATCACGCGGTTCCCGCAGTGCTGCGTTCCGGCGATGGTCACGCGCCGCTCGCCGGAGATCAAGGCCTTTGTCGGCGAGCACGGTCTGTCGGTCGTCAAGCCCCTGGACGGCATGGGCGGTGAGTCCATCTTCCAGGTCCGGCCCGATGACCCGAATCTGAACGTCATCCTGGAAACCATCACCGCCAAGGACTCCAGCCTGGTCATGGTGCAGCGGTACATTCCCGAGATCGCGGCGGGCGACAAGCGTATCCTCGTGGTCGACGGCGAGCCGGTTCAGTGGGCGCTCGCGCGCATACCCGGAGCAGGGGATTTTCGCGGAAATCTCGCCAAGGGCGGCACCGGCAAGGGTGTGCCGCTGACCGAGCGCGACCATTGGATTTGCGCGCAGGTCGCGCCTGAGCTGAGACGGCGGGGCATCCTGTTCGCCGGCCTGGACGTCATCGGCGACTGGCTGACCGAGATCAACGTCACCAGCCCGACCTGTATCCGCGAACTCGACGCCGAGTTCGGCCTGAACATCGCCGGCAAGCTGTTCGACGCACTGGAGCGGGCGCGGCCGGCGCCCGCCGGGGGCCGGGAGCGTTGAGCGGGCGATGACCGGGGTCCACCCCAAATTCCGTTGGTCACACGATCCGTTCATGGTCTGCCTGGTGTTCGCCATCGGCGTGCACGCGGCGGTATTGTTCGGTGTGACTTTCGGCTTCTCGCTGAAGCCCTTTCCGCGGCTGGCGGATACGCTGGACGTGGTGCTGGTTCAGTGGCGCTCGGAAGACCAACCGGATCGGGCCGACTACCTCGCGCAGGCGACTCAGAAGGGCGGCGGCGAGACCACCGAAAGGACGCGGCCCGTCGAGCCGACCAGCGGCCAGTTGCCGGGTCCGCAGGACGGCAGCGATCCGCTCCAGAGCGCCCGGCAGCAGCCTGCGGCCGCGGTGGACCTGCGGAAAATCATCGCTGCCGATGCGCCTTCGGACACGGCGCTTCATGACACCGAAATCGAGCAACCGGAGACGGAACGGCCCGATGCGGCCGTGCTGATGAGCCAAAGCATGAACATGGCCAGCCTGCAACCCGAACTCCGGCGGGATCGCCAGTGGCAGTCACGCCTGCCCCGCCGCCATTTCATTTCGGCCAACACCCGGGAATACGAATTCGCCAGCTACATGAGTGCGTGGGTGGCGAAAGTCGAGCGCGTGGGCAACCTCAATTATCCCAGCGAACTGCGCCGCAAGAAATTGCACGGCGACCTGATTCTGACCGTCGGCATAAACCCGAACGGAACCGTCGAGAGCATCGACGTGATGCGCAGCTCGGGAATTTCCGACATCGACCAGGCGGCCATCAACATCGTACAGATGGCCGCACCGTACGCGCCGCTTCCCGAAAACATCGCCGAGCGCGTGGACATTCTGCACATCACGCGCACCTGGCGTTTCGAGACCGCCTTCGGCGTGGAGTAGGAGCGGCTTTAGCCGCGATTTCTTTGGAGGTCGCTCGAAGGCATCGGGTACTCCTGTTCAGGACATTCGGCTGTCGGGAACAGCCGCATAGCGAACATGGATGTCTCGAGCGTGTCCTGAACAGGAGTACCCGATGCCTTCCCGCGGTGAGGAGCCGGAGAAATCGCGGCTAAAGCCGCTCCTACGGGCTCGCGCTAGGACGATTCCGGCCTTAGCTCGATGATGTTGCCGTCAGGGTCCTTTATGTAGATGGACGGCCCGAAGCCGCCCGCGCCGTAACGCGTTTCGAATTCCCCGCACTCCACGCCGTGCGAAACGAGCCAGGAGTGCAGTTCCTGCTGCCCGATGTGCTGCAGTTCCAGGCAGAAATGGTCGAGGTTGTTGCCGCTGCGGCCCGGTGGCCCGCCGCCCGCGCGCCCGAGTTTGCTGTCGACCGCGACGATGTCGATCAGGGCGTCTCCGGCGCGCAGCTGCGTCAATCCCGTCTCCGGCGGCAGGGTGCGCTCGATGCGGCAGCCCAGCACTTCGTCGTAAAACCGCACCATCCGGGCCACGTCGGTGGTG
>Ga0209536_100016954_pt1 | contig 10344 bp, 6 predicted proteins | sample DeeMarSeWOR28_12_FD_187461 | JGI IMG/M metagenome (GOLD analysis project Ga0209536, IMG submission 187461) | Marine sediment microbial communities from White Oak River estuary, North Carolina - WOR-2-8_12 (SPAdes) (version 2) | ecosystem: Environmental > Aquatic > Marine > Intertidal zone >... | reverse complement strand
CCGCCGGCAAATGGGTGCGCGCGCAGCTGTCGTCGGCACAACTTTCAACCTATTTCGTCGGCTACCAGGAGCACTCGGCCCTGCGAGCCGAAGTCGAAGCGGCCTGGGGCGATGAATTCACGCTGCGCCGCTATCACGACCAGGTGCTTTCTTACGGTTCGCCCCCCGTCCGGCTGGTCCGCGCCCTCATGCTGAACGAACCCGTCACCAACAATCGCGATCCGGAAGCAGGGACCACGCCCTAACTCGACCCCACCGCTGCGACCTTTTCCCGCTTCGTCGCATCTTAAGAACAACTTGTCGGCAAACTCATTCGCTTATTCCTATTGGTAATGGGAGCGGCCGCCTTTGAGCTGAACTCGCCACGGAACATCGAGTCAGACCGACAAACAATAAAGAGGGGTCGGGATGAATCTAACGGAACTGAGCACCAGGCATTGGCCGTCCGTGGCTGTCGCTGTTGCACTCGTTGCCCTGTTCGGCCTTATCTCCATCGCCAGGCTGCCGATCCAGCTGTTGCCGAACATCGAACAGCCACAGGTCTCGATCCAGAACTTCTGGCGGGCGGCCGCGCCGGAAGAGATGGAAGCTAGCATCGTGGAACCGCAGGAGAACGTCCTGCGCAACACGCCCGGCGTCACGGATATCAACGCATTCATAAGCCGCGGCGCGGGGTTCGTCACGCTGACATTCGACATCGGCACCGACATCCAGGAAGCGAAACTCGACGTCATCAACAATCTCAACCAGGCGCCACCGCGGCCTGCCGATGCCATAGAGCCGCAGGTCTTCGCCGGAGGTGGCCAGCAGGCACCCCCGGCAGCATCGTTGCTGATCCGGGTGCTCCCGCACAACCCCGGGAAGGAGCTGGCAAGCTACCAGAAGCTCATCGAGGAACACGTGGAGCCACGCCTCGCACGTATTCCCGGCGTGTCGCAGGTCAACCTGGCGGGCGAGCAGCCCCGGGAAATGCAGATTACCTTCGACGCCTATCGTGCCGCGGCGCTCGGCATCGGCGTCAGCGATATCATCGCCACGCTGTCGCGCGCGACCGATGCCTCGGGTGGTTTCGCCGACGTCGGCCGTCGTCAATACACCGTGCGCTTCGTCGGGCAATTCCAGCCAGAGGACCTTAGCGACCTGATCGTCGGGTGGAGCGACGAACGGCCCATCTATCTCAGCGAGGTCGCCGACATCGACATCGTGCCGAGAAAGCTGGACGGCTTTACGCTGAGGAACGGCTACCCGGCGTACTACATTACCCTGCAGCGTTCTTTCGATGCGAACACCGTCAGCATCCTGGACGAGGTCAACGAGGCTATAACCGAACTCAACGCGGGCCCACTTGCCGATGCCGGCCTCGAGATGGATCTCAGCTTCGACGCGTCCGTACACATCCGTCGCGCCATCGCGCTTGTGCAGGGCAATCTCGGCTTCGGCCTGCTCCTTGCCATCGGCGTGCTCTATTTCCTGATGCGCAGCCGCCGCGCGACCTTCCTCGTGACCGCGACGGTGCCGCTGTCCCTGCTGGTAGCATTCGTCGCGCTGCGCATGTTCGACAAATCGCTCAACGTGATCTCGCTGGCCGGCCTGGCGTTCTCGGTCGGCCTGGTCATGGATGCCGCGATCGTGACACTCGAGAACATCGTGCGTTGCAGGCAGGCAGGGCTCGAATTGAAAGCGGCCGTCGCGAAGGGGACGCGACAGATTACCGGCGCGCTGTTCGCGTCGACGGTCACCAGCGTCGCGATTTTCGCGCCGGTGCTGTTCATGGAGGGAATCGAAGGGCAGCTGTTCCAGGATCTCGCGTTGACGATCGCCGTCGCAGTATCCGCCTCGTTTTTGATAGCAATTACGGTATTGCCGGTCGCAGCGTCGTTCCTGCTCAAGCAGGAAGACGAGGACCCCTGCCGCCACTGGTGGACACGGATTACCGGGGTCGTTATGCACCTGACGCGCACTCCTGCCATGTGTCGCACATGGATAGTGGCGATACTGGGCGGCTCGATCATCGCCATTGTCACGCTGATGCCGAAGGCGAACCTGCTGCCGCAGGCACCGTCGGATTCGCTGAACGCATTCTTCATCACGCCGCCGGGCGGCACGGTCGAGGTACTGCGTGACGAAATCGCGGCCACGATCGTCGAACGCATGCGCCCTTACATGGAGCATGAAAAACAACCCTACATACGCGGCTACAACATGTCGTCCTTCGGCGCCTTCAGCGGCATGTTCGTCTATCCGCAAGACCCATCCCGCATCGAGGAAATGATCGACATCGTGCGTAACGAAGTGCTCGTCGATCTCCCCGACACGCAATCGTTCGTGCAGCGCTCCTCCCTGCTGAACTTCGGCTTCGACGGCGGACGCGCAATCAACGTCGACCTCCAGGGGCCGGACATCAACGTCCTGTCCCGGGTCGCCATGCAGGCTATGCCCATCGTCAGCCAGGCGGTCCCGGGCGCCCAGGTTCGCCCGATTCCCGGCCTCGCGATTGCCGAGCCGGAACTCCAGCTTGCGCCCAACGACCGCCGCATCACTGCCGCCGGCCTCGACCGGGCGACCGTCGCGACGATCGTTAGAGCGGTCACCAGCGGCACGTTCGTCGGGGAATACTTTGACGGCAACGAGCGCATGGACATGATCCTCAGGGGCCCGACCTGGACGTCGCCGGACCAGCTCGCATCGATTCCCGTCGCGACGCCACTGGCCGGCCTGCAGACGCTGGGCGAGCTGACGGACATCCGGCGCACGGTCGGCCCGACACAGCTGCTGCGCGTGAACGGCCAGCGCACGCTGACGCTGTCCGTTACGCCACCGGCCGAGATGACGGTGCAGGAAGCGCTTGATGCCCTTCGCGACGTGGCCGGCCCGCAGATCCGGGAAATCATGCCGGCCGATGTCAGCATCGCTTACCGCGGCACGGCTGACCGACTCGAGGCGGCGTTTTCCAGTATGGCCACGAACCTGGCAACGGCGGCCGTCGTGCTGTTCCTGATCCTGGCGGCGATGTTCCGGTCGCTGCGCGATGCCGCCGTGGTCATGCTTTCGATGCCACTCGCAATCGCCGGCGGCGTCGCTGCGCTGAGGGTGCTCAACCTGGTCACAATCCAGGCCATGGATCTGCTGACGATGATCGGCTTCCTGATCCTGCTCGGCCTCGTCGTCAATAACGCCATCCTGCTGGTCATGCAGGCGCGCAAGGGACTGCGCAAGGGACTCGAACGCAACGCGGCCGTCGCCGACGCGGTGCGCATTCGCGCCCGCCCGATCTACCTCAGCACCCTGACGAGCATCTTCGGCATGCTGCCGCTCATGATCGTGCCGGGTGTCGGATCCCAGATTTATCGCGGCCTCGCTACCGTCATCATTGGCGGCATGCTGGTCAGCGCCCTGTTTACCCTGATCCTGATGCCGAGCATCCTTCGCCTCGCGCCGCTCGAATTGCCGCGGACCCTGCGACGCAAACAGGACATCATTACCGGAGTACCTGCCGATGCCTGAATCCAGAATGGTCGTCTCGTGTGTCCTGCTCATGGCTGCTTCGCTGTCGTTTGCCCAGCAGATGCCTGCGCCGGTGGTGCAGATTTCTACGGTGTCCCGTACCGAAGTTGCGCCGACGGTGGCCGTACCGGGAACCGTTCATGCCCGAAACGAGTTGCAGATTACCGCCGGTGTTGGCGGGCAGCTCGTGATGGTTGCGGAACCCGGTACGGTCGTCGACAAGGGCGATTACATCGCACGCATCGACAGGCGCAGCCTGAACCTGCAACGTGCGGAGCAGGAAGCGCTGCTCGAACGGGCAAAGATCAACATCCGCCAGCTGGAGAGCCAGCTCAGGCGACAGAAGGAGCTGGCCAGTTCCAGCCTGGTCTCGGAGTTCGAACTCGAACAGACGGAAGCGAATCGCGACCTGGCGGTGAGCGATGCGAACATCATCGACGTGCGTATTCGCCAGATAGACGATCTCCTGCAGCGCGCCGACGTGCGGGCACCGTTCCCCGGCGTGGTAAACGAACGCAGCCGGCGGCCCGGTGAGGAAGTCGCCCGAGGCGAGGTACTCGGTCAGCTGACCGACATCGAGCACCTCGAGGTGCGAGCATTCGTGCCACTGAAACACCTGCCGCGCACATCGTCGGGCGAGGCTATCGACGTGCTTGCAACCGATGCGGCCCATACCGGCACCATTCGTTCCCTCGTTCCCACCGGCGACGTCCGGTCACAGACATTCGAGGCCCGCATCGACCTGCCGGCGGATGCCGCGCGCGACTGGACGGTCGGTCAGCTGGTGAGCGTGGCAATCCCGATCCGGCCACGGCAGCTTGCGCTGGCCGTGCCGCGAGACGCGCTGGTGCTGCGCCAGAACGGCTCCTTCGTGTTCCGGATCAACCGCGACAACAAAGCGGAACAGATCGAGGTCGAGATCGGTGATTCAGCGGGCGAACTCGTTGCGGTGCACGGCGACCTGGCCGAGGGGGATCGCGTGGCGATACGTGGCGCGGAAAATCTCTCGGAGGGCGCCGACGTCAGGATACTGGTCTCGGACACGACCTCTGCGATTGACGAGGAGGTCGCATTGAAGGGTGGCTAGCCGCCCCCGGCCGATGGCAAATCCTCCGGCCGCATGCCACTGCGGGTTGCGTTGCGAATAGCCTCCTGGTTTTCAAGACGTTCCTGCTCCCATTCGCGGGCCGTTTTGCAGGTGCGCTTGGACAAGCGAGATCCCGTATCGGCGTCCCGCCGGCAGACCACACGGTCCGGATCCTCTTCGATCTGCCGGGTACTCGCAAGTTCTGACGTGCCGGTCGCCGACGCCTGATTACTCGATGAGGCACAACCCGCGGTCAGCAGAGCCAGCACCACTACGAAACCAATGCGTGCGTTTATATCTTTGCAATTCATGGGCCTCCCCGGAATATTGCCAGATTTGGCCAGAGCAGCAGGCATTCATCCCGCTGCTTGCTGCAACGGCGTCTGCAGCCCTTCGAGGTAACCGCGATGACTCTCGAAGGCGCTCACCTCATCGTGATAGGGGTTCGTCGATTTTGCCGGGCGGCCTCCTTCCGAGTCTCTGCTGTAACGGCCCATTCCCGACAGAATGCAGTACCAGGAGTATGGCGCGTAAGACGATCTGTGCACCTGCTCTTTGAGGATAGCCATGAAGTCCGCTGACGGGTCTTCCCACGCTTCGATAATCGCACGCATCGTTGCGGTGATGTTCTCGTTTGCCCTGCAATCGCGCCAGTATTGCGTATCATCCCGGGTGTTTAACTTGTAGTGCATCTGGATATAGTCGATCGTGCGGTCGAACGCTTCATTGATGATGTCGTTGAAGTGCGTGCGATAAGTCGACTGGAACCCGCCGCGACTGAAATAGGTTACGAAGCGATTGATAGTAAATTGTGTCAGGCCGAGCGCGGTTGCTTCCAGGGGTTCGATGAACCCCTGCGACAAACCCACGGCCAGGCAATTACGTTTCCAGTGCTCGGTTACGCGGCCCACCTGCAGTTTGATATGCAGCGGCTCGATTCCGGTCGTATCCTCTCCGATGTGATCACGAAGTTCTTTCTCGGCATCGTCACGCGACGTGTAGTTGGCGCTGTACACATAGCCCCAGCTGATCTTGTTCATCAGGGGAATTCGCCATGCCCAACCGCAGTTCAGCGCCGTCGACTCGGTGTACGGCGGCAGATCGCCTTCGGCCGGTACGGGCGTCCTTATTACCACGGCACTATTGTTGAACAAGCGTGACTCGTAAGAAACGGGGCTGGTATCCATTACTTTGCCCAGGAGCATTCTCCGGAAGCCCGTGCAATCGACGAAGAAGTCGCCGTCCAGCCTGCCGTTACTCGCTGTCTCCAGGTAATCGAGGTCTCCTGTTTCATTCACTACGACGTCCGTGATGTCGTCGACGACATAGTTTATGCCGCCGGCGATGCATTTCTGCTTGAGAAAGTCCGCGAGAAAAGCCGTATCGAAATGATAGGCGTAGTCCATATTTTCGGTGTTGCGGGATTGCGTGCTGACCGGCGCTTTACACTGCCTCGCGAGTTCCGCGTTAAAGAAGAAATCCGATGGATCTGTATCGGCGAGCTCGCCACCCCGCCGGCGATTGCAATTCGCAAAAAACTGTTGCTCGTACTGCCGATAGGACGGCGATGCAAACGGGTGGAAATACGATTCGAACTCTTCTCGGCCAGTCCATCCCGGAAATTCGATGCCATGCTTGTACGTCGCCTTGCACGCCCCCATGAACTCTTCTTCGGAGACCCCTAGAAATTTGAGGAAGCGCTTGAAAAGCGGCGTCGTACCTTCACCTACCCCGATCGTTGGAATGTTCGGCGACTCGATCAGCGTAATCTTGCTGCCGGCCATGCCAAGACTGCGTAGAAATATGACTGCCGTCATCCAGCCGGCGCTACCGCCGCCGGCGATCACGACGTGCTCAGGGGGTGATCCGTTCGATGACATGAAACGATTCCGTAGTCCAGATCATTCCATATTACAGGAGCCGCGACGCAAGGGAATACATGATACATTCCGCACACTATTCGTAACATTGCCGGCAAAGACCGGAGATCAGGATGAATCAACAAAGCACGAACCCCGAAGCCAGTAATTTTACGGGCGAGATGTTCCTCTACTCTAAACCGGAACTCCTGAATGCCCGAGACCATGGCAGCTTGGGCATAAACCCTTCAGAACAGCCTTACGCATTCGCCAGGTCCGCGAAATTCTCACCGATCGCTGCGGCGGAGATCGTATCGGCGCAGAGACATTACCCCGTTGTCTTCTCGAGCCTTAAGCAGCCGACGCCACTTGCGATCCTGTCAGTGCTTGACAGCGACAACCTCTTTGTCGATGAAAATGGCGAATGGGAGCCTGGCGTGTACATACCCGCCTATCTGCGCTGCCATCCATTCGCGGTCGCGACACGCAGTGACGACCAGTTCTCGGTTGTCATCGATCGCGCAGCGGCGTGCATCGCCGAAGACGCCGAACAGCCGTTCTTTGACAGCGACAAGAGATTGACGGCGCCGATCCAGGCAAGAGCCGACTATTGCGCCACCTATCATTCTTATCTCAAGGCCACGACAAGCCTGGGCGAAAAACTGGCGGAACTGGAGCTCCTGAACGGTCAGCAGGCCACATTCGGCGTCGACGGCAGCGGGGAGAAACAGTCGAGCAAGGCATATGTTGCCGTGGACGTGGAGAAATTCGGGAATCTGGACGCGGAGACCCTCCGCGAGTTGCATGCTGACGGGATGCTGTCCGCGGTCTATGCTCACCTGTTTTCTCTCGATAACTGGAACACCCTTTTCGGGCGTTACAGGCGAATCAAGGCCGATAGCTGAAGTCGATCACGACGATTTCACAGTTGAGTGACACTCCGTGAGTTCTTCCGACGCGCAGCCAGTCTCGAATCAGTACGTGCAATCCAGGCTTGCGGAGATTGAGCGGCTCCTGGGCTCGGACCCCGCATCCGCTGATACAAAAGCGTCCGAATTGCTGCAGACCGTACCCGGCGAGCCCATGGCGCAGCTTTTTCAGGGAATTGCGCGACGCATGCTCGGGAATCCTGCGGCAGCCGTCGAGGTACTTCGGCCCCTTACCGGGCGATGGCCCGACGCGCCCATGCCACATCTCCAACTGGGCCTGGCGCTGAGGGAAGGGGGCGACGATTCGGCAGCCGTCGTCTCGATGCGACGCGCAGTCGAAGCCAGACCGGATTTCGCGGATGCCTGGCTGGCGCTCGGGGACCTGCTTACGGCGATGTCGGACAGTACCGGCGCCGGGGAGGCGTTTGGCCGCTATGTAGGTTGTTCCGAGAGTGTTCCACTGCTCATGCAGGCGGGACGCGCGCTGCAGGATGACCGCGTTCAGGAAGCCGAGTCCCTGTTGAGGAACCGCCTTCGTGCTCAGCCGAACGACGTCGTCGCCCTGTGCATGCTCGCAGACGTTTCGGAACGCCTGGGTCGTATTAGCGAGACCGAAGCCCTGCTTACCCGATGCCTGGAACTCGCGCCCGATTATTTCCGGGCGCGCTACAACCATACCGTCATGCTGTTGCGACAAAGCGAGACCGAACGGGCACTTGAGCAAGTAGACCAAATGCTGGCCGAGGACCCGAAGAATACAGACTGTCGCAAGCTCAAGGCCGCGATACTGGTCCGCCTGCTCGAATATGACGAGTCGATCCGGATCTGTGAGGAACTGCTGGAAGAGGACCCTGGTCAACCTGCGGTCTGGACCAGCCTCGGACACATGCTCAAGTCCGTCGGGCGCAGGGAAGACTGCATCGCCGCCTATCGCAAGGCGATCGAACTTGCACCGCACTACGGTGAACCGCACTGGAGCCTCGCAAATCTCAAGACCCGCCAGGTTGACGACGATGTCCTCGATGCGATGCGAGCGCAGCTGCAGAACCCGTCCCTGTCCCACACGGATCGACTGCATTTCTGTTTCGCGATGGGCAAGGCACTGGAAGATCGCGAGGAATTCGAAGAGTCTTTCAAGCATTATGCGGAGGGCAACCGCCTGCGGCGCGAAGTGGCGCCATACAACCCACAGGAGCTCGAGGACCACGTTCGGCGCTGCAAGAGAATGCTGACAAAGGAATTCTTTGCGACTCGCTCGGGTTGCGGTGCGGCCGACCCGGATCCCATCTTCGTGCTGGGCCTGCCGCGGTCGGGTTCGACCCTCGTGGAACAGATTCTTGCAAGCCACTCGGCCGTCGAGGGCACGATGGAGCTGCCCAACATCGCGTCGATTGCGAAATCGCTCGAAGATTCGGATGCGGCTCAGGGCGGCGACGGCTACCTGTCGGCGCTGGCAGAACTCGGCCCAGAAGAGCTAAGAGAACTCGGTCAATCCTACCTCGAACAGACACGCGTGCATCGCAAGCTCGGCACGCCGCATTTCATCGACAAGATGCCTAACAATTTCGCGCACACGGGGCTGATTCACCTGATCTTGCCCAATGCACGAATTATCGACGTACGCCGCCATCCCATGGCCTGCGGTTTCTCCTTATTTAAGGAGCATTTCGCGCGCGCCCAGAATTTCAGCTACAGCCTCGAGTCGATCGGCTGCTACTACCGGAATTATGTCGAATTGATGACGCATCTCGACGAGGTGCTCCCCGGCCGTGTGCACCGCGTCATCTACGAGTCGCTGGTTGGTGATACCGACACTGAAATCCGCCGATTGCTGGAGTACTGCGATTTGCCGTTCGAGGAATCCTGTCTCCACTTCCACGAAAATGCGCGTGCGGTCAGCACGGCCAGCGCCGAGCAGGTGCGAAAGCCGATCTTCCGCGGAGGGCTCGAGCACTGGCGACACTACGAACCCTGGCTGGGGCCGCTGCAGGCCGAACTCGGTCCTTTGGTCGACACGTACGCGCTAACACAGCTGCCTGGCTAATCCGGCAGCGCGGGTCATGCCTGTACCTGCACTGCAGAAAAACCTGCTGTATCTGCGTAGCTTAAGCGAATAATTGGTCTCAATAAGCCAAAAATGTACCTGCAATTGTAGAAATACAACACTTCTTATTGCTTTTTTATCGTTGTTTTTCAGTATATTCGCGTGCATAATCCGTCCCTTCAAACCGTCGATGTGCCAAAAACACAACGATTTGTCTTTTCGCAGCATATAGGGGGAGTCATACCTCATGTCTAGACAAACACCGCTGTCACAGGCGGTTCATCGAGCTCTGTACGGCGCTGCTCTCGTAACCGCAGCTTCGACTTTGCCGATGACCGCCAACGCTCAAGAAGGGTCCGAAGAGACCGAGTACCTTGAGGAAATTGTTACCACGGGCTCTCGTATCAAGCAGGACGCAAACCTGACGAGTTCAGCTCCGGTAACGACCGTCAACGCAGGCGAAATCCAGAATCGCGGCATCGTGCGCGTCGAGGATCTCGTAAACGACCTGCCGCAGGTCGTGCCGGAACTGACGGCCAACGAGTCCAACGGCGCCACCGGTACCGCGACGCTCGACCTTCGTGGTCTGGGCTCGGATCGCACACTGGTACTGACCAACGGTCACCGCATGGGTCTCGGCAACCCGTTCGCGCTTGCGCCTGACGTCAACCAGGTGCCGAGCATCCTGATCGAGCGCGTCGAACTCCTGACGGGCGGTGCCTCGTCGGTATACGGCGCGGACGCCGTGGCCGGCGTCGTCAACTTCATCATGAAGGATGACTTCGACGGCTTCATGATCGACTACCAGTACTCGGCCTTCCAGCACGACAACGGCAACAGTTTCGCGCAGGGCGCGCTCAGTGACGCCGGCTTCGAAGCCCCGTCCGGCAACGTAAACGACGGCCAGACGCGGAACATCAA
>Ga0209536_100016951_pt1 | contig 10344 bp, 7 predicted proteins | sample DeeMarSeWOR28_12_FD_187461 | JGI IMG/M metagenome (GOLD analysis project Ga0209536, IMG submission 187461) | Marine sediment microbial communities from White Oak River estuary, North Carolina - WOR-2-8_12 (SPAdes) (version 2) | ecosystem: Environmental > Aquatic > Marine > Intertidal zone >... | reverse complement strand
AATACCTGTGAAGGGGGAATCGCAGCATAAGACAGGGAAAAGATGACTAACCCGAGAATGAGGAAGAGCGGGACAATCCAAAATAGGCTCCGCACGATTTTCTTGACTTTCTGACTGGAGCTGGCCAGCAGTCTTCTCACCCCCTGGTAACTGTAAAGGTCAATTGCCAGGATAAAGAGACTGAACAGCAGGGTGAACAGGAAGGGGTTATTTCTCATTTATTTTCCATTTTGTTGTTGAATCTGTTTAGGTTCTGACGCCAAGCCGCAAAGCACCCAAAGAGTTGTATTGAGACGCTCAAGAATAAAAAATGTTTCGCGATTTCTTCGATCACTCCTGTTTCTGAATTTATTTTTTAATCTAAGGGCCTGTAATATAAAGCATTGGGGCCGGAATTCAAAGCGGATCACAGAGGGGAAAAATGCTTAAAAATTTTAACTCAAAATAGTTATTTTAGTTATCAGCATATTTTATTTCGGGGAATCGCATTTTCTAACACACATTAAATACGGTAGTCGCTTACTTTTCCTCAGCACCCATCTGATTGATCTCATGGATCCTTTTGCGGGCATAGATAATATACCAGTCATAATTGGGCGGGGTGAATTCAAGAAATTTTATATAGGCGTCCCGGGCCTCATTAAAGCTGGTGTTGTTGTCACAGGATAGGGCCTTGTTAAAATAAATTTCCGGGGCTTCCGGCAATAGGGTTAAGGCCGAGTCATAGTCGTTAATCGCTCGCTCAAATTCAAAAACCTTGGCGAAGGCAATACCGCGCTCGTTATAAGCCAATCCGAATCGGGGGTTGATCTCGAGAGCCCTGGATAATTCATTGATTTTCATCTCCAGGCTGTCCCGATTTCCCCACTCGATGGCACTGAAATAGTGCAGTGCCGCTTCATCCTCTAATCTCTGGGCGAGAACATCTTCCACAATGCTTAAGTTTAGTTTGGCTGGCACGAACAGCGAATCGATTTGCAGCGCTTTTTGAAAGGAGGATTTGGCCGAAGAAAAATTTCCCTGGGCTGCCAACAAGACTCCTGAATCATATGCCACCCGGGCGGATTCTTCGGAAAGCACAGAGAGGGGTATCAATATGAGTATGGATAAAAAAAATATATTGAAATAATAAAAAACCATGAGCTATAATCATCCTTCCTGGTTTCAGTATAAGCTTTTTTTCGGGTGAAGTATGATGTGTCACTTCTTCATTGTCGGGAAAATTCTGCAAAAGTTGATGAATAAAATTAAGAAAATGATAATCCTCCTTGAGATGAAACGGGAGCATGCTGGAATTGCAGATGCCAGCTAATATGAAGAGAATAATCGGGTCATTAACTTCACTTCATTAATATTCCAGGTGATTGTCATCTTGAGCAAACGAGCACCCATAAGAATAAATTCGAATAAACAATTATTGAAGACCATGGGTGCTCGTGCGTCGAAAGATCTTTAGTTTTAGTAAAATGGAACGAATAAAAAGATCTCTCCATTCCCGAGCACCCAACAGGCATTTTAGCGTAAAATCCTAAATTGAATTTTAGGTGCTCAGTCAGCCGAGATGACAATACATTTTTGTCATCGAATTTTTAAACATTAACCGGAATTACAGTTACACCAGAATGCTATTTCTCTTTAACAAACCTCTCGATTAGCTATTCTTAAATTTCGATTTTGCCCGTTCGATGGAACTGCGCAGCTCTTTCCAGCTGCTTTCAAATCCCTGTTTTAACTCTTCCCAGGATTCCTCACTGCTGTTACGCAGTTCATTGAGGCGGGTGACGGCATCACTCTTGCGGGTATTGATTTTATCGATGGTGCTCTTGTATTCATTTTTGAACTGTTCTTTGGTCTTGTCAAAATTTTCCAGCAATTTATCCAGCTCTTTTTCCCAGGAAATGAGCTGCTTTTCCATTTTATCGATGTATGTTTTGCGCTTCGACATCACGAACCTCTTTATTCTTAATCCTGATTATCAAAGTTAATACATAACCGCTTTTTTTAAAATTTATTTTATCATTTTTAAGTATTATTAGGAGGACTATTTTTCCGCCTTCTTCAGTTTTACCTCTCTAAAAGCGGCATAGAGCACCGGAACGACCAGCATGGTGATCATGGCAAAAATCATCCCACCAAAGGAGGGTATGGCCATGGGGACCATGATGTCTGCGCCCCGGCCAGTGGCGGTCAGCAGCGGTATAAGCGCCAGTACGGTGGTTGCGGTGGTCATCAGTGCCGGACGGATACGGCGCAGGCCTGCAGTTACCGTAGCCTGCCGGATTTCCGAAATTGTAGTCGGCTCGTGTTTGGAAAAACTTTGCTTTAAATAGGTTGCAATTAACACCCCGTCGTCCGTGGCGATACCAAATAAGGCCAGAAAACCAACCCAAACCGCCACGCTTAAATTAAAGGGACGGATGTGGAAGAGATCTCTCACATTCATTCCCAGAATACTGATATCCAAAAACCAGGGTTGCGCATAGAGCCAGAGCATGATAAAACCGCCTGCCCAGGCCACTGTAATCCCGGAAAATACCAGCCCGGTCAGGGGTATTTCACGGAACTGGAAATAGAGAATCATGAAAATGATAAATAAAGCTAACGGCAGAACGATATAAAGCCGCTTTTGTGCCCTGAGCTGGTTTTCATAACTTCCGGCGAAACTGTAACTGACCCCCGCTGGCAGTTGAAATTCGCCTGTTTCCATCTTATTTTTCAGGAAATTTTGTGCCTGCTCCACAACTTCCACCTCAGCAAAGCCGGGATGCTTATCGAAGATCACATACCCGATCAGAAACGTATCCTCGCTTTTAATCATCATGGGACCGCGGGTGTACCTGATATTGGCCAATTGTATCAATGGGATCTGGGAACCGTCGGGAGCAGGAACCAGAATCTTTTCCAGGCCTTCGATATTGTCACGTAATTCCCGCAGGTAGCGGACCCGCACCGGATATCTTTCCCGTCCTTCCACGGTGGTCGTGAGTGGTTTACCCCCGATGGCAACCTCTATAATTTCCTGTACCTGAGATATCATGATGCCATAACGGGCAATGGCGGTGCGATTGATCTCGATTTCCAGATACGGTTTTCCCACAATGCGGTCTGCAATCACGGTGCTGGCATCGATTGAGGGTACTTCTTTTAAAAGCTGTTCCAGCTGTAATCCCACCTCCTCTATACTGGATAGATCGGGACCTTTTACTTTAATGCCCATGGGAGCCCGCATGCCGCTTTGTAACATCACAATCCGGGCGGCAATCGGTTGCAGAAAGGGTGCAGATGTGGTTCCGGGAATATGGGCGGCTTCCAAGATCTCATCCCAGATATCCTGGGGGCTTCTGATTCCCGTCCACGGTTGCCTGTTTTCATTGAGAGTGGTATCCAGGGCCGGACGCCATAGTCGGAAAGGTTTGCCGCCCCTTTCGGGAATCAGTTGAAACTCAGCATTCCTTATAAATGTTCCTTTGACGAGATAAGGTTGCCCATCAGGGGCAAGAACAGTATTACCCTGGGGATCCCGAAAATAATCGATGCTATCTGAATCAAATTGAAATGTTAACAGGTTTCCTGCTTCGTCTTTCAGAAATTCAGGATGATAATTAATCACGGTTTCGATCATGGAAATGGGAGCCGGATCCAATGGTGAATCGGTACGGCCCAGTTTGCCCACCGCCAGGGATACTTCCGGTAGTGACTGAATGGCCATGTCCTGTTTTTTTAAAACATCCATGACTTCACCGATGGAAGCATGGGGCATGGTCGTCGGCATAAACAGGAATGATCCCTCATCCAGCTGGGGCATGAATTCTTTCCCCATTCCGGGAAATTGATGGGCAATAAAAGAGACCGGCTTGAAAGTATGAATGGGTTGCGGTAACCAGCCAAAAAAAGTATCGAATCCCAACCAGATGAACAGACCCAATATGACAATAGAACCAGGAATGCTTAGGAAGATCTTTTTATGTTCCAGCGCCCAGTTAATGACGGATTCATAATATTTTTTGAACAGGTAAAACAGAAGTAGAAACAGTGATATCAATCCGCCTACAAATATAAAATTGAGTAAAATTCCCCTGTCAACCCCAAGGGGAATCCAGTCACCCGCCAGCAGGATGAGAACCGCCAATACTGCAAAACCATTCACCACCCAGGGCAGCCATTTTTGGCCTGATGAAGGTATACGTTCCTTACCAAACTGAAAAATACCTGCAAAGATCAGTATGATTCCCACCCACCAGGCCAAAGTAAACAGGGCAATAAATCCAAGAAAAACCATGGAAATGCTTAACCAACTTCGGACTTTTTTGGACCTTAATTTTGCCGTGAAGAAGATCTGGGCAAAAGAGGGGATGATGGTCAGTGCGACAATCACTGCCGATATGAGGGCAAAGGTTTTGGTAAAGGCCAGAGGCTTAAACAGCTTTCCCTCTGCCTCCTGCATGGCAAAAACCGGTAAAAAACTGACTACAGTGGTTGACACAGCTGTTAATACCGCACTTCCGACTTCACTCGTTGCACGGTAGATCACTTCCAATCTGCTCTCCCCCGGATCGGCTTCATCCAGATGCTTAAGGATATTCTCGCTGATGATAATTCCCAGGTCAACCATGGTACCAATGGCAATGGCGATTCCGGAAAGTGAGACAATATTTGAATCGATGCCGAAAATCTTCATGGCGATGAATGTCATGAGGACAGCCAATGGTAATAGACCGGAGATGAGAACCGAACTGCGGATATGCATCACCATGATCAGAATGACGATAACCGTGACCAGTATTTCCTGGTAAATGGCGGTATTCAAAGTCTGCAGGGTTTCGTTAATCAGGCCGGTTCGGTCATAGAAAGGAACGATTTTAACCTGACTGACTGTTCCATCCGCTAAAGTTTTGCGCGGTAATCCCTTGGAAATTTCCAGGATTTTATTTTTGACATTTTTGATAACCTGCAGGGGATTTTCTCCATACCGGACCACAACCACACCCCCCACGGCTTCCGCACCGCCTTTATCCAATGCGCCGCGTCTCAAAGCCGGCCCCAGCGTTACATGGGCAATATTCTTTACATAGATGGGGACATTATCCGATACCTTCACCACTGCATTTTCCAGATCGGTCACATTTTTGACAAATCCGATACCCCGGATAACATATTCAACCTGATTCACTTCGATGCTGCTGGCACCCACATCCAGATTGGACATTTTCACCGCTTCAATCACTTCAGTCAGTTTCACATTGGCAGCGCGCATGGCATCGGGATCCACATCGATTTGATATTCCTGAATAAATCCGCCTACCGAGGCAACTTCACTCACGCCCTCCGCCGCTAAAAGTGCGTACCGGACATACCAGTCCTGAATTGTACGCAATTCCTGCAAATCCCATCCACCGGTTGGATTTCCATCGGAATCCTGCCCTTCCAGAGTATACCAGAAAACCTGGCCGAGGGCAGTTGCATCCGGTCCCAGGGATGGCTGCACATCCCTGGGAAGCGTTCCGGCAGGTAAACTGTTAAGTTTTTCCAGTACCCGGGAGCGCGACCAGTAAAAATCGACCCCGTCTTTAAAGATGATGTAAATCGTGGAAAATCCGAACATGGAGTAACTTCGGATGGTTTTGACTTCGGGAATGCCCATGAGGGAGACCGTTAAAGGATAGGTAATCTGATCTTCAACGTCCTGCGGGGAACGACCCGTCCACTCTGTGAAGACAATCTGCTGATTTTCCCCGATATCGGGAATAGCATCCACCGGAATGGGTGAGCGGGGGAGATCAGCGATATTCCAATTGAAAGGTGCCACCAGAATCCCCCATACAATGACGAAAAGCAAAACCAGTACCACCACCAGTTTGTTTTCCAGGCAGAACCGGATGATTTTATCGATGAGTGTCCTGTTTTCCGGGGCATTAATCATGTGACTGTCCTTCCTGCTGATGCTTCATTACAGGGCTGGTTAAGTCCTCTGTCTGGCTTCCGCAACTGAACATGGTGCTCCCGAAATAGGGATTGGCGGCCCCTTCCTTGTTCTGCAGCCAGTCTGCACCCTTGAAATCGAAGGCCATGGGACAGTGATACACGAACAGGTGGTAGTGATTGCTTCCGAAGGCTCGGGCGGCAGCTATGACGGCGCTTGACAGCGGTTCGAATGCACTGCGCGCAGAATCGATCTGATCCGCTCTTGAGATTTTTTCTACTGCGGTATTCAGCCGATTCAATAATTGCATCCATTTTTTATGGACTTCTCCCGTGATCAGTCTCATATCCACTTTTTCCAGATTCGCAGAGAGCAGGTTTGCCGCATCTTTAGCCTGTGCCAGATTATCCTCACTCAATCCTTTTTGAATATCAAAGTAGGCCAGATAGATTTCATCCAACTGGTTTGAAAATTCTCCCGGAATATCGGTGAATTTTTGTTCATTCTGTTTTGGAATGTCTTTTAATGTTGGGTTCATGGGGATTGAGCCATGGTCATGTTGCTGGCCCGAAGTGCTTTGATGAGCTTCGGGATTCATCATACTGGGACCCGCTTTAATCTGAATGGCACTGTCAATTTTAAAATTCCCCTTCACGACCACTTTTTCTCCCTCCACCAAACCGGATTTCACCAGATAATAGTCTCCTGCACGAGGTCCGAGGGTGATATTGCGGCCTTCGTATACTCCTTCTTGACCGGGAACGGCAACATAGACCACGGCCCGTGTACCGGTAATGAGAGGGGCCGTCGCCGGGATGACCAGCGGTGCTTCTTTCTGGACGGACTGGCTGCTCACATATCCTAATTCTTCAGCTCTGACAAGCTTCATTCCACAGACATCACACGTTCCCGGCTTATCCTTTACAATTTCAGGGTGCATCGGGCTGATCCATTTTCCTGCCAGATTCGGATCCATTACTTTACCCCCTGCAGAAATATTTGATCTCACAACTGCTTGAACAAACATTTCAGGTTTCAATTTGCCTTGCGGATTTTTCACGATAACCCGCACTTTGACCGTACGGGTCTGGGGATTGAGAACCGGATCGATAAATGAAATTCGACCGCTGAATTTTTCTCCCGGATAAGCTTCAGTGTAAAATTCAACCTCCTGACCGTAGCGTAACCAGGAGAGATCAGATTCGTAGGCATCCATTTTAATCCAGACCTGGGAGAGATCCGCGATGGTGTAGATTCGAGATCCGGTTTCCAGATAAGTTCCTTCCAGAGCATTCCTCTCTACGACGATACCCCCACTGGGTGAGTAAATCGTGATGTGGTCTGTTGGTTTTTTTTCTCTCTCCAGTTCATCAATCTGAGCTTCAGTTAATCCCCAGAGTCGTAAGCGTTCCCTTACCGAGTTCAGCTGTTGGGTAGCCAGTTGTTTCATTTGCTGGAATTCACTCCCGTTTGAATTTTCGAGGGTGCTCAGGGATTCAATGAGTTCTTGCTGCGTGGAAAGAAGTTCCGGACTATAGATTTCAACCAGGTGATCGCCCTTTCTTACGGAGATTCCGGTATAATTAACATAGAGCCTTTCGATCCGGCCTGGAACCCAGGCTGTAATATATTTGAGACGGGTTTCATCATACTCTATTTTGCCCACCATCCGGATTTCATTGGCGACATATTTTTTTTCTACCGCGGTCACCTCAATCTGCGCCAATTTGCGGGCTGAATTGGAAAGATAGATTTGTCTTGGATTGTCCGATTTCTTTTCGGAAGAAACAGGGATTAAATCCATACCACAGATTGGACATTTGCCCGGTTTCGGTTGCCGTATCTGGGGATGCATGGAGCAGGTCCAGATAGTGGTCTCCCCATCCTGGATTGCTGCGGACTGATGGTCCTGATGGGTGGTGGTTTTATCGAAACTTCCAATCAGCCATCCAAAAATGAAGAAACAGGCAAGGATAAAGAGTAATAAAACTCGGGCGTTTTTCTCCCGTGGTAAAATTTTTTTTACGAGGTCTTTCATAATATTTTTTGGCTCCTGTGTTTCTCTTAATACTTCACAATTTTGCCGGATATCATTCGATTAAATTTGTGCCAACCAAAAATTCAAGCTCTGCAAGATTTTTATAATAATTACTTAAAAGCCGGTAATATTCGAGTTCGTATTCAATAACACCGATTTGATTATCGATCACGTTGATAAATTCCAGTTTATCTACCTGATAAGCAGATAAAGCGGATTGCAGAGATTGCCTGGCTTGTGGGACAATATTTTTAGCATATAACTGAACGCGATCCTTGCTTTTTTCTACATCGGAATAGGTTTTTGCGATTTGTTGCCGGATCATTTCCAGCTCCCCTCTATACCTCTCTTGAATGGCGACCTCATTCAATCTGCTCTCTTCCACCTCATTTTTCTGTTTACGCCAAAAATAGAGGGGAACCGATATGTTCATCATACCGGAAAGAAAGTCTACACCGCCTGTGCCATTTTCTAAAATTTCCCGCTGGGTATAGGCAATCTCAAGACCGAAATCGGGCAGATATTCCTTTTTTGCCAGGCGAGTTTGTAGTTCACCCTGTCTTAAAAAAGTGTCCCAAGCTAACAGGGTGGGATTATGGTTTATGGCCAGACTGTCCAATTCCTCTTCATTAATTTTGAAATCAATGAGAGTAAGGGAATGGGTTTCTCCGAGGGGTGAATTCACCTCTCGGTTCAGGAGAAAGTTGATACGGGATTGTATCGAAATCCTCTCCTGCTCCCATTTGAGTTGAGAATCAACTAAGCGACTGAGTTCTAGCTGGGTGCGAATGACATCCTGTTGTAATCCTTGCCCAACCCGGTATCTTGTTTCAACCACCTGCAGAGTCTGCTTGAGTAAAGCCTGGTTGATTTGATTTGTCTGCAGGGCTTTATCAACGTAAAACAAATCGAAATAGGTATACTTAAGATCTTTTATGAATTGATTTTGTCTTTCGAGGTAATTGAGACGGTTTCTTTCACTTTCTTTTTCCGCAATTTTCTGGCGGGTGCCCCGCTTTCCCGGAAAGGGAAATTGTTGCATCAGAGAGATTTGTTTGCCAGTCATCGGCTCCTGATTAAAGGAAAAATTGTCCACCGGTAAATTCATTACTCCGATACCGATCACCGGATCTGGTAAGGATCCTGCCGGAGAAATCCGGGAAGCACTGGACTGCCAGCGGTGGTAATAGGATTGAAGCTCTGGATTATTTGCCAGCATCTCTTGGACAAGATTTTCCAGGCTCAAAGTAGAATCCGCTACCTGTGCACCGGAATAGGATACCAAAAATATAATCAGGGCAGATAGGATAAAGAGTTTTGCTTTCATTTTATTTGACCTTTATTTCTCTTATCGAGTCGTTTTCTTTTAAGTCTGATATTCCGAACCTGCAGAACCACTAAACCGATGCTGGCCCACCACAAAAATCCGAAAGGATAAAGGTAATGACTGGCAAGATAGTGGTTCTCTCTGGAAGTGAGGTCGATATCGTTACAGTGCTCTGAACCATTACTTACCTGAGTATTTTCGCAATAAGATGAGGTTTCTGGCCCTAAATATTTATGCGCCAGACAGGTATGGGTGTTTCCAAAGTTGTAAGGAAAAAATAGAACAATTCCCGATACCCCGAATATGATAAATGCAAATTTCAATATCATGGTTTATCCAGACTTTTTATTCACCTATTACAATTTCAATGCCAGATATAACTACACCATATATAGGATATTGATATTGTACAACTTAGGGATAAAAATATTGAAAAAGGTTCTACTGGTTTTACAAAAATTGTAGAATATTCTCCTGTTGATTTGGAGAATATTCTACAATTAGGAATCGATGAGTGTAGAAAATGGAAGGTCTAAAGCGTGTCACCCCCGGCTTCGTTTAACCATTGGAATAAATTTTGAACTTCCTCATTAGTAAGTTTTGCTTCCGAGTGCATCCAAAGATAGGGTTTCAGCGGCATTTCTTCTTTTTCCAATACTTCTTGTATTTCTTCATAAATTTTAACCTTTTCCCGGGAACGGTAACTCTTCCAGGTTGAGAAGTTAAGGTTTTCCCTCCCTTCGTTAACGTCATGAATTACCAGCCAGGATATTGGAGCGATATGGCTGTACCAGGGCCACTGGGTTTGATGGGAGTGGCAATCGTAGCAGGATTTTTGAAGTATTTTCCTGATATCAGTCGGTGCTTGAATTTCTCCCGTTACCGCGGGATTGGTCCGATCACCCGGAACCAATTGAATCAGGAGTAAAACACTGATAATAATGACCAATATAATTATCCAACGATTCTTCATTAAAAACCTCGCTTGTTAAATTTGACTTTAGATATTCCATTTTTTCATACGGTAAAGTAAGACATGACGGGGAATTTTGAGAAGCT
>Ga0209536_100016950_pt1 | contig 10345 bp, 10 predicted proteins | sample DeeMarSeWOR28_12_FD_187461 | JGI IMG/M metagenome (GOLD analysis project Ga0209536, IMG submission 187461) | Marine sediment microbial communities from White Oak River estuary, North Carolina - WOR-2-8_12 (SPAdes) (version 2) | ecosystem: Environmental > Aquatic > Marine > Intertidal zone >... | reverse complement strand
CATTAATATATTCGTCATATACGATTTTGCCAGTAATTCGGTCTGCGGTGAAGGTTGGCAAATGCGACAATCAAAATCTCGTCTTGTCGGACCTGGTAAATGATCCCATAGGGAAACCGACGCATTTGGCATCTCCGAGTTCGGGCGACTCGTAGTTGCAATACTCAATGGCCTGATCGAGCTCGATCTGGGCAATTTCTAGTAACCGTATTCTCATCGTCCATCCTACCTATACTTTTCGAGAACTTCCTTGAGAGTTAAGGCCTTAATCTTTCCTTGATCGTAAGCTTCGATTCTGGCTTCCGCCTCCTTGGTCCATAGCGGGTCAATCTCTTTGTCGGGATTGTCCAGGCTTGAAAGGAGCTTGTCAGTTAAGTCTGCCTTTTCTGCAGGTCTCAGATTCAAAGCATCTTTCAAAATTTCGTTTGGAGTTGCCATTATTATCTCTTTCTAAATTGTCGGAACGATTTTATAAGTCTCTCTGTATATAAATAAAAATTAATAACCTAAATAACAAGTGCAAGAAGAAATTTTCTTTACAGCGTTCAATCAGAACGCACATGACTTTATTTCCAATCTTTTTAGTGTTTAAACTGATCCTTACGATCCAGATTGCGGTATTGAATGGCTTCCGAGATGTGATCGACCTGAAGATTCGGCTCTGCTTGCAGATCGGCGATAGTGCGGGCGATTTTCAGGATGCGATTGAAGGCCCGGGCAGAAAGCCCCAGCTTGTCGATGGCAGACTCCAGCAGGTTTCTCGAAGCCGTATCGATTAGACAATGTTTTTTGATATGGCGGCTGCTCATCTGAGCATTGCAGTAAATTTTGGTTCGCCCAAACCGTTCGGATTGAATGGCACGGGAAGCGGCTACGCGTTTGCGAATTTGTGCCGAAGACTCGGCGTTTGATTCCCGCATCAGGTCTTTGTAAGGTACCGCCGGAACTTCCACGTGAATGTCGATGCGGTCCAAAAGCGGGCCGGATATCTTGGAACGATAGCGATGAATCTGCTGATACGTGCAGCGGCAGGCATGTTTGGGATCTGCAAAATACCCGCACGGGCATGGATTCATAGCCGACACCAGCATAAAGCTTGAAGGGTAAGTCAATGTTGTTGTTGCCCGGGAAATAGTAACCTTAAAATCTTCCAGCGGCTGGCGCAACACTTCCAGAACATGTTTTTTAAATTCGGGAAGCTCATCTAAAAAAAGCACACCGTGGTGGGCCAGGCTGACCTCGCCGGGTCGCGGAATATGCCCCCCACCGATGAGTCCGGCATCGGAGATGGTGTGATGGGGTGAACGAAACGGTCGTCTGGTAACCAAAGCCTGGTTTTTTTCCAACAGCCCGATAACGCTGAATATTTTGGTGGTCTCGATGGCCTCTTTAAACGTAAGGGGTGGCAGAATCGTCGGCAAACGTTTTGCCAGCATGGTTTTCCCCGAGCCGGGCGGACCGATCATGACGACATTATGGCCGCCGGCAGCGGCAATTTCCAGCGCCCGTTTGACATGCTCCTGCCCCATGACTTCAGCATAGTCCAGCTCAAATCGATCACTCTCTTCAAATATGTCGGACACATCCGTCTTTTGCGGCTCAAGATCGGCAAAACCTGTTAAAAAAGCAACCACCTGGGATAGGGTTGTCACCGGCAGCACATCGATGTCGTGGACCACCGATGCTTCGCGCCCATTGTCATAGGGAACGATAATGGCTTTATAGCCTGCTTCTTTAGCCGCCAGTGCCATCGGCAGGGACCCTCTTACCGGTTTTACACGGCCGTCCAAAGAGAGCTCACCCAGGATGAGATAATGAGATATAATTTTCTGGGGGATGATACCGGTTGCCGTCAGAATGCCTAGTGCAATCGGCAAATCAAAGCCGGTCCCTTCTTTTTTTATATCAGCCGGAGCTAAATTTACGGTTATGCGGTCATCCGGAAACCGATAGCCCGAATTGCTGATGGCTGATTTTACCCGTTCTTTGCTTTCCTTAACTGAGGTCTCCGGTAATCCAACAGTGGTAAACGTAGGAAGCCCCGAGGCGATATCAACTTCCACTTCCACCCGATAGGCGTCTATTCCAAGAACCGCACTGCTGAGAACTTTGGCCAGCAACTTTCCCCCTTACACCGGAACTTATGATCTTTTCCCCAAAATGAAAAATTTGGAAATCCGAATTCAAACCGGTGGATGCTATAACAAATCAGGGTCGTCAGAACAATCTTTTTGTTGACATTCGTGGCCATATGGTTATTATTTTCAGCGTTTAAACAGTTTCGATAAATAGATTGCTCTTGGGAATCATCAGATATACTTTATCGACTGATGAGTTTATTATAGACCGTCACTGACGACAATACAAATATGGCCATACCCACCCATCAAAGAACCCTGGACCACGAGGTGAGCTGTTCGGGGATCGGGCTTCATTCCGGCAAGGAAGTTCATCTGGCGCTTAAACCTGCACCGATCAATCATGGAATTAAATTTATCAGAAAAGATTTACCGGACAATCCCACCATTCCAGCCCGGTTTAATTGTGTGGTGGACACCAGTCTGGCCACGGTTATTGGCTTGGACGGCGCTATTGTGTCAACCATTGAGCACCTGATGGCATGCTTAGCCGGGTTATCCGTTGACAATGTCGTCGTCGAGCTTGATTCCTACGAAGTGCCGGTAATGGACGGTAGTGCCGGCCCCTTCACCCGGATGATACTGGAAGCCGGCATCCGCGAGCAGAATGCCGAACGACATTTTTTTGTGTTAAAAAAGCCCATTGAGTTGAAGCAGGATGGTAAGTTTGTCGGCATCTATCCGGATACAACGTTCAAAATTACTTGCAATATAGAATTTGAACACCATCTCATCCGCAAGCAATCCTGTTCGATAGAAGTGGTGGATCACATATTTGAGCGTGAAATTTCCAGCGCACGGACATTTGGTTTTCTGCATGAGGTCGAGTATATGAAGCGCTACGGCCTTGCTCGCGGGGGCTCCCTGGACAACGCCGTGGTCATCGATAAAAGTGGCATTTTAAACGAGGAGGGGTTGCGGTATCAAGATGAGTTTGTTCGCCACAAACTGCTGGATTGCATCGGTGATTTTTCCCTTCTTGGCATGCCGATTTTAGGCCATATTGTAACCAATAAATCAGGCCATGCATTTAATCATGCTTTCCTTGAAAAGTTCTTTAATAAAAAAACATGCTGGCAGACCCTGACCATGCCCTTTCCCCCTGACCCTGCCCACAAGACAGTAAAATCACTTGCCATTTAATTCGGTTTCCGATATTAATAAAAACGATAAACCGATGTAGATCTTGCCGAGAATGAAGTCCAAAACCAGCCTGTAGAAACTGTTTCAATTGTTCACTTTGATGCAACGATCGCCAATAATGGGACGTACGATACGATATAAGAGTTCCATCAGGCAGGTACTCAGACGACCGGACGTTGGAATTTGAATATAAGTTTAGGGTATTCATGTAAGTATATGGCATCATCATTAAGGAAACAGATAGCATGTGCACTAGTATTGGGTATGCTGTTCCTATGCCAGGACGCCGCATTTGCGCAGGAGGCGACCCTGACAAATATTACAGTTTCCAACACCCGCGACGACCTGCTATTATACTTGAATCTGGAGGGTGCCTTCAGCGAAAAATTGAAAAAGGCGATTTTAAGCGGTGTACCTGCAACTTTTTCTTTTTTAGCCAAGCTGAACCGGGTTCGAAACATGTGGATCAATCCGGTTATTGCTGATATTACAGTCATTCACACAATCAAATACGACAATTTAAAGAAAGAATTCATTGTCAGGCGCTCATGGAGAAACAATGAGCCCGAAGTGACAAAATCATTTGGCGAAGCTCAAAAATGGATGACCGAAGTCAACAGCTTAAAGATCATACCGTTGGGTCAGCTGGAAAAAGGACAGCAATATCAACTTAGGACCAAGGCCGAGGTGAGCAAGCAAACCCTTCCTTTTTATCTGCACTATGTTCTGTTTTTCATCTCGTTGTGGGACATTGAAACCGACTGGTATAGCATAGATTTCATCTACTAAAAATAAAGCTACGATCTCACCACAAATATGATGATCAGCGCTATCTTCAAAAGGGAAAAAAGCCCTGTTCAAGACGCCGACAGCAGACGTAGAAGGCGCGAAGGGATTCTTATTATTATCATCCTTTTTGTGGTGGCTCTGCTGACGTTTGTTGAAACCAGGACCATTCGTTTTGGCACCGATATTCCCGTTTCCAATACGATCTTGATGTTTATCCTGATCAATATCAACCTGTTGCTTCTGATCCTGTTGATATTTCTGGTTTTCCGCAATCTGGTGAAATTGCTTTATGACCGCCGTCGTAAGGTCATGGGCGCGAAACTTCGAACACGTCTGGTAGTGGCGTTTATCGTCCTTACCATTGTTCCGACTGTTGTGCTGTTTTTCTTTTCCATCAACTTCATTACAACCAGCATTGAGTTTTGGTTCAATGTCCCTGTCGAACAAGCCCTTGAGAATTCGCTGCGGGTTGGCGGCAGATTATACGACAGGGTCGAGCGGAACAATCAGTTTTTTCTTGAAAGAATTTCATATCAAATAAACGCCAAAAATTTGTTGAACCCTGCCAAAGAAAAAGAACTGACCCAATACATCCAGGTGGTCCAGCGGGAATTCAATCTTGATGGTGTAGAGATTTACGCCGTCAATACCCAGCGGATCACGTTTTCATTGTCTTCTGAATTGGAAAACGAATACTTTGGTATCGTTTCCGCAGAAAATCTGCAGAAGGAGGTACATCTCAGCGGTGTTCGTTCCATCACCCAGAAAATTCCATCAGGTGAATCTATTAAAACCATCGGCACGGTTCCATTTGGCGTGAAGGCCGCTGAGGCCGATGGATTTGTGGTGGTGACGATATTGATACCGCCGGATTTGCACCGGAATTTAGAATCCATTTCACGGGGGTTTGAGGAATACCAGCAAATCAAACTGTACAAAAAACCTATCCAAATCACTTATTACATCTCTCTTTCCATTGTGGCACTGCTGGTATTGTTCTGTGCAATCTGGTTTGGTTTCTACCTGGCTAAAACCATCAGCATACCCATCAAGGAACTGGCCGAAGGTACCCGCAGGGTTGCTGAGGGTGAGCTTGGTTTTACCATTGCTTCCGTTGCAGATGATGAGATTGGAAGCCTGGTGACATCCTTCAATAAAATGACCAAAGATCTTAGAACCGGCAGAGAGCAGCTAGAGCTGTCGGCTCATATGCTAAAAGAACAAAACATCGAAATTGAAGAAAAACGGCATTATATAGAGTTTGTCCTAAAAAGTGTCTCCGCCGGGGTGGTCACTCTGGATGCGGACGGGATGGTCTCCACCATCAATAAATCCGCCGAGAAGATGCTAGGCATCAAATCCGAGGAGGTCCTGCACAAAGGCTTCAATGCCTTGTTAAAAGTTCAGAATCAAGATCTGGCCGATGAAATAATGGGTAATCTCTCCCAGGTAAGGGATGCAACCATTGAGGTACCACTAAAGCTTATCATCGAGGGAAGACCACGCAGCTTTTTGGCAACTGTGAGTGTATTAAAAGATGATGCCGGTCAGCATATGGGTATTGTGATGGTTTTTGACGACTTAACCGAAATGGAAAAGGGGCAGCGTATGGCCGCCTGGCGGGAAGTTGCACGCCGGATTGCCCATGAGGTTAAAAATCCTCTCACCCCTATCACCCTTTCAGCCCAGCGGTTGAAACGCAAATATTCCAAGCAGCTTAATGAACCGGTATTTGATGAATGCACCCAAACCATCATCGATCATGTGGATTTGATCCGAAATCTGGTCAACGAATTTTCGTCCTTTGCCCGCTTCCCGAGTGCCAACCCCGAGCCCTGCGAGCTGCCTCCGATTATTGAAGAAACGGTCGCGTTATACCGCGAAGGGCACCCCAATATTAAATTTGAAATCAAAAATACAGGCGACATCCCACCGCTAAATCTCGACCGCCAGCAGATCAAACAGGCCATGATCAACCTGATAGACAATGCCATCGGTGCCATAAAAGACGAAGGCTTCGTTTCCTTTGCTGTCTCGCATGATCCTATTTTAAAGCGGATTCGCCTAGAAGTGGCAGATAATGGTTCAGGGATTTCCAACGAGGATAAAACACGCTTGTTCGAACCCAATTTTTCAACTAAAAAGTCCGGAATGGGACTGGGACTTACCATTGTCAGTACTATTATTGCCGATCATAATGGGGTTATCAGTGTTCAGGATAATGTTCCCAGGGGTGCGAAATTCGTTATTGAGTTGCCGGTGTGAATGGGCAGAGGGCAGGGGGTATGGGGATTATCATTTAAGTTACTTAATCTTGAAATTTTCGCCATTCAAATAGTGTGAAGTGATCTGAACCGGCTTGTCCGGGTTAGGGGCTAAGGTTTTAACTCTATGCGCTATGCTCTTTGCATAATGAGAACGGCGCAATTGACGATCATAGGATTGCAATGATACTAATGATATCAATTTGTATTAGGAGTAACGAGTTATGTTTCCCTCCCTTTTAATTGTTGATGACGAACCGTCCATACTTCAAAGTTTGGGTGGTCTGCTTTCGGATGAGGGCTTTGAGGTGACCACGGCCGCAAATGGCTACGAAGCCTTAAAAACTATTGAGGTGGAATCCCCCGATCTCGTATTACTCGACATTTGGATGCCGGGAATCGACGGCATTGAAACACTGAAAGAAATCAAGAAAAAAAGCCCGAATATTCAGGTAATTATTATTACCGGACATGGAACCATTGAAACCGCCGTTAAAGCGACCAAACTGGGCGCGTTTGATCTCATCGAAAAACCGCTTTCAATTGATAAGGTTATCGTAGCCATCAACAATGCACTGAATTTCAGACGACTCGAAGAAGAAAACAAATATCTGCGTAAGAAAACGCTGGAAAAAAATTCAATCAATGGGAACAGTCCAAAGACAGTAGAATTGAAGAATAATATCGCTAAAGCCGCCCCCACAGACACCTGGATATTGATCATCGGTGAAAACGGTACGGGAAAAGAACTTGTCGCCCGAATGATACACCATCTGAGTCCACGGGCCGACCAGCCGCTGATTGATGTCAGTTGTGCGGCAATTCCAGAAAATCTGATTGAAAGCGAGCTGTTTGGTCATGAAAAAGGGATATTTTCAGGTGCAACCTCAAAAAAAATCGGCAAATTCGAACTGGCCAGCAATGGCTCTATTTTTCTCGATGAAATCGGAGATATGAGCCTTAAAACCCAGGCAAGAATTTTGAGAGTACTTCAGGAACAAAAAATCCAGCGTGTGGGCGGTAGCCGGACGATTAGCGTGGATGTAAGGGTCATTGCGGCCAGCAATAAGAATCTCGAGGAGGAGATTGAAAAGGGCAGATTCAGAGAGGACCTTTTTTACCGTTTGAATGTTTTACCCATCAACGTGCCGCCTTTAAGACAGCGGGCTGATGATATTCCCATTCTGGTAGAAACATTTTTGGAAGATTTTGCGATCCAAAATCGCGACAGAAGAAAGAAGATAACCTCTGATGCACTTGAAATCCTGAGCAAATATACCTGGCCCGGAAATGTCCGGGAGCTGAAGAATCTGGTGGAGCGCATGGCCATTCTGGCGGACGCCGATGAAATCGACAGCCGGGATATACCGGATGCATACAACCTGGATTCCAATTTGGTCAACGATTTACCCGACTATCAATATCTTAATTTTGATACCCTTAAAGAGGCCAGATTGGCCTTTGAACAAGCATTTATCACTCGAAAATTGATTCAGCACAGAAACAACGTCACCAAAACAGCCGAAGCCATCGGAGTTGGACGCAGTTTCTTACACAAGAAAATCAAAAGTTTCAAAGGCAGCAAATTGCGCTGAAACTCAGTTCGTCCGTAGTCTGCCGCCTGTGGTCCGATATGGCCTTACGAATTATTGCAGGAAAGTTGAAAGGCAGAAAACTACGATCGGTTCGGGGCACTAAAACCAGACCCACGGCCGATCGAATCCGGGAAGCGATATTTAATATTCTTGCTTTTCAAATTCAGGAATCCACGGTGCTGGATCTCTTTGCCGGAACTGGTGCTTTTGGTATCGAGGCACTCAGCCGTGGAGCCGAATCGGCCGTTTTTGTAGATGTTGATAAGGATTCAATTTCCGTTTTGCAAGAGAATATTAAAAGCCTTTCCCTTAAAAACCTGACAAAAATTTTTCGATGGGACCTTACCCGTAACCTAAACTGCCTGGGTTCCTTGCGATCTGCCTTTAACCTGATATTCATGGATCCACCCTACAATAAAAATATGATAGGACCCACATTGTATAATCTTCACAGCAGTCAATCCATGGAGAGTGGTGCCCGGATTGTTGTCGAGCATTCTTGTCTGGAACCGGTCCAAAAGAGTCAGTTACCGTTTGAAATTTCAGATCAGCGCAGATACGGGAAAACCCTTGTTTCATTTTTAAATTATAAGGAACCATAGAAATGCAAAAAATCGCCATTTATCCGGGCTCTTTCGATCCTGTTACCAACGGCCATCTGGACATTGTTGAGAGGGGACTGAAACTTTTCGACAAAATCATCGTTGCCATATTGACCAATCCCGGAAAAAAATTTCTTTTCCCTCTTGAGGAACGTCGAGCGATGTTGGAGGAGAGCATGAAAGACTTTTCCAATGTCGAAATTGACACCTTTGATGGTCTTACGGTGGATTATGCCAACCAGCGGAAAGCCCAAGGCATTCTTCGCGGCCTGCGCGCATTATCGGATTTTGAATATGAGTTTCAGATGGCGCTGATGAATCGCCGGCTCAATCGGGAAGTCCAAACGGTTTTTTTGATGACCGGTCTGCGATGGATATACACCAGTTCATCCATTATTAAACAGGCCGCCCAGTTCGGCGGCAGCATCAAAGGCATGGTACCGCCCCAGGTGGAAAAGAAAATTAGAGAAAAGTACCGTGATTTCAATAAATTATAGACGAGCCGGGACAGGTAGACGTCCCACATTCGCCTAAACTTCCCTTTTTGCCCACCTCTCAATGGTCAATATTGCTAAGAATCCCAATATCATAAGAGCTATAGCAAAGTAAAATTCACCGCCGTAAGTATCCGGCATGATGGGTCGCCCCCAAATTACATGTGTCTTTCCCCGAATCACCTGGGTTTCAAGCACCTCCTTCCATGGCCAGATTTTCATCAGAGAACCCGTGATTAGACCGGCTAAAAATGCCAGGGTCAAATTATGAAACTTTCCAAGCAAGTAGTTCAATACTCTGGAGAATCCCGCCAATCCGACCACACACCCGAGACAAAAAATCAGAATTACGATGATATTCTGCGCCAGAAAAGGGTTTTTTAGTGTTGCGGTAATGAATTCATACTTTCCTAAAATTAGCAAAATGAACGCACCGCTGATTCCCGGCAATATCATGGCACAGATCGCCACAATCCCGCAAAGGAAAATAAACCATAGCTCTTCGGGAGTTTTGATCGGTATCAGGTTGACAATAACGGCAGCCGCCAATATACCGGCAACAAAGCAAATACCGGCTTTGCCCAACCAATTGGTGACCTGTTTGCCGACCACCAGGATCGAGGCAACAATAAGACCGAAAAAAAGACTCCATATCGGCACCGGATGGTAATGAAGCAGATAATTCATTAGCTGTGCCAGGCTTAAAACCGCCACAATGATTCCGGAAAACAAAGTTAGTAAAAAGCGGATATGGACGTCTGCAACAGCTCCTTTGAAATCCAAGCTGATTATCTTTCGAACCATTTTTATATCCAATGACCTCAGGGCCGCTATCAGATCCTCGTATATCCCGGTAATCAAGGCTATGGTACCCCCGGAAACCCCGGGAATCACATCCGCTGATCCCATGCAAATGCCTTTTAAAAAGAGAGAAACTGCTTTTCTGCCGGATACCGGACCCGGGCTTTCAAAAAATGCGGCTTTCCATGTACCGATGAATTTTTCTCTCATAAGTCTTCTAAGTTGAGTCTGGTTAGGGTTGCTTGGGTCAGTTAAAATTGGTGGGAATTTTGAAAAGTTTAAACTTCACATTCCTTTTTTTGTGCCTTCGTGTGTGGCCGAACTTTTACGAATCCAGCAATTCTCCGATCCTTAAGCTTCCTTCCATCCATGTTCTCCAACGAGTTTGACAAATCGGCATCCGCCTAGATTGGTTTGCCGGATGTTTTGGCCGTCTCGAAAAATTTTTATAAGTTCCTGGGTATGCTGGTTGCCGACGGGACCCACCAGCCGGCCACCTTCTCCCAGCTGATCGATCAA
>Ga0209536_100016949_pt1 | contig 10346 bp, 12 predicted proteins | sample DeeMarSeWOR28_12_FD_187461 | JGI IMG/M metagenome (GOLD analysis project Ga0209536, IMG submission 187461) | Marine sediment microbial communities from White Oak River estuary, North Carolina - WOR-2-8_12 (SPAdes) (version 2) | ecosystem: Environmental > Aquatic > Marine > Intertidal zone >... | reverse complement strand
GCAGAAAGGGTAGTACGTCTACTCCCCTGTCCGGTTATGTGCGTACCCCAGGAAGTAGCTGGTTTCGAGGATGGACCGAAGTGAAATGGATTGTACCATATGCAAGAAACTAGTTGCGAAACGTCAGAAGGAGGGAGGATTACGGCAACAAGTACCTATAGGGTCGTAGAAATCATACGGATCAGCGATGTCTCTCAGGCATGCACACTACCTGCTCTCCTGCTTTATGTCTTTTATCTCAAGAAGGATTAACCGGACCATTAGTATTTGCTTAAACACCTCTGAACTCTAATGTTGCTTTGCCCTGCCATCTAAGTGAACAGGCAGATTTTGCACTCTCTGGCATATCTCAGGAAATCCTCAGCCGACCAGACGAGGACACCTTCAATAAGCTGATTTTCTCTGATTTCCATCATGTCAATGGTCATCTTGCACGCGATTAACTCGACGCCTTCCAACTGTGCCGTTTCCATGAGTTCAGCTAGGTTTGGAATGTTGGCCTTCTCTATCTTGCCTTTCATCATCTTGGTGGCGACAGCTGCCATTCCCGGGATAGCTCCCATGACGCCGGGGGGGATGAATCTGGCCTTCTCAACACCACCCTTGAGTACCAAAGTGAGGCCCATAAATGTATAGAAGATCTTGCTCTCCATAGCGAGCCGGGCGGCATTGATTGCAAGGACTAGCGATGGATACGCTCCATCAAGAGTGTCCTTCGAACAGATAAAGGCCGCTTTGTCCTTCTTTTCTTCCATTTGTTTTACTCTCCCTGTTCTCCATCACGGCGCGATCCAGACGGCAAACCCCTTGGCCCGGCTGAGTACCTTGTTGGTAACGCCACCCAGCAGGAATTCGGGCGCCCCGGATAGTCCCTTGCGGCCAAGGACGATAGTCCCATAGCCCTCTTCCTTAGCCTCTCTGAGAATATCTGCCGCGCGGCTGTAACTTGGAAAGGTGTGCTTACTGGAAATACTGGTTCTGGCCACACCGGACTTCTTAAGACTTTCCGTGTATCTCCTAAACATGCGCGGAACATCATTCCGCACCTCTTCCACAAACCGCTCTTTCATCTCCTCGTCCAGGATAGAGTTTTCATCCACAATTCCGACTCCAAAACTACGCACCACGTGATACAGGGTAAGCTCAGCTTCGGTGGAGGCAGTGAAATCACCAGCGTAAACAACCGCCCTGTGAGAATTCTCAGAGACATCTACTGCCAGCATAATCTTTTTTGACTTGATTTCTCCCCCAACCACCCACACCGGGATATTTTCAATTCCCTCAGCTACCTTCCTGGAAACACTGCCAAGAAAGAATCCTTGAGGTTTGCTGAAACCACTCCGCCCTAAGACGATGGCATCATAACCACGTTCGCTTTCCGCAATAATGTCCCGGGCAATGCCCACTTTTTCCTCCTGGAGGATCACACGTACCCGATGTTTGTCAACCTTGCCTTTCACTAGTATATCGCTGGCACCAGCGAGGAAATCCTCGGCAGCTTTTTCCCTCTTGATTTTCCATTGATCATATTTGTGCTGCATTTGCTCCCTGAAGAAGGCTTCTTTGTCCAGATCCCGGAGTGTTTTAGGCACAGTGGGCATAACATGCATGAGGCTCACTTCCAGGGCTTCAGGAGTGCAGGTTTGGCCAACATACCTCACCGCATTGAGCGAGTCCAATGAACCATCCACGGCAATCAAAATCTTTCTTGTTTTGGCCATAATTACATCCTTTCGGAGATTCTTAATAAGTTGGCCCCAAGACTCGAAAATACGCTTCATCATTGCATGATCTCTACATGTCTTGAGCATTACTCATGCCAAAAAACAAACTATTGAAATCATTATTTATTTTGCTATCGCCACACTACATCGGAACAGACAGTTCTGCAATTCACGACGAGCATCCACCTCTCAATGTATCTCTAACAGGACGCTTTTTCTCCAAGAGGTTGATATGGCAACAAATTATCTGAATCGGAATCGCGCGTTCCTACTGAGCCAGAATAGGTCTTGCCAGTTCTCATTATCAAATTCTTTTATGATTTCAGAATATTAGACGTTACACCCAACATTAATTCACACCAGAATAACCTTTTTCCATGTGTTGATCGGAAGCTTGAGTTCCGATTAACTGTCTCATTTCTCCTATTAAGTCATAGATTACAACAACTTAATAAAATGGCATGTCTGTTGCCATGTCAATGGGAGTACCCCGTTATGGGCAGACAAAAGGATGAGTCGGTGATTTAACTCTGGCGGATGAGGGAGGGTTTGATGCTGTATTGTCTTTCTCAGAAGATTCTATCTGGTGTTTTGCCATGATGGTTTGAGTTGGCATCACCCTAAGGGTGTTCAAAATGGAGAGTAATAATGAAGGCAGACCAGCAACCATTAGAGGACTCGTAGTTCCAGTGGGCTGGGACGAAAAAGGCAATGTCACTGCCACGGCTATTGCGACTCACTTTGAAGAGGAGTACTTGGTAGACGACAATGCTTGGGGTGAAGAGTTAATAGCTTTCCTTCGTCAGAGGGCTAAGGTCAGCGGATTTATAATCCAAAAAGCAAATGGCAAGAAGGTCATCACGGTAAAGCATTACGAAGTACTCGAGGAATAATTTCAGAGTTGGAATTCAGGGAATGGCCCGGTTTTTGACGTCATAGCCAATGGCAAAAAGGAGGAAAAACGATGATGCTGAGGAAAAAAACTTTGCTGCGGGTGTTATGTGTTTTTGCGATTGTGACTTTATTGGGAGCAGTTCCCCTGTTTGCAGCGACGGAAGAAATCGAAATCGCCGGAACCGTGTGGGCCTCTGATTGGGACGCCAACAACAATGTAATTGCTGTGGTAATCGAAACTGATGAGGGGGAGGCAATTGGGGTTTCCAGCTCCGGAAAGGGAGTGGAACTGCTGAAGCTCGAAGAGAAGAAGGTGATGGTGACTGGCAGCATCGCCACGGACGAAGACGGCAACAAGACCATTACCGTGACCAAGTACATAATTCAGGAGTAAACGCAGGAAGCTCACCTTAGGGTAGGTGAAGAAGTCCCAAGAATGTAGCCGCGGTGCTCGGGTGAGGGAGAGTTTCCCCCTCACCTGGCCGCACAGCGGTCAAGATGAAGATTGATGTTTAGATCTACATTATATCCCGGAGTTCAAAATGAAAGATAAAACAAGAATCTGCACTAACTGCGGCAACCCTTTTGTGTTCACCGTTTCCGAACAGGAACGCTTTGCTGTTCTCCGCTTCAATGAGCCAAAGCGGTGTCGAGAATGTCGCAAGAGTAGGCTGAAGCCGGAGCCATCGCGTCATGAGGTGAAACCTAAACATAAACGTCGGCAACCCAGACATCAATGGGAGTATACCGACTGAGCTTGAATGGTGAGCCGAGCGTTCTGTCTTTGTGCCGACGGGAGGGGGTGGGAAAAGAGGATTTTGAATCCAACCTCGTTGTTGGAGTACAAAATGAACGAGAAAACCATAATCTGTATTGAATGCGGCAACCGCTTTACATTAACTGTTCCTCAGCAAGAGCGTATCATTGCTCTCAGATTTGACGAACCGAAGCGGTGTCGGGATTGCCGGGAAAAGAAGATCAAAGCTGGTCTGTCGCGGTATGAGGAGAAAATGAGCCACAAAAACGTAGACCTCGAATGGCAGTGGGAGTTCATGTACAACATCCGAAAGAAACGAGATGCGTTGATAGTCTCCGGCAACGGACCCAAGTCTTCTTTTAAGGACCTTAGGCTAATCAGTATGATGGAAGATGACGACGACCAATAAAGGTTTTTGAGATAAAAGACTTCGCACTCTTGTGACACGCAGCAAAAAGGCTGGCAAATCTGTTTTGCTGAAAAGGAGAAAGAAATGACCCTTTCAGAAGAAACCAAACAAAAATGCCGTGAAATGCTCCTGGAGATGCGTCGTGACCTGGTTAATGAAGCGAAAGCCAACCGTCAATCGAACTCTGGCAGAGATTACCTGGGCGATCTGTGTGACTGGGCCGCAAGTGATATGGAAGCCGAGTATGTCTACATGATAAGTGAACGGCTGAGGCAAAAACTCTTTCTGATCGAAGAGGCTCTTGATGCCATTGAAAATGGTGATTATGGCTTCTGCGAAGAGTGTGGAGAGCCCATTAACGAAAAACGGCTACTCTTGAGGCCCTTCGCTCTGTTGTGCGTTCGCTGCCAGTCCGAATTCGAACGACAGGCCAGGATGCGAGGCAGGCTAGCAGCCTAAGTTATTTGTTGGAATTCACAGACAGGATTAAGACATGAAAATAACGGTCAAAAAATTAAGGACCATGGCAAAAGATTTGGGTGTAGGTACTAGCAAACTGCAGAAAGCTGAATTGATCAAGACGATCCAGCTGGCGGAGGGAAACTTCGATTGCTTCGGCACAGCTGTGGATTATTGTGATCAGGGAGATTGTTTATCCCGAGTGGATTGTCTGGGCTGAATAATGGTTTGTTTTCTCATTTCATGCGATGCCACCGCGTCTCTCGGGCGTGGCTTTGCTATACTTACGCCCACACACCTTAAGGAAAAAACATTTGGTCCACAAGTCTGCGTGCTCTGGACACTGGCCCAGTAGGATACTGAAAGGATATTTCCAGACCGGACAAATGGAGTAGTTGTAGGTCGGATGGGTTTGGCACCCTCAAGCTGAAGTTTTCTCTTCACTTGGACCACCCGGACGACATAAGCTAATTAGTACTTGGTAATTGAAGATCATGGAAGATCTAAAACGCATATTTTCCAGGGTTGAAGACAAGAAACGGGACTATGTCCGGTATGATTTCTCCAATGTTCAAGACAGTGCCTTGAAGACCTTCTTTGACCTAGCCCAGGAGTTCGAGACCTTGGAAGATCTCTACCGCGTCTGTGTTGCGGTACCAAAAGTTCACTTCGGGCTGGACGCGCACCTCTACTTGAAAGATAGCAAAAGAGACGTGCTGGTAAAAGTGTGCTCCAGCGATGAGGGTTATCTAGGCTCTCCAAGCAGGTTACCGCCCGCCCACACTAAGCCGAGCAATGGAGCATTCGTTGAAGATGGAGGGCTGTTCACCCCGATTTTCGGCAAGATAGTGCCAGCGGATGTTGGAGCTACCGAGAAAAAGCAAGAACTTCTTGGTATGCTGAAGGTGTATCCCGGAAATCATCTTGCGGAAAGCGAAAAATTCTATTTCCAGAAATTTGCCAACCGAATTGGATATGCCCTTTACAACAGGGTATTGAAGCAAAGAAACATCGAACATTTGAAGTTCATCGACTCACTCGTTGCTGATATCGAGCACAACGTGATTGTTCCCAATATGGCTTTCCGCCTCTTTCTTAAACGCCTCAAGGCGAAGATCCGGAAAAACCGTGAGGTGGAAAGCGTGCTCAGAAAGAAATGTTCGGAGCTTGCCGAAAATGGCACCGTGGATCAGGTCTGGCAGGAGCGGGTAATGGCCGAACTTCAAGAGGTAAACCGCGGACTGGAGGATGAGTTTGGCAACATAGAAAAGCACAATCGCAACGTTAGTCTTTTCGTCGAAAGCCTATTCCGTCGGAGCCACTTTCAAGAAGGCCGATTTATTCCACGAAAGCTTCGCTGTAATTTCAAAAAGCAAATCATTGATCCTCAGTTAGAGCAATACCAAAAGCGTTTCCACTCCAAGGACATAGCAATAGACAACCGGCTGGGGGGAGTGCCGGATGAGTCCATAGTGGCGGTGGTAGATCTGGGATTAATCTCGCAAGTTTATGCCAACCTGTTCTCGAACGCCCTGAAGTACGCGCGGCAGGTAGATAACGCAGAAGGAGGTACAAAGAAATTCATCTCCTTCGGGCAAGAGACACTGAAGGATCATTTCGGGCAGGGACAGGATGGGATTAAATTCAACGTATTCAGCACCGGTCCCCACATCCCATCAGAAGAGCGCGACCGTATTTTCGAAGAAGGATATAGAGGAACCGAGGCTGGCGGTGAGCCAGGCACCGGTCACGGATTGAGTTTCGCCAAGAGGGCGGTGGAGATCCACGACGGTGAGGTTGGCTACGAGCCAACTCCTTTAGGCAATAATTTCTATTTCATCCTGCCAAAAGAGTAGTTGCTGTTTCGGCAGTAAGCAAAAGGGGGGACGTTCTTGTTTTTTTGCGTTTTTACTCTTCTGTCAGCTTAAGGTCCATATCGGCAGCAATCCTCTCTCCACGAGCCACCGCTCGACTGACGGCTGATTGGCTAATTTTCAGCCTTCTAGCAACATCTACTCCGCCCACTTCCAATTCTTTAACTGCCCAGTAGCACAGTAAGCTTCTGGCCTTAACCCTTTGGGGTTGTTTACTGGAGCTCAAGACCTCCTCAGGTTTCAGTTCAAATAACTTTGCGACTCGCTCTACGACTTTATCAACATCGTATCCCTGCATTTGCAGACGATAGAGTTGCTCTAACCGTTCGTTTTGCTCTTCAAGTGTGGACTCAACAAAATCGCTATCACCCAAAATACGCTCGTCACCCTTGATGTATATCCCAAGGCTGCGAAAGGCTTTCAGTTCTTTCCAGCCACCTGCGCTGCGGATCAAACCACCCCCGGTGAGATCGGATCGTCTGCCCAGGGCAAGACCTTTTTCAACAAATGCAAGGTAATGCTTGCGGGCCGACGATACTCTTTTCCCAAATAACCGCAAGACCATATTAACCTCTTGCCAGTAATTTTTTCTTTTGCCCAGCAAAAAGCTGTGACCGCAGTACCTGAAACTATTTAGTTGTTTCATTGAGCTAACCAAACCGGTGCGCAAGGGATTTAGGTGAATGTAGCGCACTAATTCCAAAAGATATGGATCTTGCTGACATAAGATGGATTTATAACGGTTTTGAAAAAGGTGACCACTTCTGTGGTGGCGGCGATTGAAGGTCACGGCATATCCAGTAAGCAACCTGCGCATCACCGTTGCGATGGGCACATTGCCGGTTTTCAGCAGCAGATGGAAATGGTTGGGAAGCAGGGCCCAGGCATAACAATCCGTTTTGGTCTCGGAGACCAACCGGCCAAACCGCTCAATGAAGCTGTTACGATCCGTGTCATCGCGGAATATCTTGCGACGCTCAATCCCCCGGCACATGATGTGGTGAAGAGCTCCGGGGGCATCTATACGAGCTTTTCGTGGCATCTAGTGAATATAGCATATTTAAGTAAAGTAGAAACGCAAAAAAACAAGAACGTCCCCCATATCATATCACGGCTCCGGAGTGGATTTTTGTCCCAAAGAAAAGTGAGAAAATATTTGACATTCAAACGATTGTTTGATACAAACGTTTGTATAAAAATGGGAGGTTATCCATGCCACGGGAAAATGGAGAAGACCCTACTAAAGAACGTATTTTGGACACAGCCGAGGTCCTGTTTGCACAAAAAGGCTATCAAGCGGTGAGCGTTCGTGAAATTACCTCGACTGCCGAGTGTAATCTGGCGGCAGTGAACTACCACTTCGGCAATAAAGAGAACCTCTATCTGGAGGTTTTTCGCTCTCGATGGGTACCTCGCGCCGTGCGAGTGCGCGAGAGTTTCAGTAAGGCCGTGGCAGGCCAAACCTCCCTCTCGGTGCCCACAGTGGTGCGAGCCTTGGCACAGGCCTTCGTGGAGGGGCCGCTATCAGATGAAGAGCGTCTTCGCCACAGTCAACTCATGACCAGGGAAATGACCCAGCCCACCAAGGCTTTTGAGCTTGTGGCCCAGCAGGTGATTGAGCCTTTTTTCAAAGAAGTAGGCGAAAAGTTGAGTTCTGTTCTGAGAAATGAAATGGGCCAAGAGCAGATGCTTCTCAATATCTTCAGTATTTTCTCGATGGTGCTCTATTTCAATTTTGCCAGGGTTGCGGTTAGTCGTCTCACCGGGAACCATTACGACACCGCTTTCAGGGCTAGATTGGTGGAACAGATTACCCAGTTCTCCCTTAAAGGTTTGGATGTAAGTGAAATGGAGGGTCAAGGGTGAAACAATTTTTTCTTTCCATGCATGTGGTTTTGGTTGTCAGTCTTGGTTTGGGAGGGTGTGTCAAAATGGGTCCGGACTACCACAGGCCTGATACCGACATCCAAATGCCCGAGAGCTACCAGTATGCTCCCGCCGAGTCAATTATGCCGGAGCCTGAGGACCAATGGTGGCGTGTCTTCAATGACACCGAGTTGAACCAGTTGGTGGAGGAGGCACTCAAGAACAATCTGGATATAAAAAGGGCAACAGCGGCGGTCTTGGAGGTGCGAGCGCAACTGGTTGAGACGCGAGCCGAACGTTTTCCCCAGGTGGGCGTTGAGGCTGGAGTCGAACGGCAACAAAGACCCATAGGGACTTCAGTACCAGGGCAATCCTTTTCCATCGATCGAAGGATTACAACGTACGATCTAGTATTGCCCGCTTCTTTCGAGATTGATTTGTGGGGTCGCCTTGCTCGTGCCGAAGAGGCGGCGCGGGCCAACCTCCTGCAGGCAGAAGAGAACCGCCGCACCGTAGCCCAGACCGTGGTGGCGGAGACCGTTACCCTATATTTGCAGATGGAGTCTTTTGAGAGGGCAATAGATATTGCCCAAAAGCTGGTTGAATCCTTTCGCCGCAGCTTAACGCTGGTGGAGAGCAGATATAAGAGAGGTCTGACCTCTGTCCTCGATGTGAGACAGGCTCGCAGAGTTCTGGCCGGGGCCGAATCAACCCTTCCATCCCTGCGGCAGGACTTGGGTATCACTCAGCAGGCGTTGGCCGTTCTACTGGGACGCTATCCCGAGACTCGGCCACCTCGGCTCCAGCCCGAAGACTATTATCAACGACTTGACCCAGTACCACCAGGTCTTCCCTCCGAGCTTCTGCTTCGGCGACCTGACGTCAGAGCGGCTGAAGATCAGCTGGTGGCGCTGAACGCCTTAGTTGGCGTGGCCAAGGCCAGCCGCTTTCCCCGAATCGTTCTGACCGGCAATTTTGGCTACACCAGCCAGGATCTAGACCTGCTTTTCAAGCCCGAAAATGAGTTGTGGAACATTGCCGCCGGGCTCACACAGCCGTTATTTGACGCGGGAAAATTGCAGGCAGCGCAGCGGGCGGCCGAGGCCAGATATCAACAGGGCGTGGCCGAATACGCCAAGACAGTGCTTACCGCCTTTGCCGAAGTGGAAGGAGCGTTTTTGACCCGGGAAGAACAGTTGAAACGTCGGGAATATGTGGTTATTTTTCTGCGTGAGGCCAGGGAGGCGCAAAGGCTTGCTGAGAGTCGATACGAAAAAGGCTTGGTTGATTTTCTCACAGTGCTGGACACCCAGCGAACTCGATTCGAGGGCGAAAGGGATTTGGTGGCGGTTGATTTCACCCTGCTAAACAACCGTGTCAATCTCCACCGTGCTCTCGGAGGGGGTTGGGCGGATCCGGGGCCGGTCATGGTTGAAAAAGGAAATGAAACCACGAAGAAATCAAAGGGAGATTAAACCACGAAGGACACGAAGGGCACGGAGAAGAAATGACACGGCGACGCGGCGAAGGAAGCTGGAAGCAGTCAGCAAAAACTGAACATTTCACAATTCGCATTTATCATCTTTGGTACCAATCAATTCTGGCAGTCAGTGTCAAATTTAAAATTCAAATGCTAGATGCGAGATGACAGATGCGAAATGATAAATGGCGCAGAGCGCCTCGCGCTTTGTGCACCTGGAGATTTGCTTAATATGAGTAATAAGAAGAAACGACTCATTCAAATTGGCATTAGTGTGGTTCTTATTGTCTTGGGTGTCGTGGGCTTGATTGTGCTGACAGCGAGCAAACCCGAAATGAAGAAGCGCAAACCGCCCGCCCCGGTGCCGATGGTCCGGACCATCAAAACCAACAGCGGACCGCAAACTGTGTACATCCGGGGCGAGGGCACGGTTCGACCTCTGCAGGAAATCGATCTGGTGCCTCAAGTGGGAGGTAAAGTGATACGCGTGTCTCCCGCCCTGGTAAATGGGGGTGTGTTCAAAAAAGGGGACACTTTGCTAAAGATCGACCCGGTGGATTACGAGGTGGCCGTAACCCTGGCCCAGGCCAAGGTTAAAGACGCCGAAAGTCGTCTGGAATTGGCGGAAGAAGAGGCCTTAGCAGCAGTGGAAGAGTGGCGCTTACTCTATGCGGATAGTTCCAGCGAAGATAGCAAGCCGCCGGCTCTGGTGGCCAAGGAACCACAATTGGCAGCAGCCCAAGCTAGATTGGAGGCTGACAAGGCAGACCTGCGCAAAGCTCTCTTGAATCTCGAGCGCACCAAGCTTAAGGCCCCTTTTGCTGGACGTGTGGGTGAGGAAAAGGTGGATGTCGGCCAATATGTCTCACCAGGTCAGGCCCTG
>Ga0209536_100016948_pt1 | contig 10346 bp, 10 predicted proteins | sample DeeMarSeWOR28_12_FD_187461 | JGI IMG/M metagenome (GOLD analysis project Ga0209536, IMG submission 187461) | Marine sediment microbial communities from White Oak River estuary, North Carolina - WOR-2-8_12 (SPAdes) (version 2) | ecosystem: Environmental > Aquatic > Marine > Intertidal zone >... | reverse complement strand
CAGATAATCTGATGCGCCCAGACTCATCGCCTGGACGGCAGATGCGACGTCATCTATGGCACTGACAATGACACATTCGACATCCAGAGATTCTTTTTTGATCCTTCGAAGGACCTCCATTCCGGTTAAATGCGGCATCATCAAGTCCAATAAAATCAGCTGAAAATCATATTCACGGACCAGATCAATTACCCTCCGGCTGTCGGATACCAGGGCCGGCTCCGGCAAACCCGAGCTGACCAGCGTCGCTTTAATGCTCAACAGCAGGCCCTCATCATCATCGACGACAAGAACGGGACTCGGTATGTGCGGTATGGATTCCATCAATGACTTAACGCTTTAACATCTTTAGCTGTTCGTTATACGATCGTGCACAAGGGTTTGGTGATTCGAATGAATTCATCGGAGAAAGGAAAACAATAATAGGCACTTCCGATAGCTTTTATGTTAGATTGAAATGCGAAAACAGTCAATGTTTTTCTCTTCAGTTGAAATGTAACTATTTAAAATTTCATTATTTTTAGTCGATTTGCAAAATGCGTCAAGGGTCAGCCATCATTTATCTGAGAAGATGCGGTCAATGGTATGCTTCAGGCTTTGCTGCCACGGTTCGGGCTCGATGCCAAATCGGCTTTTCAAGCGGGAGCAATCCAGAACGGAATAGGGCGGTCGTTTTGCCGGGGTTGGCCATTCGGCGGTTGTAATGGCTTCCACGTGCCGGGCCTTGAGGGCGGCATATGGCGTTGCCAGCTCGATAATTTTTTCTGCCAGTGCATGCCAGGTGGTGATTCCTTTGCAGCAATAATGATATGTTCCCCAATAAAATTTTTCATTGGCGCCGATTTTCCTGGCGATCGTCAGTACCGCATTTGCAAGGTCTGCTGCGCTGGTCGGCGAACCAAATTGATCGGCCACCACCCGAAGGGTTGTTTTCTCTGTGGCCAGTTTGAGAATGGTTTTGACGAAATTATTGCCGTAGACACCGTAAAGCCAGGATGTGCGCACAATGATGTGGTCTGGCAATATGGATCGGATGGCCGTTTCACCCTGTGCTTTGCTCTGACCGTATACCCCCAGAGGAGCGATCGGGTCGCCTTCCTGATACGGTCGGCCTTTGGTGCCATCAAAAACATAGTCGGTGGAAATATGAATGAGCGTCAGGTGGTTATCATCACAATAACGGGCAAGATAAGCCGGCCCGTCTTTGTTAACCGCATATGCCAGATCTGATTCTTCTTCGGCCCTGTCGACCTGTGTATACGCGGCCGCATTTATCACCAGAGATGGTGAAATGCGCGGAAAAATCTGCGCTATTTGTTTTTTATTGGTGATATCCAGCTGTTGACGGCTGAAACTGTGAACTTCAAAATCGACTCGCTGACCCAGCCGGACCAATTCCCGGCCAAGCTGTCCGTTTGCGCCCGTGATCAAAACCTTCATGGTGCCGTTACCGGATTATAAAGTTTTTCAGGAGGGATGTCACTCATTACCGGCAATCGGTCATCCTTGGCGGAAACAATAGGATCGGCCGTCGGCCAATCAATTCCAATAGCCGGATCCGACCACAATATACCGCCCTCATCATCCCGATCGTAAAAATCGGAACATTTATAGACCACATGGGCGCTGTCACTCAACACGCAAAATCCGTGGGCAAATCCTGCAGGGATAAATAACAGCTGTTTATTGTGCTCCGTGAGGTGGGCGCTCACCCAGCGGCCGAAGGTAGGGGATGTGTGTCGAATGTCGACCGCCACATCAAATATTTCTCCGGAAATAACCTGGACCAGTTTCGCCTGCGGACGTGTTACCTGAAAATGCAGTCCTCGCAGGGTGTTTTTAACCGAGAAAGACCGATTATCCTGTACAAAAACATGGGGCAGCCCTGCTGACTTAAAGCGCTCAAGATGGAAGGTTTCCAGAAAGTACCCGCGCTCGTCCTCAAATACCTGAGGTTTAATAATCTGGACATCTTCAATATCGGTTGCAACGATTTGCATGCGAACTCCGCTTCTGGCTGCATTTGAATACGGTTTTATTCTACGCCATTTTTGACGGGTGTGCAACTTTCCGTATGCTTATCGGTCGTCATGTCTGATTTAAAAACCGCGGTTTTTATCTATTTTTGCGAGGATATCGACGATTTGCGGATAGGCTTTCATATCACTAAGCCATTCAGGGGGAATGGCTTCCATTCCCAGATGGGCGCCGAGCACCATTCCCACCAGCAAGCCTCTTCCTGCCGAATCACCACCCGCCATAACATTTTCGACCAACGCGGCCTTTAGATCATTTTCATATTTAGCGATCAGGTGGATGACACCCGGAAAAGCGGCTGGAATCTCACACATTTGACCCAGGTCCAAAATGGCCTGGCGACTGTCCTGCTCAACGCTTTCCAACCCCATTTGGATCCATTCCTTAAAGGGATCTGAATGAAACGCATTCTTTTGCGCCTGATCGATGGCCGCCAGCGGCGCCGTTCCCGCTAAAACTTCATAGGCGATGGTCGCGAAAAACGCTGCGCTTTTAATGACAGCGGAATTCTGGTGGGTAAAAGCAGTTTGGGCCCTGGCGCCGGCCATCAATTCCTGGAGGTCATTGCGATAAACATAGACCAATGGGGCGATTCGAGCTGCTCCGGCGAGATCGTCGGAATCGGATCCCGCTTCCGCTGGCGATTTTCCGGCGGCAAGATTTTCAAGAGTTCCTTTGGTCGCACCATCGACATACCCATCATAATTATCAAACAATCTCTGCCAGCGTTCTGAAAAATCGGTCAGGTCAAACCCTTCGCTCCCCGCAACCGATTCCAGTAATATCAGGGATTGGTCCCCGTAATGGGTGAATTCTCCCCGATCTTTGGTGGAATGATAAGTTGGGCGCTCGGGTTTTATAAAATGATCAACCCGCCCGAACTTTTTATCGATAACACGGGTATTGTAGATCCAATGGGCACCCAGGGCCAGCGCATCGGCTGCGAAAGATGCCAGAACCATTGCTTTTGGTTTTTCTTTCATCAGGGATTTCCTTTTCTTATCTCGTGGGGTTGGGATCAAAGCGGCTGTCCGGCTGCAAGCAGTCTTGAAGGGGTTTCAAAACCACTTTAAGATAAATTCTAAATCATAGCGGTGAACTTAAGACATTTTATATTTATCGGCCAGTTGTTTCAATTCCGCTAAATATTGTTTCTGGTGGATCAGGCCGATTTGGTTCTGGAGGTCATTTAGCAAAAATTCAATGTGGGGCCGGATATCAATGCCGGCGGGATTCAATTGTTCGTCATTGGCCCGATCGAGTATGAGGACCGAATAGTAAGTCGTTAATAGTCTGATTTTTGAATTTCTTCGTAGCAGATAACTTTTGCCGGCCAGTGTATTCAAAAAAAAACCGGAATAGGTATACAGCGTCTTCAGCGTCGGCTGGCCGGTTTTCTCCTTATCAGCGGTTTCATCGGTGGCCCACAGGTAAAATGTCTGCATGGCCGATTCTAAAATTTCGCCCTCATTCTGCAATACATCTCGGGTGAGGTTCACCCGTTTTTTCCCCATAACGCGGAAAAAATGAGCCATATTGCGATACAGGTTGTAGAGCGAGGCAGTCTCTCCGGTAATCGTGGGAGGATTTGCGGATATTTTTTTGAGAACCAGCTGAAACTGTTGATAGGTGCCGCCTTTAAACTGATATGACCGGACATAGTCCTGTTCATCGAGGTAGGCGAAAAATGCTTTAATCTGCTGGTCGATTTCTTCGAAACCCAGCGGTTCTTCTTCTTTGACAACCGCAGCATCGGGCCCAAAAACCTCTTTGAGTTTCCGTTCCGGAATGGATTCCCCTTTTACGGAGGTCAGTTCTTCTTCAAGCCCCGTGACTTTTTCCATCAGCTCTTTGGTTCGTTTTTCCCACTCGACCCGCTCGTGCCGTTTAGCGGTTTCAAGGCTTTCCTTGTGCCAGCTGCTGAACAGGTTATAGCCGAAATAAACGACGATAGCGACAATGGCAACAACGATGCCCACTTTGATGACTCTGTCCATTGTAAATGTAACTCCTTTATTTTTAGATAAAATTTTATAAGACGGCTGGTGCCCCCGGCAAGAATCGAACTTGCGGCACATGGATTAGGAATCCATTGCTCTATCCACTGAGCTACGGGGGCAGCCGAACGTCCGGAGCACTCGTGCACAAGTGAAATGTTTAAACATGTTATCCGCATAACAAATCAATTTCAAGATTACAAGAACCCATCTCAAAAATAGGATATGGGCCAAAAGACATTTTTGAGATGGGCTCAAGAGCCGTGTGTGCGATCGGCACCAACCCGTTGGTTTTGATATCCAAAGACGGTTGCTAAATATAGGGCCTCTATGATATATACATATGTTAATCATTTTAGTCGTTTACAAAACGGTTGGCCCATTCGAAAGTTATCCGTAATCTAACTTAACCGGTAGAGGAAATCGCATGCATCTTCGAAAAAGAGTTCTGGTAACCGGCGGAGCGGGGTTTCTGGGTTCATTTCTTTGTGAGCGCTTATTGCAAGAAAATTGTGACGTGGTTTGCGTGGACAATTTTTATACCGGTACCAAACGAAATATTGTTCATCTTCTGGAGAATCCCTACTTCGAGCTGGTGCGGCACGACATCACATTTCCGCTTTATCTGGAAGTTGATGAAATTTATAATTTTGCCTGTCCGGCATCGCCGATTCACTATCAAAACGATCCGGTGCAAACCACCAAAGTCAATGTGCATGGCTCCATTAACATGCTCGGGCTGGCCAAGCGCACGAAAGCCAAAATTTTACAGGCTTCCACCTCAGAGGTATACGGTGATCCTACCGTGCACCCCCAGACCGAAGATTACTGGGGCAATGTTAACTGTATCGGAATCCGCTCCTGTTATGATGAAGGCAAACGATGTGCTGAAACGCTTTTTTTTGATTATTATCGGCAGCACCAACTGAATATTCGGGTTGTCCGAATTTTCAACACCTACGGACCACGGATGCACCCGAACGACGGCCGGGTGGTCAGTAATTTTATCCTGCAGGCCTTAAACAATAAAGATATCACCGTTTACGGCGACGGAAAGCAAACCCGTTCCTTTTGCTACGTCGATGATTTGATCGAGGGCGTGATCCAGATGATGAACACCCCCGGAGACTTTACCGGCCCGGTGAATCTGGGAAACCCGAAAGAGTACAGTATCCTTGAGCTGGCGGAAAAAATCATTGCACTGACCCGATCAAAATCGAAAATTGTTTTTGAACCCCTTCCGCAAGATGATCCACTGCAGCGTAAACCCAACATTGAACTGGCAAGGGATAAATTGAAATGGGAACCGCGAAAGCAATTAGAGGCGGGGCTCGAAGAGACGATAAGCTATTTCAGGACCCTGTGATGAATTCTGAAAGCTTACCAACAGCGGTTAGGAGAAATTGATGAAACGTGCGCTTATCACCGGAATTACCGGCCAGGACGGTGCCTATCTGGCCGAGTTTTTGCTGAATAAAGATTATGAGGTCCATGGTATCAAACGGCGGGCGTCTTCGTTTAACACCGCACGGGTGGATCATCTATACAAAGACCCCCATGAGGAAGATGTGCGGTTTTTTATGCATTACGGGGATATGACTGATGCAACCAACCTGATCCGCGTCATCCAGGAAGTCCAGCCCGATGAGATTTACAACCTGGCCGCTCAGAGTCACGTGATGGTTTCCTTTGAGACCCCGGAATATACCGCCAATGCAGATGCGCTCGGCACGCTGCGCCTGCTGGAGGCCATTCGCATACTGGATCTCATTGATAACACCCGTTTCTACCAGGCCTCCACATCCGAACTCTATGGGCGGGTTCGGGAGACACCGCAAACTGAAACCACACCTTTTTATCCCCGTTCACCCTATGGCGTGGCCAAACTTTATGCTTACTGGATTACGGTCAATTACCGCGAGGCCTATGGAATGTATTCCTGCAATGGTATTTTGTTTAATCATGAATCTCCCATTCGGGGTGAAACTTTTGTTTCCCGCAAAATCACACGTGCCTTGGCCCGCATTTGCAAGGGTCTGCAGGAAAAGCTTTACATCGGCAATCTCGATGCCCGCCGGGACTGGGGTCACGCCAGGGATTATGTCGAAATGCAGTGGCTGATGCTCCAGCAGGACCAGCCCGATGATTATGTCATATCTACCGGCCAGCAGCATTCGGTGCGTGAATTTATCGAACTGGCGGCCAAAGAGGTGGGCATTTCCATTCGCTGGGAAGGGCAGGGGCTGAAAGAAAGAGGGATTGATGAAAAAAGCGGCAACGAACTGGTGCGCATTGATCCGCGATATTTTCGTCCGACAGAAGTCGATACATTGCTGGGCGACAGCACCAAAGCCCGACAGCAGCTGGGATGGGAACCCAAAACTACCTTTGCGGAATTGGTAAAAGAAATGGTGGCCATGGATCTATTAGAGGCGGAAAAAGATGAGCTGTGTCTGCAAGAAGGCTTTCAAACTTACAAGCAGGCCGAATAATACCGGGCCGTAAAATATTAAGTGGAATGCGAAAACATGACTGAACCCAAACCACAAAATTCCGGTGTGCCTGAACATTCAAGCACTTTGCCCCAGCATTCCCGCATTTTCCTGGCCGGTCATCGGGGGATGGTCGGCTCTGCGATCTATCGCCGTTTGCAGGCGGACAATTATAGCCGCATCATCACCCGCTCCCATGACGAACTGGATCTTGTCAATCAAGCAGCGGTGCGCCATTTTTTTGAAAATGAAAAAATCGATGCGGTTATTTTAGCCGCCGCAAAAGTTGGCGGGATCCATGCCAATGACACCCGTCGGGCCGAGTTTATTTTTGAAAACCTTATGATCCAGGCCAATGTCGTTGATGCCGCTTACCGATCGGGGGTACATCGGTTGTTATTTTTGGGCAGTTCATGTATTTACCCCAAGTATGCCGAACAGCCGATGTCTGAAGCGCAACTATTGACCGGCAGCCTGGAATCCACCAACGAACCCTATGCCATTGCGAAAATAGCCGGCCTCAAGCTATGTGAGTCTTACAATCGCCAGTATGGAACGCATTACCGTTCGGTAATGCCCACCAATCTCTATGGGCCCAATGATAACTTTGACCTGGAAGATTCACATGTTCTGCCGGCCATGATCCGCAAGTTTCATCTCGCAAAACTTGCCTGCAGCGGCGATTGGGAAAGCATTCAGAAGGATCAGGCGCTATTTGGCCCTATTTCGCTTGATTTGCAAAAGGGGTTGAAGAAATCTTCCGGTAACCAGGAATCCGATTCTCGGCGGCCACCGGCCGTCCGCCTCTGGGGCAGCGGGCGGCCCAAAAGGGAATTTTTGCACGTCGATGATCTGGCCTCCGCCTGTTTGTTTTTGTTTAATCTGGGCGATGATGCTTATGCGGCTGCTTGTGCTGTGTCCGTTGAACCATCGGACCGATCGACCCACGAGCGACATTCGGGTTTGTCGAATTGCGGACTCGAAAAGCGAGGCCGGGTGTCGCATATTAATGTGGGCAGCGGCAAAGATTTGCATATCGCGGAGCTTGCGGAAATCGTGCAGGAAGTCGTCGGTTATGATGGTGCTGTTCGCTGGGACAGCTCGATGCCGGATGGCACCCCTCGCAAATTGCTGGATATATCCCGCCTAACCCAGCTGGGATGGGCGCCCCGCATCAGTTTGCGGGAAGGGATTAAAAGCACCTATGAATGGTATCTGGCTCAATCAGAATTGAGTTAAGGAGGACAAATGGCAATCATTGATACACAAAAAAGGATGTGGCTTTTCGTTTTAGGACTAACAATCGCTTTGGTCATTTCAAGCGCCGGCTGTTCCTCATTGACCAAAAAAGATAACAAGGCCACAGCGCCCTCAGCAAAAAGCGACTCCGGGGTGCCGGCCCTGTATTATGATTTTGGCGATGTTCTGGTTCCCAAAGAGCTCAAGGTCGACAAAAAATCATCTTTTATTTACCAAACCGAAGGTTTTTCTGCGGGCGTACTGGCTTTAAAGGGCCGTATCGAAACCAGTTCATTAATATCTTTTTTTGAACAAAACATGCCCAAGGATAATTGGCAGAACATCAGCTCCTTTAAATCCGAGCGAACCATGCTGCTGTTTCAAAAAGCCCATCGCTGGTGCGTCATAAATATCACCGACGAGACGTTTAATACGTATGTTGAAATTTGGGTGGCCCCAACTACCGGAGGCGCCAAAACCGGCCTGCTAAAATAACCAACATTCCACTTGGCGCAAAGCCGCCATGCGCCATGTCTGACTTATCTTTAAAGCCGGACGGGTCTAAACATGAAATTGTGAACCATTTGCCATGATGAAAAACGGAATTAAAAATAAAAACGTGATATTGGCTGTTTGCGGGGGTATTGCGGCCTATAAAAGCATCGAAATTTTGAGGCTTTTAAAAAAGGCAGAGGCCGAGGTGCGGGTTGTTTTAACCCAAAACGCTCAATGGTTTGTCGGGGCACTGACGTTTGAGGCCCTGTCGGGTCAGCCGGTTTTCAAGGAGATGTTTCAAGAAAGCAGTGAAGCGTCTTTGCGGCACATTGATTGGGCCCGTGAGGCGGATGGTGTCATTATTGCGCCGGCCACGGCAAATATGATTGGCAAACTGGCAAACGGTATCGCCGATGACCCCTTGAGCACCTTTATGCTGGCGGTCACATCCCCGGTTTTGGTTTGCCCTTCCATGAACACTCACATGTACGCCAGCCCAGCAGTTCAACGAAATCTTGACACCCTCAGATCTGATGGATATTTTCTAATGGAACCCGTTTCCGGCCAGTTAGCCTGCGGCACTACCGGCCCGGGAAGGCTCCCCGAACCGGAGGCAATTTTTGATCGGTTTCTCGGTTGCCTGTCACCCAAGGACCTGGCCGAAAAAAAAATACTTGTCACCGCGGGCCCTACCATCGAACCCATTGATCCGGTAAGATTCATCAGCAATCCTTCATCGGGAAAAATGGGCTTTTCCATTGCCAGGGCAGCGGAGCATCGCGGCGCTGAAGTTACGCTCATTTCCGGCCCGACGCATCTGGCCGATCCGATGAATGTGACCACGATCAGAGTTCGTACCGCAGCCGAGATGGCGCACCAGGTTTTTCAGTTAATGGACAATGCGGATGTGATCATCAAGAGCGCAGCGGTTTCCGATTACGGCCCCAAAGAAAGCAAAGCCCATAAGGTCAAAAAGGGGAAAAGCGAAATGGTTTTGCGGCTGCAACCCAATAAAGACATTTTAAAGACACTTGGCCAGAAAAAAAAGCATCAGGTTCTGGTGGGATTTGCAGCCGAAACCAGAGATCTGAAGAAAAACGCCACCCAAAAACTGGTTGAAAAAAACCTTGATATCATTGTGGGCAATCTGGTGGGGTCGGCGGATTCCGGTTTTGCGGCAGATACCAACACCGTTACGCTTTTCTTTAAAGACGGCACCGCCGAATCATTGCCCACAATGGACAAACTGGAGGTTGCCCACATCCTGCTTGATCGGATCGTTGCCAAGGTGTTGCGCGCTGCAGCTCCCAAACGCACAAAAAACAAGCAATAACGGTTTGCAGTGGCATCAAGATCTGAAATAATAAAATCGATCGATATGTTAAAGCATACCCTGCAGGATTTAGCAGGCAAAGGGCATCGGGGGTTTGACTGCCGCGACAGCAGTCTTGAAAAAGTGGCCGACTGGGGCGCAGAACCTCAGCAGATTTGCGAAACCCTGCAGGAGATTCGTCTGGACCTGGGAGATTGTCAGCGTTGCCGGCTTGCCGGGGATCGCAAAAACATTGTCTTCGGCTCCGGCAGCCCTTCGGCTAAACTCGTATTTGTTGGGGAAGGCCCGGGTTTTGAAGAAGATCAGCAGGGTGAACCATTTGTCGGTCCGGCGGGGCAGTTGCTGACCAAAATTATCGAGGCCATTCACCTGCGCCGCGATCAGGTATACATTTGTAACATTGTCAAGTGTCGCCCGCCGCGAAACCGCAACCCGCAGCCCGATGAAATTAAGACCTGTTTTCAATTTTTAGATCGCCAGATCGCCGCCATCCGGCCGGATCTTGTCTGTGCACTGGGCTCTGTCGCCGCCCAGACGCTTTTAAATACAGCTGTGCCTATTTCCAGATCCAGAGGGCGTTTTCATGATTATAAGGGTCTAAAATTGCTTCCAACCTACCATCCGGCTTATCTTCTGCGCAATCCCGAAAAAAAACGAGATGTGTGGGAAGATATGAAGATGCTAATGAAGGAATATCCATATGAAACTTAAATTTTGGGTTACCCTGTTGTTACCCTTTTGCGTTCTTTTTGT
>Ga0209536_100016947_pt1 | contig 10346 bp, 3 predicted proteins | sample DeeMarSeWOR28_12_FD_187461 | JGI IMG/M metagenome (GOLD analysis project Ga0209536, IMG submission 187461) | Marine sediment microbial communities from White Oak River estuary, North Carolina - WOR-2-8_12 (SPAdes) (version 2) | ecosystem: Environmental > Aquatic > Marine > Intertidal zone >... | reverse complement strand
CCGAAATCCCATGGAAGCCGCAACCTTGAAGGCCATTTCTGAAGAGTCGACCGAATGATAACTCCCGTCAAAACATGTTACCTTTACGTCAACAACGGGATATCCGGCGATCACCCCTTTTCCCATTCTTTCTACCACACCTTTTTCAACAGCCGGAATAAATTTGCCCGGAATTACCCCGCCGACGATGGCATCGACAAACTCAAATCCACTACCTCTGGGCATTTTCTCCAGACGCAGATGACAGTCACCATATTGTCCCCGGCCACCGGATTGTTTCTTATATTTCCCCTGAGCTTCTGCCTTACTCTTGATGGTTTCGCGATAGGGAATACGCGGTTCCTGCTCTTCAACCTCAACATGATATTTCTGGCTCAAACGCTTCAGAATTATGGCAAGATGTTGTTCTCCCTGCCCGGAAATGATTGTTTGCTTGAGTTCGGCATTGTATTCTGACAGAAATGTAGGATCTTCTTCATGCAAATTATGCAGACCGACACTAATTTTTTCCTCATCGCCTTTTGCGAGCGGAACAATAGCTGTTCTGATTTTTGGCTCCGGAAATTTTATTTTCGGATATTTGATGGATCTTGATTTATCACACAGGGTGTCACCGGTGTGAGTACTTTTTAGTTTTACCACCGCGCCAACGTCACCCGCCATCAGGCGATCCACACTGGTCTTATTTTTACCATTAAGCAGAAATATCTGACCAATACGTTCTGTGTTATTCTGGGTGCTATTTTGCAGATCATCCCCTGTTTTCACAGCACCGGAAAATACTTTAAAAAAGGACAATTCTCCTACATGGGCTTCAGAAATCGTTTTAAATATCAGTGCTGATGGTGGCTCGGTGGCTTCACATTTTCGTTCTGATCCATCTTCGCCTTTTGCCGGATGCATCTCGTTCGGTGCCGGCAGGAAATTCACAATCACATCGAGCAGTCTGCTTACCCCGATATTTCCTGTAGCGGAAACGCAGAACACCGGATAGACTTCATGATTCAGAATTGCCCGATGCAACCCGCCGCGAAATTCATCTTCACTCAGCTCACCGGATTCGAAGTATTTCTCCATGAGGGTATCATCACTTTCCGCAACCGCCTCGATCAGTTTCAAATGCAGTTCATCGGCTTTTGCTTTCAGATCACTGGGAATCTCCTCTTCCGTAAATTTTCCGGTGCCATCCGCAGCGGATTTAATAACTTTCATCCGGATCAGATCAACCACACTGTCGAAACCGGGTCCGAAGTTTATCGGAAATTGCGCTGGGGCAACTTTGTGACCAAAACTCTCCTGAAGAGAATTTAATAATGCATCATAATCTATATTTTCTTTGTCAAGTTTATTGATTACAATAATTCTCGGCAGCCCCCTTTTTTCAGCCTCATCCCATACCATTTCCGTTCCAACTTCGACGCCACCGCTGGCTGATATAACGACCATAACACTGTCTGCCGCATGAAAGGACCCAACAACCTCACCAAAAAAATCCGAATACCCGGGAGTATCAATAATATTGATTTTGTTGTTATTCCATTCGCCGTGCAGCAGCGAGGTACCGATAGAATGCTGCCGTTCGATTTCATCGTCATGATAATCGGAGACCGTTGAGCCCTGCTCAATGGTGCCCATTCGATTCACCTGCCCCATATTATAAACCATGGCCTCTACCAGACTGGTCTTACCCGCCCCGCCATGTGCACCGGTTGCAATGTTTCTTAATTCATCACTTTTATAGATTTTCAACGCTCCTCCTTTTTCAGAATAATAAATAACACCTGAATTGTGGGAATTCGAATATCAAAAGATTTTTAAGCTAATAAAATCAAAAAATTATTGCAAGGGAAAAAGCGGTTGTTCTCTCAGTTACTGAGATGGTTCAGCACGGTGTGGCTCAAATTTTCGACCGTATATGGCTTATTGAGAACATCAACAAAACCGTATTTTCGGAAATCCGCCATTATCGGATCATTGGAATAACCACTCGATACGATCGCTTTGACTTCTGGATCGATCTCTTTGAGACGTATGATGGTTTCTTTGCCACCCATACCACCCGGTATGGTTAGATCCATGATTATAAGATCTATGGGGTGTTCTTCGTCTTTTGCTTTTAGATACCGATTCAGGGTTTCCTTGCCATCACCGGTCTCGACAACTTCATACCCGAGGTGATTAAGGATGCTTCTCGAAAGTTCACGCACCATCGGTTCATCATCCATGACCAGGATACGACCTTTACCATTTTTGATCACCTGTTTTACAGATTCTACCTTTTGCAAAGATTTTAGTGAGGCAAGAAGATAAATATGGACTGTTGTCCCCACGCCGGTCTTTGACTCAACAGCGATATAACCGCCATGCCTTTTGATGATCGAGTAGGTAGTGGTTAAACCAAGTCCTGTTCCGGTCGTTTTTGTTGTAAAATATGGATCAAAAATCTTTTCCAGGTTCTCATCAGGGATTCCAATGCCCTCATCAATAATGGATATCCGGACATAATTGCCCGCAGGAATTGACGGAATCTCATTTGAATAAAGAACCTTATTGTGGAGATTGATCTTAATATGCTTTCCCTCCGGCATGGCCTGTTGGGCATTAATGATCAGATTCTGTATCACCTGGCTCATCTGTCCCGTATCAACTTCAACATTCCAAAGGTTTTCATCGATATTGAATTCGCTCTGAACCTGGGAACCCCGTAAAATAAAGTTCGCCGACTCTCTGACGATTTCTTCGATTGAAGCCGTTTTCTTGACGGGAGCGCCCCCTTTTGAGAAAGTCAGCAACTGATGGGTTAATTCCTTTGCCTGCATTACGGCTTTTTCTGCTTTGCTAAGGATTGAAATTATTTTGTCCTCTCCGGAAGTGTACAACTTTGCCAAAGACACATTTCCCAGTACCGCGGTCAGGATATTGTTAAAATCATGAGCGATCCCGCCGGCTAGAATTCCTATTGACTCAAGTTTCTGCGCTTTGATCAGTTCTGATTCCAAATGCCGCTTTTCTGCCACGTCTCTGAACGCGATAACCACACCAACCACTTCTTTCTGCCGGCCGGTTATAGGTGCCGCACTGAGTTCCACATCAAATCGTTTACCTGTTTTTGCGATCAGGTACACTTCCTTTTCAGGGATCAGTCTTTTCTGTGATTCCAGTACGAGATCAACCGGTGAGATGATATTCTTGTCGACCTGAACCTGGAAGATAGTATTAAAATTTTTACCGATTATTTTTTTGATCCGATCATCAAAGAATTTTTGGGCCTTATCGTTAAACAGGACAATTTTTCCAGCCGTATCGGTTGTGATTACCGCATCATCGATCGAGCTCAGGGTTACATCCAACCGCTCCTTTTCCTCGATGAGTGCATTTTCCGCCTGCTTTCGCAGAGTGACGTCACGAATGATAAGTTGGCCGGCCTTTTCTCCCATCGTATGCATCTGCGAGCCCAGAACTTCCACATCAAATTCGACATTATCCAGCGATATCATCCGCAGTTCAACGGCTTCAGAGATTTCCCGCCCCTGATAGATATGATCAAGCAATATTTTTGTTGCCTTTAAAAACGATTCTGGAACCAGCTCGGTAATTTTTTTCCCGATAAGCTGACCGGCACCCGTAGCAACGAAAAGTTTTTGGGCTGCCTGGTTGACGTAATCGATATAATAATCGCGATGGACAACGATCGCATCCGGGGCCAGTTCGATTAGTTTCCGATAACGCTCCTCACTCTCCCGTAACGCTTCCTCAGCACTTTTTTTCTCTGTTATATCACGTTTTGTACCCCACACCCGAAGCATTTTCCCGGCCTCAACGATACCGATTACGCTGTTTAGAAAAACACGTGACACGCCATCCTTGCCACGTTCCACTGATTCGGTATCCACAAGCCGGTAACCGGATTCAATAAATGAATTAAAATAGTCAATATTACGCCGGTCATCCTCAATCAGCATCTCACGTATTGGAATACTGATCACATCTTCCGCTTTATCGAAACCGAACATTCTGGCGAAGGCGTCATTGCAATCTGAAATATAACCGTATTTGAATAATTGGTTGATCTGTTCTTTTACCGAGATCGATGTAAGTACCGGTTTTGGTGAATCTATACAAAATATTGCCTCCGTACTGTAGGTGACGAATGTTTTATATTTTTCCTCGCTCTTTTTGAGTGCCTCCTCGGCTTCCTTCCGGTCGGTAATATCGAAACATACACCATGTACCTGAACTACATTGCCGGAGTCATTTTTTATCGGTGTGGCACTATCATAAACCCAACGTATTTCCCCATCCGCACGGATGATCCGGTAGGCAGCGGAAGCCGGATTTCCCGAGAAAATAGACATGACCGACTTTGCTACGATCTCTTTGTCTGCAGGGTAGATTATTTCCCGCCAGAGAGATTTATCTTTTTTCAGGAAGTCATTGGCCGCGTAACCGGTGATTTTTTCAACATTTTCCGTATATAATGTATATTCAACAGAATGGCTTGCATCAATATTGGCACTCCAGAGGTAGGCATTAACACCCTTGGTTACATTCATTAGTTTTTCTTCGCTGGCAAGAAGTGCCCGGTATGCCTCCTGTGTTTTTTCCTTTTCTGTGACCAATTCACTGGTCCGATCCTGTACCATATTTTCCAGGCGAAGATTCAGCTTATGAATGTTCTTTACTTTTCGCCAGTGTACAGTGTAGATAGTGAATCCAATACCGACCGCAAGTAACAGGAAAAACCAGATAGTCCCCCAGAAGGGAGCGGCGATCTCAAACGTGTAAGCCGAAATATGCCGGCTCCAGTAGCCGTCATTATTGCAGGCCTTAACTTTAAACGTATACTCCCCGGGCGGTAAATTGGTGTAACGTGCATATGTATCGGCTGTTTCCGGGGACCAGTTTTCATCCAGACCCTCAAGAATATATTTATACCTTATCTTTTCCGGTGCTACAAAACTGAGCGCAATAAAGTTGAAGGTCAGATTGTTATCTTTATAATTAAATAAACCATCTTCCGGGAAGGGAATATCCTGGTAATAGACACCTACCCGTTCAATATGAATAAGGGGTTCAACTTTGTTAGACCTGTCCTCTGCCTGGTCATAGCAGACTACACCATCCAGGGTCCCAAACCATAATTTCCCCTCCCGATCACGATAGGCAGCATTTTGATTGGTCTCAACCACATAAAAACCTTCATACTGACCGTATAGTTTTGTTTCTCCGGTGGCTGGATTGAAGCGTTCAATACCTTTTCGTGTCCCCTGCCAGATCTTGCCAAAATTGTCTACCAGAAGTGAGTAGGTCCCATCACCACTGAGACCTTCGCTGATAAAATAGTTTTCGAAAATTCCATTCTGGAAGGTAAAAAGACCATGACCTTCTGTACCGATCCAGATTGCGCCCTCAGGATCTTCCGCAAGGCTGATGGCGGTCACGGCATTTATGCCATCTTCTGGACCATATTTTATAAAATATGTCCCGTCATATTTGCAGACGCCCCCTTCTGCGGTTGCGATCCATAATTCATTGCTGCTCGACCAGAGCAGACTGAAGATAAAATTGCTGCTCAGACCACTCTCTTTGCGAAAAGTGGTCTTTTCCCCTGTAGCGGGATTATAACGATGCAACCCGCCGCCATTCGTCCCTACCCAAATATTTCCGGAACTATCACCTACGATCGAAAGAGCATCATACTCTGAAAGGTATATGCTTTTTACCACACGTCCCGAAAACGGATCAAATTTCTGGATACCTGCATTTCCGACAGCGAGCCACAGATAGCCCTTATCATCCGGATAAATGCTGGTGATATCGCCACCTGCAAGACCATTTCGTGAAGTGAAATTGGTTATTTCCGGAAGAGATCCCGGTCTGTAACGGGTTAATCCTTTTTCAGTTCCAAACCAGTAATTGTCATCGGAATCCTGGCGGATTGACCAGACTGTCTGATCATTTAGCCCTTCCTGCCGGCTGAAAAACCTGAATTTTCGGTCGCGGAACTGACAGATTCCACCGCCATTGGTGCCGATCCAGATTGATCCTTCCCTGTCTTCATAGATCGCCTGAACGTTACGATAACTCAAGCCCTGCAGTTCATCGAGATAAAGTGTTCCCGATTTACTCGAATCACTGAGGATGGTCACGCCCCGATCACCGGAGCCAATCCAGATCCTGTTTCGGCTGTCTTCATATATAACCTGTATATTATTGCTCGACAGACCGGTTCGTATTGAGAAAAGCTCATATTTCCATTCCGCGGGTTTCCCGCGGGTTATTTTGAAATAGGTGATGCCGTTCATCTCACTGCCGGCCCAGATATTTCCTCTGTGGTCTTTGAGGATAACAGTGACATCATTCGCGGCCAGTCCATCCTTTTTCTGAATCGTAAAGATAGAATCCTTACTTCCCTCATCGTAGACACTCATACCGTTGGCTGTGCCGATCAGGTAACGTCCGTCATCGGTTTGGGTAATGCACTTTACGGTATTATCAGCAATTCCATTTTCCACCGAGAACTGTTTCCATCTTCCCTTTTGCAAACGGAATACACCGGCACCGTTTGTGGCAAACCAGTAATTATCATTCTTATCCTGGAAAATATGTTCGATCTGGATAGAATCAAGGGCAAACGGAAGAGGAAAATGCTGCGGTCTGCGGGTTTTTACATCCACATAGGTTACCCCACGGGTCCGGTGTGTCAACCAGATATTTCCATGTGAATCCAGAAGACTGGAAATAATATAATTGCCGACCAGACCATCTTTCCGGCCAAAGTTTATAAACTTTTTACCATCAAAATACGCGAGACCATCCCTGGTTCCAATCCACAGATATCCCTGCTCATCCTGCAAAATGGTCTGAACCTGTGACTGGGTCAGACCCTCTTTTACATTGTAGATCCGGAACGGGTAACGTTGAGCATTGAGGGAGGTCAGAAAAACGGTAACCAGGAAATATGATAAAAAAAATATATGTTTTCGTCCGATAATCATCTAGATAGGTAATAATTGATTTTAACCATCAAGAGAAATTATCGGCAGAAGATCACGGCTTATTTAGTGCGATTTTCAGATTTTATAAAAATTTTACCTGAATCTGAGGATTCGGAGGCCATTGAAAATTACGATCAGACTGGCACCCATATCGGCAAATACTGCCATCCAGAGCGTTGCCAGACCGGGAATGGCCAGCACCAGAAAGGCAAATTTTAGAAATAGTGCTAAAAATATATTCTGTTTGACAATCCTGACTGTCTTCTGGCTTAGCTTTTTTAGATATGGGATTCTTAACAGATCATTCTGCATCAAAGCGATATCTGCGGTTTGAATGGCCGTATCAGATCCCGAAGCCCCCATGGCAATCCCGATGTCAGCTACGGCCAGTGCCGGTGCATCATTTACACCATCACCAAGCATTGCTACCGGACCATGTTCTTTTCTGATCTGCTTAATCAGGTCCATTTTTGCCTTTGGCAGGAGGTCTGCATGAACATTGTCAATCCTAACCTGACGGGCGATTTCTGTAGCCGTTTTCAAATTATCCCCGGTGAGCAGAAACAGGTTCGATAATCCACTGCCCTTTAGTTCTTCAGTCATCTGAAGGGCATTTGCGCGAACAGAATCAGCCACCGATATCACACCAAAAACCATATCCTTATTGCCAACAAGAATGGCTGTATGGTTGGCATCTTCAATTTCATCGAGCCTGGCGTGTATCCTGGAGTCACAGAGATTTTTTTCCTCAAAGATCAAATGGTTACCAACCAGGTAATAGGCACCGTTGATTTCCCCTTCGACACCTTTGCCATCGATCACCGTAACATTTTTTGCTTCAGGGATGAGGATTTCCTTTAATCGCCCATAGGCCACAATGGCGGTTGCGATCGGATGATCAGCCCGCATTTCAAGCGCAGTAGCTACGGTCAGAACATCGTGGGCAGTATAATTTTCAAGGCTGTGTATATCCTGCACACTGGGATTGCCTTCCGTGATTGTTCCGGTCTTATCAAATGCCATCGATTTTATTCGGGCAAATTCTTCCAGGAATACGCCGCCTTTGATCAGAATTCCATTTCGCAAAGCATTGGTCAGTGCACTTACGATGGTCACGGGAGTTGAAATGACGAATGCACAGGGACAGGCAATGACCAGCAGGACCAAAGCTCGATATATCCACTCGATAAAGGGCATGCCAAAAGTTGCCGGAACGACAAAAGCGATAAATAGGGCCGTTCCGATAACAACCGGTGTGTAGATGCGGGAAAATTTTTCCACAAAGATTTGTTTCGGTGCTTTTTTGGACTGTGCCTCAGCAACAATATCTGCAATCTGTGCATAAGTACTTTCATTGAAAATTCTGCTTACTTCAATTTCAATATATCCATTCTTGTTTAGGGTTCCGGCATAGGCGGTTACACCTTTCTTTAACATTACAGGCATACTTTCACCGGTGATCGTCGATTGATCTGCGAAAGAGTTACCGGATACAACAACACCATCAAGCGGAATGAATTCTCCGGGTTTTACCGCTACCATATCACCGGCTTCGATATCTTCAACCGGTATCAGTTGTTCTTTCTGCTCAATTATCCGGCGGGCCATGCGGGGTTTCTGATCAAGCAGCGATCCAATCGACCGCCTGGCCTTTTCCATGGTCCTGGCTTCAAGCCACTGTGCCAGGATAAACAAAAACACAACCATGGCGGCTTCGTTCCACTCACCGATGAATAGGGCACCTGTAACTGCACTTGTCATCAGGAAGTTCATACCAAGTTGTCTCGCTCTGACCTCTTTCAGACCACGCCAGATCAATGGATAACTTCCAGCCAGTATACCGCAAAGGATAAAGATTCTGGCGAGCACCTGATCCCCTGCTAAATATCCTATTGCATATGCCAGGACAACGGAGAGTCCGGATATCAATAGGTGCAGGATATTAATATTTGAGAATGAAGATTTAATCTTCAAAGGTTTTTTTAAGTCGGTTTGGATCCCGGTGTTTTGAAGCAGGATTCGGATATCCTGCGGAGACATCTCATGTTTTACCTGCAATTCCGATCTGTCTGGATCAAAAACAACCTCACGTATACCTCGCTGAGCACGAATTTTATCCAATTGCCCGGTTGATATCGGACGCGAAACGATATAATTTTCCTGTCTGGTTTCATCTGTTCTTAAGCGATATCCTGCCCTTCTAACTGCACTTTCCAACGCCTGCCCATCCGATTCGGACGAACCATGGTGTACCTCCATCTTTCCGGTTACAACGTTCACCGATACTTTTTGAATACCGGGTAATTTGCTGACTTCTCTTTCAACATGGAGGGCACAATCCGCACAATCCATTCCTTCAACCACATATTCGGCCTTGCGGGTGGAAATTTCAGCGGCGTGCAGTGCCGTGCGATTATTCTTCGACATGCTCTTTTCCAATTTTTAAAAGGTGCAAAACATGTTCATCATTCAGTGTATAAAAGGCCATTTTTCCAGCTTTGCGAAAACGAACCAGCTTTAGTGCTTTTAAAAGCCGCAACTGATGTGAAACCGCCGAGGGGGACATATTCACCACCTCTGCAATATCCTGAACACACCGTTCCTGATCGATAAGACTGATCACGATGCTTAAGCGGGTCGGATCACCAAGCATTGCATACAGTTCCGCCATCGACTGAAGTGTGTCACGACTGTAAACCGTCTTATCATTTCTGGTCATGGTCTATATGGCAGATCTTAACATGTTAACACCTGTTCATTTGTTCAAATGTAATTATAAGGTTAAATGTTTGCAAATAATAATTGGCCGAAAATAAAAAAAGCCCTGTCAGAGACAGAGCTTTTGATGCGGATAATAACTGAAAGGATCAGGTTCCCATTTCCCAGGAGGCAAGATAATGTTTCTGCTCCTCGGTTAATTCGTCAATATTTATGCCCATCGTACGCAGTTTTGTCACAGAGATCCAGTCTTCCAGATCAATCGGCACCGGATATACTCCAGGTTCCAGATCATGCTTAAGGGAATATTCAGTTGTCAGCGCCTGGGTGGCAAAACTCATATCCATGACGCTTGCCGGATGACCTTCCGCGGCCGCCAGATTGATCAAACGCCCTTCTGCAAGGAGAAAGAGCCTCCGGCCGTCAGCCATATTGTACTGGTCCACATTATCACGTACCCCGACGACCTTGGACTTGGCCAGGTCTTCCAGATCCCCGATATTAATTTCCACATTGAAGTGACCTGAATTCGCAATAATCGCCCCGTCTTTCATCACCTCAAAATGTTCACGCCGGAGAACATGGATATCACCCGTGATCGTACAGAAAAGATCGCCTGTCTTTGCCGCT
>Ga0209536_100016946_pt1 | contig 10346 bp, 3 predicted proteins | sample DeeMarSeWOR28_12_FD_187461 | JGI IMG/M metagenome (GOLD analysis project Ga0209536, IMG submission 187461) | Marine sediment microbial communities from White Oak River estuary, North Carolina - WOR-2-8_12 (SPAdes) (version 2) | ecosystem: Environmental > Aquatic > Marine > Intertidal zone >... | reverse complement strand
AGGCTCAACATTGGCGGTATCAACCTTGATCTCTGCTAATAAAAATCCCTCATTTTTATAGAGATTTTTTATATTCTTGCGAATTTTGAATAGTTTAAAAGGAGTAACAACCATTCCTCTGTATACTGAGATCTCCTTTTCAATTTCATCGAGATCTATTTCTTCATGCCCTGTAATTTCTACCTTTCTTAATCGTGGATACTCTTCGACCCGGATAATCAGATCGATACCCTCACGTGTTTGATTTGCAGCAAGTATCTGTACATCTGCAAACAGTTTTAAGGACCAGAGATTTTTTAACGCTTGCTGAATATCCTCACCGGAGATCTCTTTTCCGACCATTAATCCTGAATTCAATCTTATGGTACTCGGCTCAGATTTAACATTTCCTTCTACAACTATTGATGAGATTCGAACTTTCCTGACCTGACTTTCAGAAACACTGACAATACCTACCAGCAGTAATAGCAATATGAATAACCGCTTGAACACCTACTCCCTCCAGTTTAAAATGAAAATGAATACCTAAATCTTACCTTAAAATCTTCCTGATAACTCTTATCATACATTTGGTAAAGTTGCAACATTTCTCTATCATACTCAAATTCGAATAAAAGGTTCTTTAAAAAACGATATTCTAATCCAAGTGAATGATTTAGAGTGAAATCACTCTGCTGTTCATGCGCAAGAGCAACAATTTTACCGGTATATGTGAAGTATAAATCTTGTGTTAAATATTTACCTACAGTAAACTCTGAGCTTTGAATAAGCCAAGCGTAAGGCATACTCGACGAACTGTAGTATTGATTATACAGATTATTTTGTGATCCGTTCTGACTCCCGGCGGAAAATAAATTTTCTGCAATTCGGGCATTGAATCTGACAAAGTCAATTCCCAGATATTTTTCGATTCCCCTTTCGATAGGACGAAGCAAAGGCCTGATGAGATAATTGTCAGTTACTGCACCGCCCACTTTTTTAGCTTTTTCTTCAACATTGCCGACAGAATAACCAAGATAAGCGAGAACCTGCTCTTGACTTTCACCTATTGTCGGATCGGCCGACACCAACCGGAATCGAAAATCTTCCCAGCGGGCACGGCGAGTTTCCAGACCTGTAGATTCATCAACAGAATAGAGTTCTAAATAAATAGTCTTGGAACTGGCACCAATAGAATCACGTACTGATGTCCAGGCCCGTCCGTATACTTCCGGTTCATTCGTTTTATTAAAGACAAATCCGAAATTTTCAACTCTGAAGTTCAGGTCCAGATAATCAATTCTGCCGCGGGAAGAGGTAAGTTTACCATCAGGATAGAACGATTCGTTTTCAATTATTCCTTTAAATACCAGTCCTTCGCTTGAAGGATCAATATTTAATTCTGTGTTTACTTCACCCAGAAATCCAGGTATCTGTCTTACATATTCCAAATCTTTTCCTGCCTGGACCTCAACATCCCAGAAAATGCTCCTGAGAAAAATTATTGCATCACTTGGATCGTCATCACCTGGTGGAAATGGAAAGGTTATCCGAGAATCCGAGAGAATAATTTTACCCCAGGCATATGGATCACCCACCGGTCCGGCCAGATAAAATTTTTCACCGGCGTTTTTACCTGTTACTGCCAATAATCCCGATTCACCCTCCAGCATCAAACTTGGTATGGTTAGTTCCACCCCCTCTTTCGAGGTTTCCATACTTAGAATTCCGAAATTCAAATCCAGATCCTTAAAAAACCAGGGCTCCAATTTGACACCATCGCTGGTCACAACGGACTTTTCATTGTTTATATAGAATTTATTCTCATCCACTTCTGCACTAATATTTTTGAAAACAATGAAATTAGAATCCTTTTCCAAATAAATCTCACCGTTTATATTTTCAATATGACGTGCGACATCCTTTAGCCATAATTCTCCACGATCGATTCGTGCATACCCATTTGTGATCTCCGGGCGGCTGGGCGTGCCCGATACGCTTAAATTTATCGAAGTGAAAGAGGCGCCATCGAGAAAGAAATCATCCCAATTCGGTATTAACCATAAAATATCACCATCAAATTTAACGGCCAGGTCAATTTTATCATCTTCATTCAGCGGAAAATTACCAGACCCCTCCAGATGATATTGTCCACCTTTGAGGGCGACAAATTCACTAATATTAATGTGATGATTTTTATAATCTAAGAAATCACCTCCGGTTGTAAGTGAATCTTTTATTCCTATTCTCACTTCATCAAATGGAATTTTGTTAATGATACCGTTTGTAAGTCTTAAATCGCCGGAAATATTGGGAGATCGAATCGGACCCTCAATTTTAACAATGTATTCTCCCCGGCCCGATAAAGATTCAGAATCTTTATCCAAGGATTTTATAATATATTCCGCATCAATTTCTTTTCCTTCGGCAATTGCTTCTACCCATTTGGTTTTATAGTCAACATTTACCGATCCGCTTAAAATGGCTCTATTGTTTAGAGCAATTCTCATCGTATCAATAAGGAACTGGCTTGTATCCGATTGAAGATCGACATAAAAACTGTAATAGCCCATATCATTGATTATAATACGATCACCTTTAAGATTAGCGCTTAATTTTGGATCATCCAGACTACCAGTTACGGCAAGTTTACCGTTCAACTCTCCATACCCGCTCAGGGTTGTATCAATTAACAGTTTGTTGACCTCGAAATTAATAAGATCAAGTGTGGCTCTTATCTGCTCTGACCGGTTTAATTGAATATCCAAAGATCCGATCAAAGAATGGTTAGATTGAAGTGCGCCTTTTAGATAATCCTCACCGAAAATGATTGAATATTCACTTAGCAGTTTGTTAAATTGTACAATTCCACTTAATTTTTTTTCATTTTTTATAAGGTCTTTTATAGTTGATACTATGGCAAATTTTCGTTCAGGATTGTTTTTTTCTTCAACAGATATTTGAGCATGCAAATTATTGAAGGTTCCGACAAGCATACCTTCAATCCTGTAACGATTAAAAATATCTTCCACCCATTTTCTGGTTGTAAATACATAAAAAGGAAAATTCTGGACACTACCAAAGTCCAGCCTCGGTTCTTCAAATATATTTGCCACCTGAAACGAAACGAGGAAGTCAGTTTCATCATTTTGTTCATTTGAGAACGTAAAAACATCATCTTTATATTCAATTGTACCATCGAATGCTAATACCGTGTCGACTGGATTGATAAGTGCGTAATTCCATGCACCAGCAGCAATTCCTTTTTTAATATTACCCTTCAAGTCCAGTTCAATTTTGGCTGTACTATTAGAAACATTGTCAAAGAAAAAATGCTCTCCAAATTCCCTTTTACTGACTGAATTTGTTCTGAACTCACCGTTTTTCAGATCAATTTCACTAGCACCTTCAACCCAAAAGCCGACAGTTTCAAATGAAAGGTTGTTAATAGTTAGTCGATTATTTTCCAATCCGGCAATAATATTTAGATTTCGCAGTATCTGATCATTAAATACTATTTGAGGAGCGAAAAGTCTACCGGATGCTTGAAGATCGCCAGGTTCGATTCGAAATTTTCCTCTCAAACTCAAATAGTCCTTATTGAATCCCTCCACATTAAAGTTATCGGCGATTGCTTTAATATCCATTCGGTCGCTACGAATTTCACCTTCAACAACAGGGTGAAAAATATCTTCGATTGTCGCCGCAACTGCAAACACTGAATTTGTGAATTTACCTCTGCCGTCGTTCAGAACCAGCTTGTTATTACTGATTTGAGCCCTTATTTCAAGATCATGCATTTCCTTGTCAAAAAAGGTAAAGTCCGTATTTTTCAGGGATACATAACCATTAATCAAAAGGCTTTCAAGATCAAATTTGGAGCCTTTTATGTCAAGTTTACTATCGATTATTCCGTCTAAAATATGAAAATGTTCGTTAAATTTTGCAATTGGTGCGTCAAGAAGTTCGTAATCCTGAAGATCCAACTGTATAAAAAAGGTTTCTTCTCTAAGATTTACCTGACCAAACATCTGAAAACTGGCATCCGATCCATAAAAGATATCCCCATCTGCATTAATATTAATTGATGTGAAATTACGGCTATCAATCCAACCACTCAGGTTTTTTGCCAGGGAAAGTTTTTCACCGTTCTTTCTCAGCAGAGAGACACTTCCATTTTCCAGGTGGATTCTATCGATGTTATCAAATTGATATAGCACTTCTAGGATATTTAGCTTAGAAGTATCACTTGCAGAATCTTCATTCTGATCTTCTTCTTCCTGTTCTTTAAAATCTACTTGGGGATCAAGAAGAACGATCCTGTCAATCGCCCTATGAGGCTCTTTAATATTGGTAAGGAGAGAAATAAAATTATAATCAAATTGTATGCCGCGGATATTGAAGTAGGCCCTGGTTGTCTCACTTTTATATTCTATCTCGCGGAGTTCAATTTTTCCATAGCTTATTTCAAGATCATCTACATTTATGAGCGTTTTTCCATCTTCTGACAATTGATCGACGACATAATCTTTGAGTTTCTGATCGAGATCAAATACGGTAAGCAGATACGGCGTGCCTAGGAGGAATCCGGACAAAATTATAATAATACCTGCAAATATATAGAATAATTTCCGCATAAAAGCCTAAATTCGTCTTTTTAGGAAGATCTGTACCTTTCGATTATTGCCATGCCCACTAATTTTCACGAATTTAATCGAATTAAAACAAGGTGATAATAAATATTTTTAATTCGTGCAATCCGTGTTAATTCGTGTAATTCGTGGACAATAATATCTCACCTTGAGAACAATCACCTGTTTTAGTTAATACTATCTACCCAAAACTCCGAAATAAGTTCCCCACTTTGAATCAAATTTTAGCATGTAAATTTATAATAAATAACAAGAAATGTCAAACAAGTTAATCCAAGAATCATGCTGAATTTGAGGCTGTGAGCATGGTTGAGACAGGAACTATTTTATAGCCACGCTCTCTCAGCGTATCAATTAATTTGCGAAGAATAGTGAAAGGCTGATCAACGGTTCTGTCGGTATGTAAATGCATGAGAATAATTGCTCCATTCAGATTACCCATAGATTCCAGATTCATCAGGTGTTGATAGATTTCTGAGGCTGTCAGGTACAGATCTGAATCTTTATCACTTACCCAATCGCGTGTATCACAATTTGCACTCCATCCAATATGCTTGTAGCCTAATTCTGCAGCCCATCTGAGGATCTGATCATTGATCTCACCGAAGGGTGCTCGCCAGAAGGGCTTTAAATGACGAGCAAATTTGTCATAAAACAAACTGTCTGTTTTATTAAGTTGATTATAAATAAAATCCCTGTTTGTATGCATTAAGTTATTGTGTATCTGATTTACAGCGTAGCTTGTTAGATGTGGATGTGAGTATGAATGGTTGCCCAGCTCGTGTCCTTTATCAAGAAGAGTTTGTACAATCTCAGGATATTTTTTAATGAAGATTCCGGTAATAAAAAATGTTGATTTCAGATTCTTCTCTTCCAGTATATTGATAATCGAATCTGCACCATTTGCTGCAGATCCCGCATCAAATGTTAACGACACAATTTTTTCCTGAGTATCAAGTCCGGAAAATGGTAGCGAAAGCAAATGTAATCGCTGAGAATAGTATTCAACGGAGAATGAATCCACCAACGTCGTTTTCCCATTTTCTGATAAGCTCCAAATCAGAAAGCTGTTCTTTCCTAAATAGAGAGACTGTGGCGGGAACCGATATTCACCATTATTTATGATTGCTGCCGAAGAATATATTCCGTTGTGCCATAGGCCCAGCAGATTGTTGTTCTGGCCTTTACCTTTAATGTGGATTGACTGAGAGAGGCCTGCTAAAACCGTATCAATTTGAAGCGCAAATTCTGATGATGTAAGATCTAAAATATCAAATTGCCTTGTATCCTTAACATCCCTGGTCGACTCTGTTCCAACAAAAATATAAAAAATAATCTGCAGGAATAACATAATCGTAATGATGAATGCATAATCCCTGATCGTTTTATTTGGTGCAATTTTGGTATAGAAATAATATTTAAGTATACACCATTTACTGCAAAAGAAATGATGGAATCTGTTTACTTGACATTCATTACAAATATATTCTTTGCACTGAAAACATTTTCGTGAAGAGAATTTTTCAGAATGGTTTTTGCATGGAAATTTTTGACGCGACATAGATATCTTCGAATTATGGAATAAATTTTGATACTGAAAGATTTGATTTTTTATAGCGATGTATCATAACTTACAAAAAATCATAAACTTTTTATGTCTATTGGCGTTCAATCTCTACATAGTTGGATTAGTAATTGATGAATCTTATTAAAAATGATTCACAAAACACTGCGCCATCTCAAATAGTTAATTATTGAGTTAAAATAACATCAAAAGTCCATTGAATACAAATAAGTCAAAAATATTCTTTATTATTCTGATCCTTGCTTTTGCCTCTTCTTTGTTTGCACAGGGTTTTTACTTTGGCCGCAACAAGATCCAATATACGCAATTTAACTGGCATATTATTAAAACAAAGCATTTCGATATTTACTATTATCCTGAAATGCAGGATATAGCAGAAAAAGGTGCACAGTTTGCCGAGGATGCGTATTTTACTATCCAATCAAAATTCAATCATACCGTTACAAGGCGTATTCCCCTGATTTTTTATAGTACACATGCCCACTTTCAGCAGACAAATATTACACCGGGATTTATACCCGAAGGCGTTGGCGGATTTTTTGAATTTCTAAAAGGACGTGTCGTCATTCCAAATACAGGTAATTTGAATCAGTTCAGAAAAGTCATATGGCATGAATTGGTTCATGTCTTTATGCACAGCAAGATCGCAAGTATCTTGAGAAACAATGGACGCATGTCGACAGGTGTTTATCCTCCACTTTGGTATACTGAAGGACTGGCAGAATACTGGTCTTCGGAATGGGATGGTCAGGCAGAAATGGTACTGAAAGATGCTGTTCTTCACAATTACATGATCCCTCTGGAAGATATCTGGAGAATTAGTGGTACCTATGCCATGTATAAGATTGGGCAGGCAATTCTGGAATATATTGCAGAAATGTATGGTGAAGACAAAATTTTGCTTTTGATGGAAAATATCTGGAAACACAACACTTTCGAAGACAATTTTATCGAAACAATCGGTATGTCTTACAGAGAGTTTGATTCTCAGTGGCTTTACTATCTGAAAAAGCGTTATTATCCTCTATTGGCTGATAACGATTTTTCTCGGAAGGTAAGTTCAACCGTTGTGCGTGAGGGTTATAATTTTAAACCTGCTTATTACGAGCGTGATGGCCAATCTTATACAGTTTTTGCCGCAAATCGTACAGGGTATTCGAGCATCTATATCGCACCTTTAAAAAAATTGAACATTAGTGAAAATGATGATTCTGATATCCTCATTAAAGGAGAAGAATCTTCTGACTTCGAAACCTTTCACATATTTAGTTCGAAAATAGATGTGAATAAGGATGGGATCCTGGCATTTGGCTCGAAAAGTGGTGAAAATGATGCTCTTTATCTTTATGATATCAATGATCGGAAAGTAAAATCTAAATATTATCTTGATAACCTGGTTGGAATCCTCTCACCCTCTTGGTCACCAAACGGAAAAAAACTCGCATTTACAGGACTATCATTCAACGGATACAAAGATATATATATCTTTGATACTGAGACAGAAGAACTCACTCAGCTTACTGATGATGCCTATGATGATAATGATCCTTCCTGGTCGCCAGACGGCAATTTTTTGGTTTTCTCCTCAGACAGGACAGATTTTGGCAAACAATGGTCCTACAATTTATTTTTATTGAATGTGAATGATGGTAATCTTTCTTATCTAACTTTTGGCAAGCAAAAAGATGCAGCTCCCGTATTTTCTCCGGATGGCAGACATATTGCCTTCACTTCTGACAGAGATTTATCTCTGAATATTTACCTATTGGAGTTGGATGGTAAAAAAAATCCAAAAATGGAATATAAAATTACCCGATTCGCCAATGCTGCCTTTGATCCGGAATGGACACCTGAAGGTGGCCTTCTTTTTGCTGCATATGAAAATCAGCGATTTCAAATCAGATATTTAAATAATGTAGAACAATATAAAAAGAATGCCAGAACATATCAGTTAGCCAAAATTAGCCGAAGTGCTAAACCCTGGGAATTTGAAAATCTCAGAGATGAATTTGAAATAGAAAAATTAAAATATTCCAAAAAATATGATCTGGATATTGTTCAATCGCAGGTGACAAATGATCCTATATTTGGCACAACCGGTGGAGCACAGGTTGCATTTACAGATATTATGGGAAACGATCAGTATCATTTTCTGATTTACAACAATGCCAGGACAAGTTCTGAATTTTTGCGCAGTTTCAGTTTTGCAATAACAAAGGTTTCATTAGAAAAAAGAATGAATTATGCATATGGCATATTCAGATATGTATTCAGGAATTATGGCTTTAGCCGCCTTGAAGATGAATATTACTCATCCGAGGACCGTCTCGGCGGATTTTTGGCGCTAAGTTATCCCATTTCGAAGTTTATGAGAATCGAATATTCCTCAAGTTATAGCTATTCTGACAGGGATTATATTTACCGGCGACGACTGGCTTATCTAACTTCCAATTTTATCTCGATAGTTAAAGATAACTCTCTATGGACCTATTCAGGCCCAGTAGATGGTGAAAGATTTAAGTTTACTGTTGGCAATACGTTTGATATTAAATATTCGAATGTCAATTACTTTACAGTCATGGCAGATTACCGAAAATATTTTCGCCTTGGATTACGAAGTGCTTATGCCGTCAGGTTACTCTATCTTCAAAACTCGGGACTTGAGGCAAGAAACTTCTGGATTGGTGGCAGCTGGGATCTTCGTGGCTATCCATTTTGGTCAATTGTTGGTAAACAAGTTGCTTTTACCAGTCATGAAATTCGTTTTCCCTTCATTGATCTGTTGGGCATCCGCTTTCCTTTCGGATCGATTGGTTTTCCTTCTATTAGAGGTGCGCTTTTCTTTGATGCGGGAAATGCATGGAACGGAGAATGGCAGTGGAATGACGAAGGCTTGCTTGGAAGTTTTGGAATCGGTTTAAGAATGCGGCTGATCGGTTATTTGGTTTTCAGACTCGATATCGGAAAACGGACAGATTTTCACGATGTTCAGGATGGTGTATTTACACAATTCTTTTTTGGGTGGGATTTCTAATGTCCATCAAAACAATAAATATCATCATCGTACTGGTAATGTTTGTTGCAGGTTGCGGAAGTAGTCTGCGTATCAGAGATTTCCAAACTGTAAAATCTGCGAACAGGAACTCTTATTTAACGTCACAATTATCATATTCCAGGAACATGATTGGTAATGCGGAAATAAATCCCCCACTAACAGAAGATTGGGAAGAAAACATTCAGGCGCTTCCCAATAACGGATTTACCTCCGTTGACAACTGGCTCTTTTTTGGTATGCTCAATGGATATCTTGCTGTAATCGATGTTGATGATGGCGATTTGGAAGGGAAAAAGAACCTGGGAGATGCCTGCGCAGTACCACCGACAGTCTATGACAATGTCCTGTATCAGACCTTCGAGATCGGATCTAAGGGATTGATTGCCTATGATATCACCTCCGGTCATTCATTATGGGCTCTTGATGGAAATTTTTCACGGTCTTCTCCGATCATTGTAAACGATCTGGTTCTCTTCCAGTCACTCAAGGGTGAGATTATCGCATTCAATTATCTCACTGGTGAAGAAATCTGGAGAAAATCACTCTATAAAAACATCAGAAATTCAGCTGCTTATTCAAATAATATGATGATCACGGTTACGCTTGATGGATCTGTCTATGCATTTGAACCACGATCAGGAGATATCCAGTGGGAAATTGATCTTGAAACACCGGTATTTGCAGATCCTGTTATTGAAGATAATAAAGTATATGTGACAACACATGCAGGTAAATTGCAGGTAATTGAACTTTTAGAGGGCAGGCTTCTTTCGCACACAAATCTCAATATTGAATTGTTTAATAGCCCAACGATCGATCAAAACACTATCTATATTGCATCAGGCAATGGCGTTTTGTATGCGCTTAATAAGTCAACGCTGGAAAGGAAATGGATATTTGCCGCTGAAGGGCCAATTTATGGATCTGCTCTTATTACATCATCGTATGTATACATATCAACGCTTGCACAAAAACTGTATATCATCGATAAAAGTGAAGGAAAACAACTACAAAAAATTGAGCTGCTGGGAAGAGCACGCTCAGCACCTATTATAAGTCAGGGGAAATTAATTCT
>Ga0209536_100016945_pt1 | contig 10346 bp, 9 predicted proteins | sample DeeMarSeWOR28_12_FD_187461 | JGI IMG/M metagenome (GOLD analysis project Ga0209536, IMG submission 187461) | Marine sediment microbial communities from White Oak River estuary, North Carolina - WOR-2-8_12 (SPAdes) (version 2) | ecosystem: Environmental > Aquatic > Marine > Intertidal zone >... | reverse complement strand
GCCGCCGAGGCCTTTTTCATGAAAGACCTTCTTGTGACTTTGATGTCGTCAAAAAGGTTTTTCATCATCGTTTTTCTTTTGGTCCTGTCCTCTTTCATAAGCCCTCCCTTAGTTTTAATAATTCCTTTCTTGCAATTGTTAATTTAACCAATCTTGCTTTAGATTACTTGCTCGACAATTCGTTTGAACCGGGTTCTTCATCATCGATCGATTTTAACCAGTAAAATAGTTCGTCCGGATCGATCGGTCGGTTGATACAAGCATAAATATGGTAGCAGATCGCGTCTTTTAGCTCCGGGTGAAACGGGTGTTTGGATATGCAGAAAAAATAGACCCCCGGGAATTTGAGGGTGAGATCCCTTACGGTTCGATTGTCTGCCGTAACGGTGTCGATGTCCCAGAAAATTGCCTGGCATCCGGTATCTTCGATTTTTTTTTCCAAATTATGGGTCGAAAATAATGGAGTTGCCTTAAATTGACCCTTTTCCAGCAGTTCGCAAAACTCCCGGCACTGATCTTTATCTGCATCCAGCACCAAAATGGATTTTTCCATTCGCTTCGGGCTCCGGGAACACTCTTTTAAGAATAAAAAGTGGAAAAAAAGAAGGAATTCATGGTCCGTCAATACCACATCGTAGTATTTTTACAGCAAGGGCCATGCCAAAACCTTCGCTTCTATTGTCTAATGTTAATAGGGAGAGAATATGTTAGATCGGATAGGGGTTAAGTGTTTGAATCTGCGGTAAAAATAATTTCAGAAAAAAGACGCTGGAGTGAAAATTAATTGCTGGGGGCATTGAATTGTCAGCCGGAATTTTTTAAAATCTGTCTGGATACCAGACATCAAAATTGGCAATAGTTATAATTTGCATTAATATTAAAAAGTTAAATATGTTCGAATTCCGGACACAGTTTTATGAGGAAGACACAATTAGTCTGGACCTTTTTAACATCCAACACCCGTTATTCGATCGGCATCCAATTGAGGATTCATTTTCCTTCGTTTTTTGTCAGGTAGCTTGTGGCCGTTTCCGGAATAGATGAGCTCGGGCTTTTTTAAATACACTTTGGTATCCGGCGGCACGCTCCCGGTGATCCAGACATTTCCACCGATCGTTGAGCGCGCGCCGATAACTGTTTCCCCCCCCAGGATCGTGGTGTTCGAATATACGATCACATCATCTTCGATGGTCGGGTGCCGTTTTTTATCGCGAAAACGTTCTACGGCCGCTTTCGGCATTGATAGCGCGCCTAGCGTAACCCCCTGATAAAGTCTGACGCGATTTCCAATTTCGGTGGTTTCCCCGATCACGACACCGGTTCCGTGATCAATGAAAAAGCTTTTCCCGATTCTGGCACCGGGATGAATGTCAATACCGGTAAAACTGTGGGCGTACTCCGTCATGGCGCGCGGCAGGCGGGGTACCCGAAATTTGTAAAGTTCGTGGGCGATTCGCTGGACGGCAATCGCAAAAAGACCCGGGTAACTCGTAATAATCTCATCATAGTTTTTGGCTGCCGGATCGCCCTCCATGGCGGCCCGCACATCGGCTGCCAGGATTTCTCTGAGTCTCGGCAAGGTTTGTATGAACTCAAGCGCCTTTGTGCTGCTCGATTCCTCACACGCGGCACAGGGTTGATCGTAATGCAGGCAATCATGCTGGGCAGATAAGATAATCAGTTTTGAAAGTTCCTTATAAATTGCGGTCATTTCTTCTTTCAAGCAATATTCCAAGTTAGAGGGCGCCAGTGCATTTTGGGTAAAATACCCCGGGAAAAGGATGCGTCGGACCTTGTGAATAATATCGGCGACGGCATCTCTGGCAGGAACTGGACTTGAATCCAGATGCTGGAAACATTTTTCGGTGTTGCAAGATGCTAAAATCCGTTGCACGACCGATGGCAAGACCTCGGACAAATTGAGTCGTTTATCGGGTAATTTAATTTTTTTCATGGCTTTGAAACCTTTTATTATTTCACGAGAGTCTGCTAAGACCGCTAAATGAAAGGCTTATAATTAACCATTTTAATCTAACTTAGCGTCTTTGCGACGTTGCGTGAGACCCATCAAGGTTATCCAAAAAAATGCCCTCCCGTTTCCGGGGAAGGCCATAGGAAGAGGAACAAAAAATTATAATATTGAACTAAAAACCTCACAGGTTCGACAGATTTTCATTTTTTCTTTCCAATCCTTTTGGCGCATTCCTTCACAGATGGTTCCATTGATAAACCAGCAGAGGTCGCCAGATGAAAATTCCCAGGCCGGGCACTGACGCCGTTGTTCAGGTGTGCATTTTTTAACCTTCCAGCAGGGCTTGTTGCCTTTGGATTTTTGTTCGAATCTGGAAAGCAGGAAAAAGAACTGGCGCTCGACATGCACTGGCACGCTTCGCCAGCCCTGCTCATAGCTGTGAATAGCTTTCAGCGATGTGCCGAGCAACTCAGCCATCTGTTTTTGGGTTTTATCCAACCGCTTTCGATATTTTTTGAATTCGTTCTTATTCATTTTCCATCAACTTTCTTGCACAGTTCAAGTATTAACAAACCGAAGTCGCAGGGTCAAGAAAAATGCTACATTGTGGTATTTTATTTTGCACCGATGCCTAATGAATGGTCGGTTTATCAATTTGATATTTTTTGATTTTTTCATAAAGCGTGCTACGACTGATCCCCAGTTGTAAGGCGGCCCTCTTTTTGTTCCAGCCGCATTCATCCAAAACTTCCAGGAGCAATTTTTTCTCATTTTCAACGATCGTCACCGGAGCTTCAGAAGAAATAGCCTGAGCGACATCCCGAATGGCAGAGGGCAAATCCGAAATTTCGATGTTACTTCGTTTGACCAAAACGGCGGCGTGCTCAATGCTGTTTTCCAGTTCGCGAACATTACCCGGCCAGGGGTAATCCAGCAGTAGCCGCATGGCTTCCGAGCTGAAATCCTGGATTTCTTTATGCTGTTCGAGGGCAAATTTGGATAAAAAATGACGCGCCAGCAGCGGAATATCGTTGCGCCGTTTTCTCAACGGAGGCAGAAGGATTGGAATAACATTGAGACGATAAAAAAGGTCCTCACGAAAAGTTCCGTTTTTGACTTCTTGAATAAGATCCTTGTTGGTAGCGGCGAGAATGCGAACATCGACAGTGAGTTTTTCTTCGCCGCCGACACGTTCGAATTTATGACTCTGCAGAACCCGCAGCAGCTTGATCTGCGCCGAAGGCGCAATTTCGCCGATTTCATCTAAAAATACGCTACCGCCGTTAGCTTGTTCAAAACGTCCGTATTTTTGTCGGATGGCACCGGTAAAGGCGCCTTTTTCATGACCGAAGAGTTCACTTTCCAGCAGGGTGGCCGGATAGGCCGAGCAGTTGATCACGACAAACGGTTTATCCTTGCGCGGGCTCTGCCGATGAATGGCCCGGGCGACAAGCTCTTTACCGGTCCCGCTCTCTCCCTGAATGAGAACCGTAGCATCGGTTGGCGCGATATCTTCTATTAAACGATAAATATTTTGCATCTTTGGGTCTTTACCAATCAGCCCGCTGAATTCAGCAGTGTGTTCGATATGGGTTTTCAGCTCGCGGATCTCTTCTTCATGGATTGTGGATCGACGGATGGCGCCGGCAGTCTGGTTCAAAATCAGATCAATAATGTCCAGCTCCTTGGTGACACAGTTACAATTTCCGGGACAAGCGATCAGCAGCGCTCCTTGAAGTTGATTTTCGTTGCGCAGTGGGAAAACGACCAGATTTTGCGCGGTTTTTAATTCAAGGGGCAAAAATGCAGCGTTGGATGGCTCGACCTTGATAAATTTAGATTGATCTAAACCGGAAAAAAGCGCAGTTGCTCTTTGCGAAGCGGCAATATCCAGCGTTCTGGATTCCCTCTCGGTTTGCAGGAAGATATTGTCGCTATTGTTACTGAATATCAGCATACACAGATCCTTACAGGTGACAATACTTTGCAGTTTTTTGATTAAATAAGAGCAAACATCTTTTAGATGAGTCAACGCGCCGATCTCCTGGGCAATGGTAAATGATGTGTGTGTTTGCCGGTGGGCACGATCGAGCTGGCCGGTTTTCTCTTCAAGCCGCTGGGTATAGTCCTTTATCCGAGTGACCATGCGGTTAAAAGAAGTTGTCAATCTTCCGACTTCATCCCGGCTGCTTAAAGGAACATTTAAATCAAGATTGCCTTCATCAATTTTTTCAGCGGCTTTTGCTAATGCCACCAGAGGCCGGGTTACGCGTTTGATGAAGAAAAGGCTTCCTCCGAGTGCGAATAAAAGAATTGAAAAAGTTATTACGCTCATTTGCAGCCACAATTGTTTTACCTGGTCACGGAAAGGCTTTTCAGTGACTCCCAGGCGCAATGTTCCGGCTTTTCCTGCAAAAATGGGCCAGGCAATATCCAAATATCGCTCTCCTTCGGTGGATTCGATTTCTTTATGTTGATTGTAATTATCCAAGACAATATCATTGGCCCCTATAAGTTCGACTGGCATCCCCTGTGTAAATGTGTGAGCCAGAACCTGATTTTCTTTAATAATAAAAATGTAGGCTGCGTGAGGCGTACTGGTCATATGGTAATCGAGCGTTTTCTGAAGCGCCACCAGGTCATTGGTGAGGATCTTATCAGTGGCATCCAGCGCAACTGCCTGGGCGATATTTTCGGCCTGAGCGCTTAATGATGAAAACAGACTGCTACTATACCGTTGGGTCACCACCAACGAAATAAGTAATCCGCTGCCAATAACCATAAACGAAACGGCCATCAGCAATTTATTTTTAAGGCTTTGCGGGCGCATACTTCTAATTCTCCAACGATGCAAGTTCCTGATTTATTTTACGGATGCTGTCATACCAGTTGTCTTTTGGTACGATAAATTTATCGATCATCAATTCTTTTAAAATCGTTTTCCCCTGTGGATCCTGATGCATAGAAAATAATAGCCTGCGAATTTTTGTCATGAGTTCAGGTGGTATAGAGTTTGAGGCCACCATTGGTGGTATGCCGTAGGGTTCCGATTTGCGGATAATATCGGTTTTGGAGGTGAAAATGGGATTTTTATTGTTGTAATACTCCCAGATCAGACCGTCGACCGCAGCACCGTCCACCAGGCCTTTGGCCACTGCCAATATGGCGTTGTCATGGCTATAAGTGTAGATGGTTTTTCTAAAAAACGTTTCCGCCGTTTCTCCCATTTGCCAGAGCCAGTAAGTGGGAACCAACTTACCCGAATTCGAGTCGGGATCGGTAAACGCAAACACACCTCCCCTGAGATCTTCGAGTGTTCGAAATGCACTCGTTTTATTTACAATCAGATAAGAGTGATAAAAATGGCTGTTCTGAACTTCGGGTGTTGCCACCAGCTGAAACCCAAATTTTTCCTTGCCGACAACATAGGGCCCGGAGCAGATAAAGGCCAAATCGATCTGGCCCCTGGCCAACAGTTCATTGATCTCCCCATAAGTTTTGCGCTGGATAAACTGAATTTCACGCCCCATTTTTTGGCCAATGTAGTCCAACAACTGCCGGTAATAGACGAAAGTTTCCTTGGGTGATATTATTGCGGCTACCGCAACTTTTAGCTGCGAGGATTCAGGATCTGAACTTATCGGACGATCCACCGTCACAGTTTTAGAGAAATCAACCACAACGGCATCGCTGTCTTTGCCGCAGCCTGAAACATAAATCCCAATAAAAAATATCAGGCAACCGATAATCAGTTTTGTCTTGTTCCCCATGCTGATGCGCCTTTCGAATTATACTGCAAACCTGTTCGTGTCTGAAAATCGCACACACAGTCTGGACATACCACCATGTGGTGGTTTTGGTCAACAAAATAATGCCATTGCGAATGTTCTTCTAAAAATTACGATTTATGCCAGCGAAAAAAAACGTTTAAAGAAAAAAGACCGGTTACAATTGGAAGCGGTGTTAAAGTCTGAAACAAAAATCAACCCTTGAACTGCCACGTTGTGGTGCTTTTTGTCAAGATAATTTTTCAATTTTAACAGGAATATCTTAGCGGATGGGCTTTACGAACGATTAGCGCACTGGATGGTAAGTTAATTATGGTCGGTGCAGGATCGTAGAAAGTATTAAATTTTATTATGAGATATCATAAGACTCTAAGTTGTTTCTTAATACTTTCTGAATCGAATTGTTTTATCTTCATGCGTTAATGACCGGAATAGGCATCCTTCAAGACCTCGATCGGGTGAATGACCTTGTGAGGCATAAGCTGGGCAAACTGCAGGCGGCAGCTCAGACAATCGGTCACGATATTCTCAGGGTTGAGCGCTTTTATTTTGTTCATCAATCTGTCCCCCAGGTGAATCGACGCGTGGTGAAATTCTCTTTTAAACCCCATAATACCGGCCATACCGCAGCAAAAAAGGTTTCCATTGATGGGCTCCAGGGTGATACCGGGGATTATTTTCAGCAGGTCCAGATACGGCCGCCCGATGTTCTGCTCTCTTAAGTGGCAGGGAGGGTAGTAGACCATTTGGCCCGATACCGGGCCGAAGGTTGTCTTGAGTTCGCCTGATTTTTGAAGACCGGCTAAATAATCACCCAGATCATAAGTATTTTCCGCCACCAGAATGCGTTTGAGGGGACTCAAAGTTGAAAAATAACCTTCGTCTTTGAGAATCTTTGCGTACATGCCCTTCTTGACGAGTTCAAACTTCCGGTCCGCGGGATTATTGGCCGCCTTTCCAACCGGGATTTTGATATAGGCTTCATCTGCCCCCACGGACTCCTGATATTCAGGGGAATAATAAGCGCCTTCCTTTAACATCTTGCTCAACATAAACCCGCATGTCGGACAGGAGCAGACGATGTCATAGCCGCTCTCCACCGCTCCGGCCAGGTGATCCAGATTGAAACGAACGAATTCCATTGTCAATTTTCGGTCGCCCTCCAGCAGGGTCGGCATGCCGCAGCACTTTTGTTCCGGATAGTAGACCTCGAAACCATTGTGTTGAAAAACTTCAACCACGGCCTTTGGCACCTCCGGGAACAGATAATTTGCCGTGCAGCCTGAAAAATAGGCTATTTTACGGTTGGGCGGCTTCTGGGGTTGAGTATTTAAGCCGCGCTTTTTAGCCCACTGGAAAAAATTTTCTTGCGGGAATACTGGGATCCGGCGCTCCGGGTGAATTCCCGTGGCCGATTTAAAGAGTTCGCCGGTGGGTTTATGTTGCAGAAGAAAATTGGTCAACCTGGGAAACATCCCGCAAAGCGTTGCGATGCGTTCGACATCCTCCAGGGTGCGCACGCCGAATTTTAATCCGTCTCTTTCGATGAATTGCGTTTTGGCCTTGATGATGTCTGCGCGGATATTCGGACACGGGCACAGCGCGCAGAAGTTGCACAGATCAACCAGCCTTCTGAGCGCATCAGAGCTAATTTGTTTGCCTGTTTCGACCTCCTTATCATAAAGTCGGTACAATTCCGGGAACATGAGGCAATCTGAATCCATGAGGAATCGACAGACATCGCAATCCGAGCAGGCTTCCACCACCATTCTTGCCGTGCTTTCAGGTTCAATTTTTTCCATTTGCGCGTTCAGTTTTCACCCGGTTCTGATTATCTGATGTATTGCTAAATATTCAATTCTAAATAAGATTTGCGGCTGAACTTGTGAAGCACCGGAGTGCCCATTCCATGACGGATGGCTTTCAGAATATTCTCTTTTTCAGTGGGGACGGTGCCGGCGAGCATGTGCACGGGAAGGTGATCAAAGGCCTTTGCAACCATGGGAGTGCTGGGTCCCAGCATCAAGGTTTTTACTTGACCATGAACGTGTGCGAGTATTTCTTCGGTGCTGTTATTCAAAATTGAGGTTGATGTCAGAAACAGCACATCTGCCCAATTTTTCAGGCGTTTATAAAAGTCCGCCTTTTGGCCAAGCCCGCGGGATTGATCGAGTATATCCAGAACAGCATCTCTTTGCTCAAAACGCTTGATCAATGGGCCAAAGTAGCCAACCATCGCGACTTTTGTTCCCTTTGTGATTTTAAACTGTTCGAACATGATTTCGTTGTTTTCATCTTCCGGCAACTGCAGCGCCTGTTGATAGTTGAGCGCATTGACCAGGGCCAGCGCCATGCTTCTTTCAATCGGGTGGTCACTTTTTATCTTTCCCAGCAGTTCGCTTGCCTGCCGGCCTTCGTAATCAATGGCTTCATTTAACAGCATACAGGATTTTTTATCTTCAAAATAGGTGTAGGCGATCCCGATGCCGCCGTCAGACGTAACAACCGCCGTGTACCCGAGGCCGAGGCACAGCATGTCCACCCGGATTTTTTCGGCTTTTTCCTTAAATAAATTGAATAGATTGTCGTTCAGGATCATTGCTAACCTTTCTTGCCTATGTGTGGCAACCACTTGCCCGTGTTTTTCTGGTATGCCACATAGGCCTTGCCCAGTTTTACTTCCAGCAACTTTTCTTCGTAACCGGCGATATAATTGTAGAACAGGATGATGACCACCAGCAGCCCCAGGCAAAATAGCGACGCAGTGGAAACCGTCAACCCGAGGTAAACCAGAATACTGCCCAAATACAGTGGGTGCCGCACATATCGAAATGCACCGGAAGATACCACTTCGGTGGGACGCTGATCACCGGTGACAACGACATGACCGGATTTGAAAAGATAAAAAGCGGTGACCAGCGCCACCCCCAAAATGATCAAACGGATTGCCAGTGGAAGGGTGCTTGCCAGAAAGGTCGATCGGCGCAGGATAAATGAATCCAGAATCCATACAACCAGGAACAAACCGAAAAGGATCAGCTGCCCGGCGTCTCCCAGGGGATGTTCTCCTTTTTTTTCTTTCATGGCATCCTTGTTTTGTAAATATCATCCATATGAACATGAACGTGCTCGTAAGCCCAGCGAATAAAGCGTTCCAGCTTGCCGTGCCCGTGAAATGCATGCCGACCTTCACGGTCAAGGTCCGCATCCGACATTCCGGTAACGATTGAGATCGTATCTTCACGGACCGATTTAAATTGCGAGATGAGTTCATCAAGGCTTTGCCCGTCCAGCTTTTTGGGCTGGGTGCGATTAAAACGCTCGACATCAAAATCTTCGGGTGAGCCCGCACCACCGGTCAGGATATCTTTAAATAACCACTGCATCGTGCGTTCGATGGTGACAAAATGGGCCAACACCTGTTGGACTGTCCATTTGGCCCCATCCTGATAAACCTGAATGCGAAGCTCATCCGGCGATAATGATCGGAAAAAGGCAATGGAATCTTCCAGATTTTTTTCGAGCTCAGCGATGATATGGGTGCGTCGGTTTTTCATCAAACTGCTCCTTTAATCAGACGATAGGTTTTATGGCAGCCCTCCTGCTGAGATGTGACTGGAAAAAGCTACGGCAAAGAGACCATATGGGCGTCCTGCAAGGCGTTATTGACTGCCTGATCAACGTATGCCTGGATTCTGGGGCGTATCTTAGCGAGTTCGGTTTGTGGAATATTTTTTATGTTCTCCGGCCAGTTAAAGTTGTCCATTCTTGCTCTGGTCAGCCTCGGGCGGCCGGCGCCGATTCTGGCAACCGGCTGCGTCTGGAAAACGACAACCCGGACCTGGGCGTATGGATGCGCCCAGCTATTTCTGATGCCGACCACCCCGAGCATGGTTCGCCTCGTAAAAAGGCCATAACCCTCAAGTATAATTGAATCATCATGTATTTTCCATGGGCTTTCGCCTTTGAAGCTCTGCACCATTATGACGACATCCAGATCATGGCTTTTGGCCTCGCTTTCAATAAAGTCAACCAGATCCTGTGAAATCCTTCTGCGGGTTGCAGCAGCACTGATTTGATCCGAAAGCTGCTTGAGGCGGGATTGGACCTGCGGAGACCGAATGGGAACAGGCACAAAGCGCTTATCCTTTTGTAAAGAATCCGACAACCGGGTGTCCACGTAGGCCGGTATATCCCAGTCCACCTGAATTTGTTTGGTAAAACTATTTATTCGGTCTATGGTAATATGGCGATGGGTCAGGTATGATTCCAGGCTGTTCATGATGCCGATTCGGGTGCCGTCTTGAAAAATGGGTTTCGGCTGGGGATCCGTCGCACAATTGAAACACACAAATGCCGCCATTAGAATTACGATTAAGAACCGAATCACGTATCCTCCTTTACCGATTCCATAGGCCCATGTCTCCTGTTCTGTTTGGTTGTTGATGGAAAAGGCTATCATCGTATTGCCGAACATCTAACGGTAGTTAAAATCCGGATTTAAAAGCTGAATTTCAATGATTTCACCGGCGATCCATTCTTCCCAGCCCTCCGGAATGACAATCAAAGCGTCTTTGCGAGCCATG
>Ga0209536_100016943_pt1 | contig 10347 bp, 11 predicted proteins | sample DeeMarSeWOR28_12_FD_187461 | JGI IMG/M metagenome (GOLD analysis project Ga0209536, IMG submission 187461) | Marine sediment microbial communities from White Oak River estuary, North Carolina - WOR-2-8_12 (SPAdes) (version 2) | ecosystem: Environmental > Aquatic > Marine > Intertidal zone >... | reverse complement strand
GTCTCCCGAGAGTACGGTGAGCTTATCTCCGCACAGACGAATAACTTCGCTGACCTGGGCAAGATTTCCGGATGCTTCCTTGATCGCGACTATGGTTTTTATTTCAGCGAGCCGCGCAACCGTCTCGGGCAGCATGTTCAGCGCTGTTCGACCCGGCACATTATATAAAACGATAGGAATATCTACTGCCTCCGCAACTGCTTTGTAGTGCTGGTAGAGGCCTTCCTGGGTCGGCTTATTGTAATACGGTACTACAAGAAGGGCCCCATCCGCCCCGAGCTCCTTTGCCTTCCTTGTCATCTTGATGGTTTCATCAGTCGAATTTGCCCCTGTGCCTGCAATGACCGGGACCCTTCCATTGACGGTCTGAATGGTCAGCTCGATGACACGATAGTGCTCATCATACTCGAGCGTGGCGGACTCCCCGGTCGTACCGCACGGGACAATGGCATTCGTGCCTTCTGCTATATGCCACTCAATCAGGTCCTTCAGGGCCTGTTCATCCAGTTTATTATTTTTAAATGGTGTGACGATCGCGACGATTGAACCTGTAAACATAAATCCTCCAGAAATCTTATTTGAAATTACAGAAAAATACTGGGTCTACCATAACATATTCTGTCAATGCTGTTCAAAAAAACAGGGCCTGATATATTTTTTCTAAGCATGGTGAACGATATACAATGGAGCAAGTGTGGCGAATAAACAGATTGAGCGACACATTAGCACCTTTTGCAAGATAATATTCTGAAATCACGTATCATTGCAAGAACATTTCATTACATCTCGCATTCAAGATGTTTTGAGCCATGGCTTGCTCCATAATATATTTATAAATAATCTCTCTTTAACCGCAGATCGTCTCGATTTTATTTTGGGGGGAAGGTTCTCAAAATGAAAGAGCCGGGCTAGTGACGGTTTGACGCCCGGTATGCGAGACTTGCGATTGTTTCTCTTATATAGCGGATCCTCGTCGTGAAGAGGCACCCCTGCCGGTACATGGTCTTGACCTCATTGAGGGCATCGCCGATCAGATTGACTTCCGGATCTCCCCAGAGCTCAAACGCTGACCGGTACGTTTCGATATGATTCAGGTTGATTCCCATGATCTCCGCCGCGATCAGGTCTACGGCGAGAAGGTTTTCTCCTGCGATGACAGCGCCGGTCTTTTTTGGCGTGCTCTGAATCTCATCGAACTCATTCCCCCATACGCCGTCAATCATACAGAAATCAGCATGAATGACCTGGTTCATGTCAAGGAGCGCTTTTTTTATAAATGGATGGTACATGAGCTTCTGCTTGCGTGTCGGAACAAAACCGAACGTATTTTTGAGACAGAGCGTAACTCCCGCAAGGGAATGGGTCTTCATCTTTGCTATATTGATAACGTAGTCATGTTCAAATACGCTTGCATTAAACGGCATCTCCTGGGTATGGAAGGGCCTGGGAATTGATTTCCATACCACGCCCGCAGTCCGGATATCTTCCAGGTGGACGTTCGGGAACTCTGCGGCCAACTGCCTGTAGCCGAGTTCATTAAAACCGGTTACCGTTTCACTGCACGATTCACCAATTGTGACTCTGGGACAGTCATGGAGTCTTTCGAGAACAGCCCGTACAAGACCGGTATCAGATGTCATGCCGTCACAGGATGGACGGCCCCCGGTTAGATTAGGTTTAATATAGACGCTCTTGCCCGTAATACTGAACTCGAGGGCATCAAGGGACTCGCACGCGCCCTGATAGGGATTATCTGTTTTGGCGAGACAGACATCGGAATAACTCATTCATCACCCTGGCTAATAGTGTTATTTGTTATTTTAATAGTATAGCACGTCCGGCATTGAGCGGCACTATTTACCACAAGACCGAATCAAGAGTGAGCTGCTTCAACTTTACCGATTATTCATATTTATTGGGTAAAGTCCAAGCTTAAATCAATAACAAAATAGCTCGATTTGCCAAGCATGTATTCGCAACTCATATTAAAATGCGATATCAGGCATTGTCTATTCAAAATTATTTCTGGAAAGAAGAGGCTATTTTGATAGAAGGTGCTGCAATAATATATATTTAACCACTTTGGCTTTTTTTAGCCTTGGCTTATGATTCGCTGATACATAGACATCAGATCCTGACCCCGTGTTGGGGAGATGAAAAAGAATGGAGATGGTCTCATATCCTCTCTCTTTTCCAGCTAAATATTTTGATAAGTCGTCAAGTTCTGTTTTATTTGGGATTCGTTCACGGATAAGGTCTACCTTTACATCTATTGATAAATTTCCAGGCTCCGACTCATATTTATTTAGTATCCTGTGCGCTATTATCCCCTCTGTTTCAGCGCCAACCGGATAAGAAAGAGCAATAATTATTGCCAAGACAGGGAAGAGCAAAATTACCTGTTTCATGGTTTTGTCCTATTAATTTTAAAAAGCCCTTTTATATATTAAGTTACGGTCTTTGCATTGCAGGACTTTAGTGCTCTATTCTGCAGATTTAAGGCAGCAATCAACAAAAGTAGTCTGCATCAGCATTTTTCTCGTATATCGTCAGATGCGAGGCAGGGAAGAACTGCGGATTAGATCTGATTTATCACTATGGAGTCATGGGATTAACTTTGATGATTAGCACATAAAGCGAGAAAAAAGGCAGAGCCGATATCGATTCTGCCTTTCTATCGTTACATTATGTTCTTATCGTCTTCTTTATTTTTGTTCAGGGGTTTCTCCATCCATTGTCTATTGATCTGGTTGAGTCGGAGGTAAAGCTTTAGGAACGGCATTTTGAATGGGCTTGAGAGACCTTAAATAAGCATAGATTGCATGAAGCTCTTCATCGGTTAGTCGTGAATAAGTCGGCATCGGCGGAAGAAATGGTCTTGCATTCCCCATGTGTAAGCCGGTACGCATAACCTGGATAAAGATCTCTTCTGACCAGCTTCCAATTCCAGTTTTGTGGTCAGGAGTCAGGTTGCTCCCAAAGCTCACACCCCATGGACCTGCCCATGCGGTTAGACTATTATTAAAGAGGCCGCCCCACCCCTGAGGTCCTATTTGCCCCTTCGGGATCGTTGGTAATGTTTCATCGGCAGAATGGCCTGACAAAAGCCGGGATGTATCCCGTTGAGGCCCTGCCGGAGTAAAAACCTTCGGGGTATGACAGACGTTGCAATCCATATTATGGACAAGTCGTTCACCGTATGCAATCAGCTCTGTATCTTCATCAGATGCAAGAGTTGCAACGGGCGGCAGCCCTGCAACGAAAATAACCGCGATCACTGCGCATATGAATATTTTTCTACAGCGATCCAATGTCACCATAGTTTATTTCTCCTTTTTTTATGGGTTTATTCCTTGTGCTGATTATTCTACTATAGAGGGTTCATTGAGCTGATCCATATGATCTTAATCATATAGATGAAGTATCGATATGACTGATGTAAGTCTTTATTTTAATGTGTTAATCAGAAATCCATGACACATGATTTACAGCAAAAGTGAAGAAGCAATGATGAGGGGAACAGGAAGTTAATGTAACCAGTCAAGACCACAGTTCCTTAATTCATATAGGTGATTGAAGTTTTTCTTTCCTTCAGGAACTCCTGGATAGCGATCGTTATGGAGTGATGACCAGATATGGTTATTGCGGTCTGGCGGCCGTCTTCTAACGCGTGAGAGATAACCTCCGGATTATAGGATTCGAGTACATTTTTGTAATAGGCAAGGACTTCGTCAAAGGAATCATCTGTTATCACCCTCTTAACCTTTGCAAACGACATTCCTAACATTTTCACATCATGCTCCTGATCCGCAATCGCACCAGGATATTCAATGATTTTTTCGAAGGCGCTCGACCGGCTACATCCACCGAGCGTGAAGGGAAATAATAAACCCACTATAAAAACAGATACAAATATCTTCATAATTCCTCCCTTACCTTATATGTATATTCGGGTTAATCGGAAATGTGTAGCTAAAACTTGAATTTAATGTCTTAATATCTGAGCATATGACGTATCTACATAGACTGCCCGGACAGAGAATAACTATCGGATATCGTCAGATACTGCTAAGGTTAGAACTGTCCCTTGATACATATTATCGCTAACACCGAACCACAGGAGAGACAGCGATTTAACATATGTATCAATACGCGTTTATGGATACAGATTTGATGGGTAACGGAAGAACGTGGCAATAAAAAAGGCAGGGCCATTGCTGACCCTGCCTGAAAGGCAAACCCCAGCCTCTTATTTCCTGAATTTCTTTCTGAAGCGTCTGAATCCAAGCGTTGCTGCACCAACTATAAAGAGGGTTGAGCTGACTGGTTCGGGCACAACACCTGCCGCCCATGTACTGGTCGTTCCTCCCTGCGCTGCACATGCGGCAATATTTGTATCACAAGAAATGCCCTGCAACTTGGTGGCTGCATAAAATGGGCCATTGCTACCGGTTCCAGGAGCAGCTAATAAATAGAAGTCTGAAGAGGTAACACCATAAATAGTGTAATTCATGCTCTCTCCAGCGGTGAGCTTATTATTCCCTTGAGGATCAAAATTGAACCAGAGATCGTACAGGCCGTCGCCATCTGCCTGATAGCCATCATTGAGCTGTCCTATAGTAGTTGTGGTAGCACCACCACCATTGTCATCTATACTCAGCGATGATGCGTCACCGTTATAGTTGAAATACCACTCACCAATGAATTGACCAGAAGGAAGGCTACCATCAACTGATAAAGTAAGCTCAACATTGCCACCTACATCCATAAACGTTGCTGTTGCCCAAATGCCTGACGGAGCAACGCCGCCCCACTGTGCTCCGCTACCGAACTCACCAGACTCACCAAAGTAATACGTAAGCTGTGCACCAGCCTGCCCGCTTATCGACAACAGTAAAACAATTGCGAGTACCGCGACTGCCAAGAAACTGCTTATGCCTCTCCTTTTCTTCATTTTGAAATCTCCCCTCAGTATAATGTTAAATGCAAAAGTTCTTTTTGAATAAGAATTGTTATTAATAGATTACAAGAAGGATGGTTGAATGTCAAGAAAAAAATCTAAAAAAACCTTTTATATTTGCGTAGTTGCGCAAATATGCTAATATAGACGCACCTTCATTGAAGAAATTCGGGGAATGTTCAGATATCATAAAGCAATATTCATTCCAATCATTCATAAATATTGTTTTCATTTTTATTCAGCCAGTTACAGAGATAGTCAATTTCCATCAGCATCAATTTCTCTGTGCCGCTGCACATCCTCTAATGTGAAATGGGTGTGCAGTGATACATTCCTAAAATAGTCTTCATCAATATTGAGACTGGTTCAATTTATTGATAACCTGAATTAACTTCAGAATTTGGACTGAATCAACTTTACTGATATTGGAAATTAATATTCACTATGTAGGCTCTGATGGATTCATTGATATGATGGGAGATTCAACGAAATTACCTGATCGAGGTGCCAAATTTTCTCTGATTGAGGATACATTTATATTATAAGTAAAGAGGACGAATGGCTTTCTTAGCGATTGACGATGCTTATCTTAATGAATGACGAAGGTCGCATATTACTGAGAACACCAACTTATGGTTAATCACGGCATCATGGTAAAAATTTATTTCCGACTGAAAGCTGCAGTGGAGAAGCGACTTAGGGAGGATTCACATTTTTATCTCTTTTGCTCACAAGATGGAATGTAAAAGGAGTTAACGAAGTGGGGTGGGTTAGCAGTACGACACGTATTTATTGTGGGCTATGAAATTATCTATGACAATTTTATGCAATGCAGTTACCGCAAGATGCAAGACCTGACCTTATCCCCTTCTTTGATTATTGGGAATCCGTCACCTGACTATAACGAGATACCATACCAGCAGAAATACCTCGCTCCACCATCCGATAAACGACACAATAAAGCTTAATACTATCTTGATCTGAAGGGACTCAGGCAGAAGTTCACCTGACCTCCCCTCACGTTCACGCTTTAACATATACGGGCTGACGTAAAATGAAAGGAACAGCCCATTCAGAACGAGGGCGACTGCGATGATTCCTTGCAGTAGTGGTATGCCTGACAAATCGCTGTCACGAAAGGTTATCAGTCCGCCTGATATTGCAAGTATCAATCCGATCCAGATCAGCGGCTTGGTGACCTTATGCGTTCTGGTAGTTGCTTCTGTCCAGTATGCGGACTTCCTGCCCAATGCACCGTGAATATCAATTACAGTCACGGCTCCGAGGCCGACAATAAAACCCGAAATGAATAAAAAGATACCGAGTATATCGAACCATGGGACAGGCTTATCACCAACTTGAAATAATGATAAAAATGAGTTGAGCATATGATCAATCCTAAATTATAAATTAATTGCGTCGAGCTGGATAAATCATATCATCTTCGAGAATCCATTTCCATCAAAATCATTACAGGAAGGGTGATCTTTCTCTCCCTGCGTGCATATCCCTTGAAAGGGTTGAAGACAGTCGGACAGGGAATAACAGAGCATACCGTAACGGAGATGAGTCTTTACCACATAAATCCATATCCAAAACAATCATTACAATACCCATTACCATTTAAAATCTTTTAGAAAAGACACGAGTAAATTTAGTTTATTTGGTTAGTTATCTGCAGACTCCAGCGTACCTCTGCCTTACTGATATGATGGGATTAGTGAGAAAAAATAATAAGTTACATATGTGTAGCTTTCAATCGGCATTCATTATCTCAGGGTATTTTTCAGGACCGCACCTTCTGGCAGGAAGTCTTCGATTTACGCTGTCAAAATATGTCTGGAAGAACCGTCCTCACTCATTTACAGCATATCTTTTAAACCATTTCCCTGCTTCAGATACCATATTCTTGCCCGTTGCCATCCTGAGTGTAAAGGTTTCGAGTTCCGTCTGAGTCGCTTTCAGTCGGTATCCGTTTAGCTGAAGAAAAACGCCAGCACTGGCAATAGCGGATCTTTTATTGCCGTCGATGAAGGGATGGTTTTTTATCAGGGATTCCATGAGCGCGGCCGCCTTCTGAAAAATAGTTTCATAAAGGTCTTTCCCCTCAAAGGTTGCCCGTGGTCTGGCAACAGCTGATTTTAGCAGGCTGATGTCCCTGACTCCATGCGCCCCGCCTGTTACATCTATAAGCCGGCTGTGAATAAACAGGACCTGCTCGGCAGAAAGATACTTCACTTTTTGGCAAGCTCTTTCAGTGCTGGCTCATACCTTTCGATAAATTCGTTTACCTGTGAAACGAACTTCCGGTCTACCCCCCTGGGATGGCGCTTTTTTTCTTTTACCGGTTCTATCACGATCCGCGCATTCTTCACATCGGCCCTGACATCAACCTCTGACCCCACCGAAAGATGCAGTTCTTCAAGCATGTCCACGGGCAGTGAAACACCGCGACTGTTGCCAATGGCGCATATTTTTCTTCTCATGAAGACCTCCTCACTCTGTTATAACATAATTATAACAGAACCATGAGAGGTTGGGGAAGCTCGCTATATGAGGAACAATGAAGAGTATGCAGTAAGAAGCAGTCAGGGAAGCACAGAAGATCCTATGTCAGCAGTCTGCAGGTTCTACGACTGTGGCACTGCAGTACTACGGCACTGAGGCACCAATTAATTAAGAGTCGCCGCAAAAATGACTTGAGCTGTTTAATCAGGTGAACAGCTTAATCGGCTTAAGTTGTTCTTAAATCGTCTGCAGATACTCGTCAACTTCAGAACGAATCTGGCCGATCAACTCATTCAGGGCATCGACAAGGGCCTTCACGTCTTCCCAGTTTATATTAAAAATATATGTGTAGAGGAAGTAGTTTCTGAATGCCAGGTACCTCGACAGCACCTGGACAAGGTCCGGCGGGAGAATGCCGATTTCACCCGACTTCCTGAGGACCTTTTCATGCCATTCAGGAGCGTCCTGAACATCAAGCTTGTCAAAAATCAGCATCTGTTTTAATACATTTTCAATGCCGCCGTAAATGTTCACAACGAGAGCAGCGATCGAGGCCTTCTCCGAAAGAGGATACTCTGCCTTATCAGGACTGTAAACAGAAAAAAGTTCCTCTCTGACCCTTTCGATATTGGCAAACTCGCCGCTGCAATACTGTTTCAGTTCATCAATTGTCATACATTACCCCCGTAACTCGTTATTCGTAAATTGTAAATTATTAATCGTTAATCCGGAACAATTCACAACCTTCCAGACCTCAGGATTGATATAAGCAACCGCAACCCAAGGACGATGGCCACGAGAAATCCTATCGCACCGACCGTCGGCATACCAAGAATCTTGCCGCCGATATCCGACTGCATCAGCATCGAGGAGCCGACGATAATGGCTGCTACAACAACACTGAACGCAAGACGGTTGCTTGAGCGGTCTATATCCTTGATCAGCTTGTCCATCCCTATCGGGTCGATCTTGAAACTCACCTCATCCCGCAGGGACTTTCTTAGCAGTCTGTTTATCTGCTTTGGCGTGTCAATCAGCAAATCGCCTATTTCGGTCAGGTTATCTCGTGACTTGTCAAACAGTCTCTGAGGGCTCATACGCTTTTTTACCAGTTCGGCTGCATAGGGTTCCGCGGCCGAAATGAGGTTAAAACCGGGATCGAGCTGTCTGCCGATATTGTCAACAATCAGTATTGTCCTGTTCATTAACAGCAGGTCAGCAGGCACTTTCAACCCGTGCTTGATTACCAGGTGGGTCAGGGCTTCAAGGTATTCCGGAAAATTTACTTCAGAAATTGAAAGGTCATACAGCGGCTCCATAAGATAGACGAGGTCGGCCTTGAACTCTTTTTTGAACACTTCGAGATCCACTTCGTCTGTTACAAGTCCCAGGTCTATATAGATATCGACCAGTTTGTCAAAGTTTTTATGCAGGATAGCGAGGAATGCACTGGCCATGGTTTCCATTAACTCCGGGGTCAGCCAGCCAACAATGCCGAAATCCATAATACCTATTTTGCCGTCAGACATTACAAAGATATTGCCCGGGTGAGGGTCCGCGTGGAAAAACCCGTCTTCGAAAATCATCCTGAAATATGCGTCCACACCTTTTTGTGCAATTTCCCGCTTGTCAATTCCCATAGACTCTATACCGGCGAGATCATCAATTCTCACTCCCTCGAGTCTTTCCATGACAATAACTTTCCCTGACAGCAGCTCGGTGAATATTTTGGGGATATAAACATCATCGCTGCCGCTGAAGTTCCTCTGGAACCGCTGAGCATTTTTTGCCTCGGTCACAAAATCCAGCTCCTTTCTTACAGACCGGGCAAATTCATTCACGATCCCCTCGGGATCAAATAATTTACTCTCAGGAATATACTTCAGCAAAAGTCTCGCAATCGCACCCAGGATCACAATATCTGTTTCTAAAATTTCACGTATGTCGGGTCTCTGCACCTTTACAATAACCTTTTCTCCGGACTGGAGCGTTGCGTTATGGACCTGCGCAATGGAGGCAGCGGCGACAGACGAAACTTCAAACTCGGAGAACACATCGTTCACTGATACGTTGAATTCAGACTCTATGACCTGCTTTGCCTGTTCCGACGGAAACGGCGGGACCTTGTCCTGAAGCTTTTTAAACTCATTTGCGTATTCAATGGTTATAAGGTCAGGACGGGACGAAAGTATCTGTGCAAGTTTTATGAATGACGGCCCTAATTCACCGAAAGCCAGCCGTAACCTGTCAGGCAGCGTGTGCCTCTCAATTCCCTCCCAGCGGCTGACCATCTTGAATCTTTTTCTCAGGGGGATAAAGCGGTGAAGATTAAGCTGCTCGATGAACTGCCCGAAACCGTGCTTCAGAAATACATTGACAATATGTCGTATGCGGGAAATGTTTTTGTAGGTCTGCCAGATTCTCAGGAATCGTCTTATCGCCATTCGATTTTCCTGTTGCTACTACTCCTTTGCCGACTCTTCAAGTTTTTTGATGCGCGCTGACAGAGCGGTTACTTTTCTGTTCAGTTTTTCAAAATCATCCCGTGCGGGTATGTTCATCTTTTCGAGCGCCCTGCTGATAAGCTCCGAAACAGCCCTGTTTATTTCTTCCCCTGTTTTGCCGGCTTTTTCAGTGAATTCCTTTACCAGCCGTGCACCCTGGGATTCGCTTAATTCCCCCTTTTTGACCAGCTCATCAATAACTTCTCCAATCTTTTCAGGAACACCTAATCCTGCCATCAGCGTTTTATGAAGCAATTCATTTATGGTCGTCATAGCAGCCTCCGTAAAAACTGTTAATCGTTAATTGTGAATAGTTAATTTTTATGCCGATCTCTGAATCATCTGTTTGTTACACGATTAACGAATAACGATTAT
>Ga0209536_100016942_pt1 | contig 10347 bp, 9 predicted proteins | sample DeeMarSeWOR28_12_FD_187461 | JGI IMG/M metagenome (GOLD analysis project Ga0209536, IMG submission 187461) | Marine sediment microbial communities from White Oak River estuary, North Carolina - WOR-2-8_12 (SPAdes) (version 2) | ecosystem: Environmental > Aquatic > Marine > Intertidal zone >... | reverse complement strand
GGGCCCGCCGCCACACGAGGAAGCTGAAGACAGGGCAGCTCAAGGGCAATCTGTTCAAAGTTAACGTGACGGGGCTTGAGATAGGCGTGGGGGAGGCCTTGGGGAGGGCCGAGGCCATCTCGAAGGTTCTGGGGACGACGGGGATGCCCAACTTCTACGGCCCCCAGAGGGTGGACACAGTGAACGTGAGGACAGGGTACGAGGTGCTGAAGGGCTACCGTGTAAAGAGGGACCGGTGGCTTAGGAGGTTCTTGGTCTCCAGCTACATAGACCACCTCTGCAACCTCTACCTAATCCGGCGCCTCGAGTCCGGCTGGTTCAGCCGCCTCATGGAGGGGGACGTCGCCAAGAAGATGTCCACGGGGGGCATGTTCACCGTCGAGGACGTCACGGCGGAGCAGCTCCGTTACGAGGCAGGGGAGATCAGCTTCACCGCGCCCATCTACGGCCCCAAGATGTGGTGGGCCTCCGGCCCCTCCGGGGAGCTGGAGAGGGAGATCTTCGAGGCCTCGGGTGTCACCATGGGGGAGCTTGACCAGATCAAGGTCCTAGGGACGAGGCGCCTGGGTCGACTACTACCGGAGATAGACGTCCAGCCGGTGGAGAGGGGCATCCAGCTCCGGTTCTTCCTCCCTAAAGGGGCCTACGCCACCGTGGTCCTCAGGGAGTTCCTGAAGGACGAGGTACTATGACTGGCCCCGTGCGGACGTCGGGAAAAAGGTGTAAATAGCCTGGTTCCGTGGAGATCTCAGGGGAAGATCGATGGTTGAGAAGCCCAGATACGAGGTCGTTGGTCAGATGGACGGTGTCGAGATCAGGCTGTATCCGCGTCTCATACTGGCTACGGTCATGGGGGACGGCGGAGGGAATCCCTTCAATCTCCTATTCCAATACATCTCGGGGAACAACTCGGGCAGCAGCAAGATCTCCATGACTGCCCCCGTCCTGACGCCGGAGCGGATAGCTATGACCGCCCCCGTGATCAGCGAGGGCTACTCCATGTCCTTCATCGTACCCTCCAAGTACACCATGGAGACGGTGCCGACACCCAACGATGAGCGCATCAGGATCCAGGAGGTGCCCGAGAGGAGGCTGGCCGTGGTGAGGTTCAGGGGCTGGGCGAGGGAGAAGTCCGTGGAGAAGCAGAAGGCCAGGCTCATAGCCATCCTCATGGAGAACGGGGTCGAGACAGTGGGGGATCCCTTCCTGATGAGGTACAACGCCCCAATGACACCCGGGTTCATGCGGAGGAACGAGGTCGGCATAGAGATAGAGGGTTGATTTACTCCCAACTATCTCGGGTTGATTATACCTGGTAGATGGTCTCTCCTCCCAGGATAGTCTGCTCCACTCTGTTCGTGAGGATCTCCTCTCCCTTAGATGAGAGGATGTCGTCCCTCCAGACCACCATGTCGGCGTACTTCCCGGGCTCCAGGGAGCCGATGTTGTCCTCCCAGAACATGCAGTAGGCTGAGCCGGTTGTGTATGTCCGGAGGGCGCGCTCCATGGAGACGCATTCATCTGTCCCGAAGGGCTGCTTTCCATGGACCCCCTTCCGGGGGCTCCTCGCCGTCGCGGCGTAGAGCCCGTACAGGGGGTCGACGAGGCAGGTGTTCCAGTCGCAGCCCTGGCCCACGGCGATCCCCCTGTCCATGAGGGTGCGGAGGGGGATGAGGCGCCTGCTCCTGTGGGGGCCGAAGTTGGAGGCGTAGGTGTCCCCGATGAAGTAGAGGTAGGCGCTCGTCGCCTCGACCACGATGTTGTTCCCCAGGGCGGCCTCCCTGCGGAGGGCGCTGTCCGTGGGGAGGTTGTTGTGGATGACGCTGTGCCTGCAGTTCGTCCTGGGTTCGTCTTCGATGGCAGCCTCTATGGCGTCCAGGTAGGCGTCTATTGTCCTGTCTCCGACGCAGTGGGCGCCGATCTGGAACCCCGCCCGGTGGATGATCCTGCAGATCTCGGGGTAGGTGTCGGGTTCGGCGACGATGGGGCCGCCGACGTTGTCCCCGTCAAGCCCCGTGTAGTTCATGTTCCAGGGCTCGTAGAGCCACGCCGTCCTGTTGCCGCCGCTCCCGTCGAAGCTGCACTTCACCGCCCCGACGTAGAGGGTGTCGTCGCCCCCGGGACTGTACTTGGAGACCGCGTCCCTCGCCAGCTGGACGCTGGTGCGCCCGTTGTGGATGCCGATCATGATGAAGGACCTGATCTTGAGCTCCCCCCGGGCGTGGAGGCCTCGGTAGGCTTCGATCATCGTGTCGGTGGCCCCGGCCTCCTTCTGGGCGGTCACCCCCACCTTGAAGAGCTCCCCCTGGGCCCTCAGGATGGCCTCCTCGCACTCCTCAACAGAGTAGTCCCTGCTCAGTAGACGCATCCTGTACGCGATGTCGCCTGTGGAGAGGACCCCCCCGTAGTCGTCCCCGCATTCGTGGCCCACCAACTCGTGGGCCTTGGTGTTGGCGACCTGGTAGGGGGTCTGGGCGTCAAGGATGACCGGGTGGTCGGGGCTCACAGGGTCGAGGTCGAAGCGGGTCGGAGCCCTCCTCTCCTCTAGGAGGGCCTCGTCCCAGCCGACCCCCCTGATCCACTGGCCCCTGGGCCTGGCCTCGGCCGCCTCCTCGACGAGCCTAGTGATGTCGGCGATGGACCTGACGTTGGGGTACCTCAGGTCGAGGACGAGCCCCGAGAAGCCGAACTCCACCGTGTGGTTGTGGCTGTCCACGAGCCCCGGGGTCACCGTCCTCCCGTGGAGGTCCACGACATCGGTCTCGGGGGAGATCAGCCCCTTGATCTCCTCGCTGGAGCCCACGGATAGGATCCTCCCTCCCGTGATCGCGATGGCCTCGTGGATGCTGAACTCTTCGTCTATAGTGACTATCTTACCGTCTAACAGGACCCGGTCGGCTTTCCCGCCCATATTTGAGCCTCATGACTAGGTAGTCTGTAGATAGAAAAAAGGTAGGGAGGTCTCTACCTTGAGACCGCGCCGGCTATCGCTACGGAGGCCACGAAGGCTCCGAACGCCTTCAGGTAGTCGTCGAGGACGAACCTGATGGTCTTGCCGTCGACACGCTCCGCCGTGGGCATGAACTCGACGCCGTCGGCCATCACCGCGTTGGTGAACCTGACGTGCATCTCGATGGGAGGCTTGAAGGCGAAGGGCTCGATGGAGCCGATCTTCCCCATGGCCTCCTTGGCCCCCTTCCTGATCATCTCCCTCGCCACCTTGGGGTGGAGGGTCTTGGCGGCGGTCCTGGAGACTGCCTCCTTCACCGCCACGGTCACGATGTCAGGGTTTAGGGCCTTAGCCTCCAGAGTGGTAGCCAGGTCCCCCGCGACCATGACCAGCGGCACGCCGTAGTAGCCAGCGACGGCGCCGTTGAGGGCGGTCTCACCGATCTCCATCCCGTTGACGGTGAGGCTCTCGATAGCCCTCCCCGAGTAGGTGTGGGAGAGGATGCCCCGGAGGGTCCCCTTCATGGAGTGGTACCCGACGAACATCGCGGCGTCGAAGGTCTCGTCGATTCCGCAGATCTGGGAGAGGGGTTTAGGGGTGCCCCTGACGAGGGTGGCGGCCTCGTGGAGGTCCTCGGGTTTCATGTTCTTCATGCCGCCGTGGCCTTCGGAGACGTAGATCTCGGCGTCGGCTGCATCCAGGATCCCCTCGATGGCGGCGTTGACGTCCTTGACCATGAGGTCCCTCCCGAGGCCGTAGTCGGACTGGGTGGAGCCGGTCATGTTGCCGGAGACGATGCTGGTGATCCCCTCCATGTCCACGGAGATGATCACCTTGAGTCTCTTCTTCGACATATCAACCGTGTGAACCGTTGATCCTGTCTGGGTATTAAACTTGCGAGAGCCCGGGGGCGCGGCGCCAGTTGATGTCTCCTGTGCGGGGTAAATAAACCGCAAAACAGCGGAATGCGGCGTCGTCACCGTCTTCGGTATGCTCCCATCGACAGGAAGACCGTGGAGATGAGAACCCCCAGAGCAAGCGAAGCAAACGGGAACCCAGGTATACCTGTACCGTTCGTCTCCTCTTCCCGCTGCTCTTCTTCCGGCTCAATCACCACTGCCCCCCTCTCCTCCCACGTCCCCTCGACGGGATCCAGTACCCAGAGGTCGTCGAGGGGCGGGTCGTCAATTGACCTAATCCCTCCGAAGAGGATTATCTTCTCATGCACGCTGTCGTAGACCATGGCGGAGTTGGCCCTCGCCTCGGGGCTCTCCTCGGCTTGGAGCCTCTCCCAAGTGAGGGCCTCGGTGTCGAGGATCCACGTGTCGTCGCTCCTAGAGTCGTCACCCATGGAGCCGCTGAAGACGACCAGGTTCCCCCTGTCCCCGTCGTAGGCCATCTGGTGCCAGTACCTCGAGGGGAGGGAGGTCGCCTCGTCGACCTTGGTCCAGCTGTCCGTGGGGTAGTCGTAGACCCAGACGCCGTCGCTGTAGCCGTGGCTCCTCGGGTCCCTTATGGACCAGTGCCCCCCGTACATGATCACTCTCTCGTTCAGGGAGTCGTAGACCATGTGGTGGCCGTACTGGGGCAGGGGGGAGTCCTCCGGGTCCATCCGGGTCCAATCTATGGAGTCGAAGTCGAACACCCAGGTGTCCTGGGGGTGGCTGTCGTCATTGCAGTAGCCGTCGCTGAGTATCACGATGTCATTCCTCTGGTCGTAGACCATCGCGGCGTCGCTCCTCTGGGATGGGCTGTTCTCGGTGCTAACCCTGAACCATCGGTTATCCGTGATGTCGTAGACCCAGGTGTCCGAGACGCGGCCTGTGGAACTGTACCCCCCGAAGAGGAGGAGTTGATTGTGGCCGGTGAGATAGACCATCATGAAGTTGAACCGTCCCGAGGGGCCCGGGCCGCAGTCTATCTCCGTCCAGGTGTTCGACGCGTAGTCGTACGCCCAGAGGTCGTCGAAGAAGGTGTACCTGTTCTCATAGATCGCCCCGCCGAACAGGAGGGTGCGCTCGTTTACGGGGTCGTAGACCATCCTGTGTCCGAACCTGGGAGAGGGGCGGCTCCCCGCTTCGGCTCCCTGGGTGACAGGGGGAAGCAGGGCCATGAGGAGGGTCAAGATGAAGATCGTCTTCGATTTTAGGGAGATCAAACTGGTTCACCTGACCCTATGGTTTTACGCTTTTAAGATCTGTTAAGGACCGGTGTTACGATTCCAGTATCTCTACTCATGGAGCCCCACTTGATGCTTCTGGAGCGTGGTTTAAGTTTCACAGTAACTTGTTAGTGGAAAAGAACTCAGTTCCATTTTAGTTATAAACCGCAGATTTCACCCCTATTTGAGCGCTCATGAGCGGCAAGACCTACGCACTGATGTTCATAGGTATAATCCTGGGTGGCTGCATCGGATACGCGGCGAGCCTCGTGTACATACCCGAGGCAGTGGACGCATACTTCCCGACGAACTATCGGGCCAGGTTAGACGGGCTCACCGAGATTTACCAGGATCTGAGCGGGATGTACGATGAAGCTGTCTCCGAGATCGAGGGCCTAGGTAATGATATCGTGGCCCTTCAGGCCTCCATCGACGAGCTCCAGGGGCAGTACGACGACCTCGACGAGGCCCACACGGACCTGCAGGAGGCGTACGTCGCTCTCACTGATGAGCATGAGGCCCTGGGGGAGACCCTCAACGAGACCCAAGATGGCTACGACGCACTCCTCATGCAGTACATGATAGTCACGGGGACGGCCCCCTTCACCCCCCAGACCCCCCCGGAGGGGACAATAAGGAAGGACTTCACATGGGTCTATAGTGGGGAGACCTGGGCCATCACCCTCTACATCCCCGAGCACCTCTACGACTACTACAGCGGCAAGACCCGGGTACCCACAGCCGACTACTCCGTCTACGTCACCCACCCCCTGGACGACGACTACGTATCCACCATCATCTCCGAGTTCGAAGGCATCGCAACTGCGGAGGGATACGACGATGTCCAACTCGTTGAGCTGGTCGTCGCGTTCGTCCAGAGCCTACCTTACACGTCGGACGACGTCACCACCGGCTTCGACGAGTACGCACGGTACCCCGTCGAGACGCTGGTGGACGGTGGCGGGGACTGCGAGGACAGCTCCATCCTGACCTCGGCCATCCTGGATGGAATGGGGTACGGGACGGTCCTCATCAACCTCCCTGAGCATGTCGCTGTCGGGGTGGACGTGGATCACTACGGGACCTACTGGCTCTACGAGGATGTGAAGTACTACTACGTGGAGACCACCGGCGAGGGCTGGGAGATCGGGGTGCTCCCCGAGGCTCATCAGGGGAATGGTGCCACAATCTACCCCATCATCCCTGTGCCCATAATCACCCACGACTGGACGGGCTCAACGGTGAACCACAAGCTCACACTAGTAGCCGACATCCAGAACGTCGGAACCGGGGACGCAGAGTACCTGAAGCTCTTCGTAGCCTACGAGGGGGATGGAGGGGAGATCTGGAACGCCGTCGAGAGCCCCTTCTTCGCCCTAGCCATGGGTGAGGAGACATCTATACAGATATTGACCATCGAGCCGAGGCGCGTCCACACGAGGATCCTGGTCAGGGTCCTAGACGCCTGGGGCGACGTGATGGACGAGACCCACTCGACCCGGTTCGACACGAGCTAGGGGGCCTTCAGCTTATCCCTGAACCTCTCCCTGAGCTTCAGGATCTTGGGGTCGATGACCAGCCTGCAGTAGGCCTGCCCCCGGTTCCGCTCGTAGTAGTCCATGTGGTACTCCTCGGCTCTGTGGAAGGCCTCGAAGGGCTGGACCTGGGTCACGATGGGATTCTTCCAGATCTTCTCGCCGTTGAGCTCCCCGATGACCTCCTCGGTGGTCCTTTTCTGAGCGTCGCCATGGTAGAAGACGACCGACCTGTACTGGGGGCCCACATCCGCTCCCTGCCGGTTCAGAGTGGTGGGGTCGTGGGTGGCGAAGAATATCTCCAGGACCTCCCTGAACGTGATTGCTTCGGGGTCGAAGGCCACCTGCACGACCTCGGCGTGGCCCGTCCTCCCCGTGGAGACACGACCGTAGGTAGCGTCCTCGGGGGTGCCACCTGAGTACCCGGATACGACGCTGGTGATCCCTTTGATGCTGTCGAACACCGCCTCGGTGCACCAGAAGCAACCACCCCCCAGGGTCGATACCTCCTCTCTCTTCTCTGAGTCCATTTTTTACTAGGATCGAGGGGGGACGGGCGCTGTTTAACTTTCCTTTTTTATCGAAGTAATGTTGGGAATAAAGGGATAAGCGAGGATCTCACTTGTAGTAGAACGGGAAGAGGCTGTAGACCTTGGCAGCCGTGACCAGGTTCCTCGTCGTCACGTACTCGTTGGACTGGTGGAGCTGGTCCCTGAGCATAGGGCCGAAGAGCAGGTTCGGGATCCCTTCGGGGTGCTCCTCTGTCCTGATGTTGCGCTTGATTGACATCGCGTCAGTGCCCCAGGGCATCAGGGTCAGGGGGGGCCTCTCGCCCGTCACCCTCTCGACGGCCTCCACGAGGGAGACCACCGAGGGCTCGTCCGCCCTCTCGTAGTATCCCACGCGGGGAGATGCCCTGGCTATGAGGGTCACGCCGGGGACGTCCGCCTCGGCGACGAGCGCCTCCAGCCGTTCCTTCACCTTCACCGCGTCGACGCCCGGGGTCAGCCGGATGTCGAACCGGCACTGGGCGCTGTCGGGGACGACGTTACCCTTGAAGCCCCCGTTGAAGATGTTTAGGCTTGGCCCAGAGGGGTAGTAGAACAGCCTCTCCACGGCCTTTCTCTGCCCTTCATCTAGGGATTCGTCCTTCAGCATGTACTCGGTGGTGGACTCCAGGATGGGCTCCAGGTCGTCTGGGATGTCGAGGCGGAACTCGCTCAGCCTCTTCACGTAGGGTATGACCTTAAGCAGCTTGTCGATGGCGTTGTCCCCAAGGTAGGGGGTGCTCCCGTGGGCGGTCCTCCCCTCAGCGACGAGCCTGCTGCCGATGCCGCCCTTGTGGCCGACGCCTACGTTCACGAGGCCAGGGTCGCATCCGCTAGCGTCGCCAATGATGGCCACCTCCCCCTCGAAGATCTTCTCATCCGCCAGCCACCTCGCCCCTGCTCCGCCCCCGACCTCCTCGTCGGCGGTGAACCAGAAGTCCACGTCGTGGGGGCAGCCCACCTCGCTGAGGACGCGCGCGGCGATCATGGCGGAGGCGTTGGAGCCCTTCATGTCGCTCGCGCCCCTCCCGTAGACCTTCCCGTCTTCGACCTTGCCGCTGAATGGGGGGTGCTTCCAGCCCTCAGGCTCCCCCACGGGGACGACGTCGTTGTGCCCCACCCAGAGGATCTTCCTCCCAGAGGCTCCCTTCACCCTGACGACTATGTTCGGTTTTCCCTCGTCCCTCTGGTAGATCTGGCTCTCTACCCCGAGGCCGTCGAAGTAGCCCTTGATGTACTCGACGCAGCCGTCGGTCCTGCCCTCCGGATGGTCGGAGGGGCGCTGGATGAGCTGCGAGCAGACCTCGACGACCTCGTCGCCCAGGTCCTCCACCTTTGAAAGAATTTCCTCTATGGACATCTCAAGCAAGCCCTCTACTATTGTACGGTTCACCAATATAATTGAATGAGGCCCTGGTCCTAACTAACGTGCGTAATTACGGGTTATGGTATTGGGAGTCCTTCACTCGCTCTCCTCGAGGAAGGCCACGATCTCCTCCATGGAGGTCTTGAGACGGCCGTAGGTGTCGTTGATGAGCTCCATTAGCCCCTCCGAGCTCCGCATCTCATCGAGGTAGCCCCGGGCCATGGTAACCATCAGTCCGATCTCGTCCCCGGGAATCACGTTGGAGAGCCGCTCCAGAAATGTTATCTCCCCCCTCCTCATCTCCAGCTGCTCCTCGCAGTGGGCGATCTCCCACTCGTATGCAGGGGCCTTAGCCTCGTACTCCCCCTGGTATAGGTCGCTAAGGGTCTTCCTCACCTCCAGCTCGCCGAGGCTGATGTAGGCCCTCTCCAGCCCCTCCTCGAGGGAGTCGAGGTCCCTCGCCTGGGCCAGCCTCTCGTTCCTCTGATCCATGAGCTGGCGCCACTTCATGTCGTAGCCCTCGTGGAGCCTCTCGAAGTTCTGCTCCGAGATCCTACCCTCAAGGAGCTGCCCCACCGACCAGAGCTTCATGTTTATGCTGTTCGCGAGGTTCCGCATCAGGCTCACCAGTGCCTCGTCGGGCTCGAATCCCCGTTCCTCCTCGTCGGGCTCCTCAACGGCGGGGGCCTCGGCTTCGGCCTCGCCCCTGTCCAAGGTGTCAAGGATCTCGGGTGGCTCGTTCTCCCGAACCTCTTCCATAGGCGTGTCGATCTCAGCGCTATCCTGCAACTCCTCGGGCAATGCCTCTCTCTCCTCTTCCGGCTTCGACTCGGGCCCCGCCTCAGGTTCGGGGTTCTCAATCGAGGGTGCCTCCACGTCCTCGGGCTCCAGCCGGAAATCATCCTCCTCGGGGGTATCCCCGTCTCCATCGCCTCCGTCGTTCATGTGCTCCTTCATGAGCTCGAACATGGGATAACCGCACTTGAGGCAGTAGATAGACAGCGGCACGGAGCCCTTGCAGTTGGGGCAATCTACGAGTGTGACCCCGGAGTCGTCCTTCACGGCGTGATCCTGGGTGTAGTCGCCCTTTGGCCTATTCTGCATTCTAGAGTCTCCTCGAAGCATTTCAAGGGCTATGACGGTGGTAGTATTTAATGAAAATTCATCGATGTAACGTGTTAGATCTATCCTTTTCTAGACTAGGACATAGAACCATACCCTAAGCAGTCCAATTTGCACCTAGACCTTAGGCGGTGGTAAGGTCTAGAAACATGTACAAATAATTGACGCGTGGTCATATCCCCAAGGTGAATGAAGATATGGAGAACGGTGAACTTACCCAGCTGAAGGTCGTCTACGACGAACTCTGGCGTGACGCCAAGACCATGGTGAGGGACATGAACAGGAGCATAAGGTCCGTCTACCTCTCAGGCTTCTTCATGTTGTTGATGGCTTGCATGCAGGCACTCTCAGCCCACCAAGTCTACATGAAGATACTCGGGGGCTCCACCAGGTGGCTAGACCAGTTCTACCTCTACGCCATCTCACTGGGCGTCGTCGTCATGGTCGTCGGCGGGATCTACACCCTGCGCGCGTACTACGAGCTTAAGAACAGGTACGCCAGACTATCCGAACTGGAGAAGACCCTAGAGGACTAGAGCATGAGTTCCCGAGTAGCCCCTCCGCCGTCCAGGGCAGCGGAGAGGCTGAAGGAGTACCTCGACATTTTTGACTCGGCCGAGGAGAAGCGAGGGAGGACCCTGAGGTACGACATCTACAGGAGGGCG
>Ga0209536_100016940_pt1 | contig 10347 bp, 8 predicted proteins | sample DeeMarSeWOR28_12_FD_187461 | JGI IMG/M metagenome (GOLD analysis project Ga0209536, IMG submission 187461) | Marine sediment microbial communities from White Oak River estuary, North Carolina - WOR-2-8_12 (SPAdes) (version 2) | ecosystem: Environmental > Aquatic > Marine > Intertidal zone >... | reverse complement strand
GCGCCGGCTTCGAGATGCAGTGTGATATTAGATTTGAGCCGGAGCCCGCCGCATCCATAATCGCCGGCGGGCACATACACGGTTCCGCCACCGGCGGCGGCACATGAGGCGATGGCTTTCTGGATTGGCCGGGTATTATCCGCGGCCTTGTCGCTGATTGCACCAAAGTCTGTTATGCGGTATATCATTGCCTGAGCCGACAAGCAGCAGAACAGGACAATACCCATAATCATGATTAGCCTGTATCGGAACATTGCAATTCTCTCCTTGACTGATATGTTTCATATTTATTGCACAAAAAAGTGCCGTATTGAGCAGTCACTATATTACTATGAAACCGGTTCAGATTTCAAGGTTTCATCCGCACTATGTTGGCGTTTGCCACACTTGAACCGGATGTGTATACGTAAAGGCGAGGATGTGTAAGTTATGAGATCAGGGGTGTAAAGGTTGCGTTTTCTAGATAGGTATGGTATTTTATTAGTAGATTTTTTGGTGTTTGTATCGCATGCTTCAAGACTTTTCAAGTTAAAGAGTTAGTTGAGCAAATGAAAGGCTATCGAGACAAATTTGGCTGGCTGAGGTTTTGGGGGACAGCCTTTTTCTGTTTATGGTTATTTAGCCCGATTTTATCAGGTGATGAGGTTGATAAGCTAATTGAAGAAGCCGGGGCACCGGCAAGATTCATCTTCCACAGGGCCGATTTCTCAGCGAAACAAGAGGAATTTACGTTTGACTCAAACGAAGGGCAGATTGAACAGAAGCTGTGGGCTATTAAGGACAGAGACCGTTATGTGGCTATATGGCACGAGGAAGCAAGTAAGCTTTACATTGTCGCAGCGAATCCCGCCCGGGCGAGCAAGGAAATCAAGGCGCCTTCCGCTTACGATAAAGGCGGCAATACCTTCGACGGTAAGCTGGGCGTGCGGGTAACGACGTTTCCTTGTTGCTACGGGTCCACTCAGACAACGGACAAACGCAGGTTCAATTTCAGCGGGGGCTGGGGGACGCTGACACTTACGGACACATCAACCTGGATAAAGGAGCATAGTACCGAAGCAGTATACAAGCTTACCTTCCGATGCGATCCGGTCCTCGGTTACGTTGTGGATATTGATGTAGAATTCAAGACCAAAGAGGAGGAAGATGAAAACGGGAACCCGTTCGAGCCCGAACTGATGAGCCTTTATCCGAGCAATACGTCTACACAAAAGATTTCGGAAGCCGGCTGGCGATATGAATACACGGTTTATACTCCGCCGAATTCGGACCAGTACGTCGGCTGGATAAATGATATCCCGCAAAACGACCCGGCGGATGGAATAAAACTTAGAAACGGCGGTTTCATCTCGTATCTGTTCGATCCCGGAGGGCAAGGGCCTACACTGACCTGTACCTTAGAGGAGGGAATAAATTTAAGGAGCGCCACATCTAATCTTGAGTTTGACAGGCATTACTTTGTTTCGCTTCCCAAGGAACGTGATATCAACGGCTTTTTCAAGATTGAGGCCAAGTTTCGACTCGTGTTTCTGCCGCCGGATATAACAAAGTATATTATGGAGAAGGTCGAAATCACCGACCGGGGAATCAACAACGCCCTTGCGATACGAACCGGAGAAACCGAAGACTTCGAGACAGACAGATTATCCAAGTCATCCGAAGACGCCAGGATTTACCCGGAGCCTGAGCTATCAGAAAAGGAGGCTTACAGCGGTGACAAGTCCCTTGCCGTTGAGGGCGAGAGCAGATTCCGGATAGATCCTCAACCGGTCCTCGAGCCGAACGCAACATATATTCTCGCAGCCTGGGTGAAGGTTGTTAAGGGTATGCCTATCACGGAAGCACATCTTCTGGCCGAACCTTCCCAATGGATGCCCAAGGGTACGAAGATGGAGGCTTATCAATCCGAGGTCGTGACAGACGAAGATGACTGGAAACAGATTACTCTGGAATTCAAGAACGGGCCCCTTGGCGCTACTTACCGGCTGTATGGAGTGGTCAATGGTCGATGCGAGAAAAGCTATTTTGATGATGTTATTATAATGAAGGTCAGCTCACCTGCCGACGCTGTGTTTGATAACTTAAATTTAGATGAAGTCCGTCAGAAATAAGATTCCGGCGGTTTTTCTATTGCCTTTTAGCATATTGGTGTGAGTTGTAAAGCCCGTCAAAGCAGTTGCAAATCGAGGGGGTTTTCAATATTATCTATTGTGCCGATTTCAGATACAATACGCAGATTTTATTTTAGATAAGAGTTTAGATTTATGCAACGTACAAAGTCGGAATTGTTATCGATAGTCATATTTGTAATTGTGATAACAATGCTTTTGGTAGAAACAGTCCGAGCTGTGGAGCGGCCTTTTATTCTGTGGGACAAAAAGGACATAGCCGCGATACGCAAAAAGATTGAGACCGAAGCGTGGGCCAAGTCGGCTTATGATAAGCTGGTAAATGAGCCGGAACGACACGAGCAGGCTTTCAGTAATCTGTTCCAACATGCGATTATGAGCGACAAAAAGGCGGCAGAGAAGGACAAGAAAGAACTAATGAGGATGGTCAAGTCACCGATACCGAGAGGTGCCGCACAGTATATCAATGTGATACGATATGATCTGCTCTATGACTCGCTCACATCAGAAGAACGGAAGGAAGTTGAAGAAGCTTTCCGCATATATATCGATAACCAGATATTCAAGCGTGCGATTCTTGATCCCAATATATTCAACGATTCCAGAAACTTTTCGCGCTACGATGCCCGCGTGTACACGCGTACCAACTGGCTGCCGAATATCATCTGGCCCTGGAAGGTCAGCGCGAACCTTATGGCTGCGGCATTGAGTGATGAGACATTGATTCGCAAGGTGTGGGGGGCATACGGTTCGTGGAAGTGGTATTTTGATGAATACCTGTGTGACATCGGCTTTTACAGCGAAGAGTTCGGTAAAATGGGTTCCACACCGGGCGCGATGCTTTTGTATTGTCGGGCGGTGGAGCGATTAGGGCTTAACGAATTAGGCTATGGCTACAAGGGAAAAGGCGGAGCAACAATGCGAGGCCATATTGAGAGCCTTATTCATCTGGGCTATCCATCGGTGGATGTGAGCAGTGAGCGGCCGCAATACCCGATGCTGACTATAGGGGACCTGCGACAAAGTGGGTCCAGTCAATCCTGGAACTTGCCTTCGCCTGCGTTTCAGTACAGCATTGTTATGGGCTATACGCCGGACGGTAAGGGAGGCAATGAAAGATGGAAGGCGCATGGTGCCTGGGGTGGTGTGATTCGAGGTAAACATGCACAGTGGGATGGATATGGGGGATTTACGCCAAAGATGCAAATTCCACTCTGGTTTGAGGTTGGTCATAAGCGGTGGCCGGAAATCGGCTTCGATTATTTTCTGGCACAGATGCGCCGGCCCGACGAGGACAAATATTATCCATCTTTGTTCTTTGGGCTTGAGCCTATAGAGCCGGGCAATGTCAAGGCCCCCCCTGCTCCTTCTGCGGTCTGGCCTGAGCGAGGGCTTGTTATGCTGCGGGCAGACGAGAGCACAACATATTGGGAATCGCCTGCGCCGGCGATAGCGATGAGGCTGGCCACCAATTATGCTCACAATGTTATCGATTGCTTTTCACTGTCAGGTTTTTATGCATTCAATCGACCGATATACCTTAACCGTCAGGTGACACCCGGCTATGCACAGGACTGGTCGCGAAGCATCCAGAGCCATTGCGGGGTGACGGTCGATGGTAAAGAGCCGAAGTTTACGAGCGAAACAACGACGCATCAGGCCTTTAGCAAGGCGGTGAAATTTGTCTCGGCACGGAGCAGCAGCGTTTTTGACGGCGTGGACCTGACGCGCTGCCTGATGTTGACAAATGAATATTGCCTGGATGTAACGCGGCTGGCAGGAGACAAAGAGCATTCATATTATTGGCTGGTCCATGCGCTGGGCCAGGTCCAATCCAACAAGCTCGAAAACTGGAAAGAAGACAGATTACCAGAAGACCTTGAACCACTAAAGCAGGTACGAGTGCTAAAGGCGGTTAACAAGTCTTGGTCTGTTACCTGCGACCAAAGTTGTGCCCTGGAAGATCCGTCAGAGGCGAAGCTGCCGAAAGAATGGTATGAGCGTAAGATCTGCGTTCGTCTTCACATGCTCAGCGGAGATAGAACAACAGCTTACACGGCCCAGACACCGCTAACAATGATAAGATACCGGGACGAAAACGGACGTCAGCATTACAAGGAGGTTCCCAGCGAGGTCGGTGGAGTGACAATCGTGGCGGAACGCAAGGCTAAGGACACGACTTTCGTAGCGTTACATGAGCCTTTCGAAGGAGGCAAATCCAACATATATGAATTCAGAACCATCAAACAAACAGATGAGGGTGTTGCCGTGTCTATCACGGGTAAGTATGATACCGGAATCGACGACCGATTGATGATTCGGCTTGGTGACAATCCAGAGAAGCCGGTTACTCTTGCTGACGGGCGGGAGAGCTTTACGTTCGCGGACCGGGCGTATGTGCGTATCAGCAGAGACAAAGTCGAGGTAGATGGTGATATGAAGGCTCTGAGAATACCCGTAAAAGGCAAGCCGAAACTGCTGGTCAACGGCAAAAGCCAAGAGGCATCATTTATGCGCGGGTATTTGTACTATTGTCTGCCGGTGCAGTAACATGGTGAATAAAGAAAACCGCAAGCCTATGAAAAAGTGCTGGAAAGCGGAGGGCAATTCGGGTATTATGTGAGGTCGTAGGCCCTGCGAAGTAGCCGGGCGGAATTATCTTGAGGAACCTCGATTAACAACAGAATATGGAGGTAATTATGAAAGACAAATCAATGGTGATGAGGATTGGTGTTTGCCTGCTTTTAGTTGGATTAGTTTTTGCCATAAGCAGCTACGCCGGCAGGCGGCCGCCTTATGAGACCGTACATGATATGGACCCAGCCCTTCTGCCGCCGGTCATCACGCCGGAAGATGACCCGGCCAAGGCGCCGTCGGATGCCATTGTCCTTTTTGATGGCACGGACAAGACACTAAAAGCTGAATGGGTAACAGGAAGGGACAATCCACCGAAGTGGATGGTCAATACTGAAAAAGGGTATATGGAGATAGTCAAAAAAGGTGGAGGAATTCGTACGAAGAAATCTTTCGGCAACTGCCAGCTTCATATCGAGTGGGCATCACCGACGCCGCCGACGGGTACAAGCCAAAGCCGGGGGAACAGCGGTGTATACTTTATGGGCAAGTACGAGGTGCAGATACTTGACTCTTATACGGCGGATAATTATAAAGACAACAGGACTTACGCGGACGGACAGGCAGCGGCGCTTTATGGGCAATACCCACCGATTGTGAACGCGTGCCGAAGGCCCGGCGAGTGGCAGACATACGATATCAGCTTTCTTGCACCGAAGTTCGATAAGGACGGTAAGTTAGTCCGGCGCGCCCGCGTCACCGTATGGCATAACGGGCTTGTCGTTCAAAACAATGTCGAATATTGGGGGCCATCAGCACACAAGCAAAAAAATCCACAATATCGCAGGCATGAAGCGAAGCTTCCGATTAGCCTACAGGACCACGGTAATCCCGTTCGATTTCGGAATATCTGGATACGCGAACTGCCGGAACAATAGAAAAAGAAAACAAAAAACAACTAAACAAAAAATGTTAAGCCCGGATTTAATCGGAAGATAAGATCCGGGTTTTTTGTATTTGTAACAGTATAGAGGATAGCACAATCTTATCTTTATTGATGGGACCGCGTTCATAAAGCATTTAAGAATAGCCATTAGAGCGTTGAAAAATGGGATAATCGCTCAAAAAATGACAGAAAGAGGCTAATATTGTTGTAAATCAAAAAAGATTTTGGTAACATATTTGAAACGAGGAGTTTTTTCCAAACGGAGTAAATATGAAACGGCATGTTAATATCCCAGGTAGGAGTGAGAATTATGAGAGTTCTAAACAATACAATATTAACGTTGGTTAGTATTATGTTTTTGGCGCTTATGACAGCGCCAACAGAGGGATTGGCTTCTTGCTATCAACCGGATGCACCTGATTGTCCATGTTTCGATAGCAACGGTGTATGGGATCCTGCAGGGGCATTTATTCAGGATGTAGCGATTCAGACGGTGGGGACAAAGGAATCCTGCGTTGCTGACGGTGGCAAGCCTTATTACCAGATGGTGCTTGGGTGCAATAACGAACTATGTGCACTGATTAAGGCATGGCTGCTGAGCCTTCCCAGCTGGCTGGCCCCTGATATTGACGTTCGACAGGCATGGTGCTCAGAAACGATTTCCTACTGGCATCGAGAAACCGGTATTCCCTATCCCGGAGGATACAGGCATTGCGGCTGGCATTGCAACTGGCTGAATTACAGTGTCGGAGGCCTTAAGGAGTGGTACACCACGGAGGAGGACGGCGGCCGTGGAAGATGGATCGAGCCCGGCGACGTGGACTATGAGAATTATGTGCTCGGTGTTACGCTGCCCGTTCCGGGCGCATACGTATCCTGGCAAACATACGATGACTTTAATGACACATGGGTTTACGACGGCTGGTCCCATAGTCTTATGATAAATGAAATGTGGCTGCATAAAGACGTCCACGGCAACCTCTTTCAAGTTGAGATTAGTCTGCTTGAGGGTAACAGCAGCAACAAGGTCAAGAACGAGCGTAAATGGGATGACTTGCTGGCACGTACCCCCCAAGGCTCAGAGTGGATAAACGGCAATAAGAAAATCTATGGTTTCGGAGTTGATTTGGATTCCGGGGGACAGCCCATTTACGACGCATCAAGATTACATCTTGTACCCTGGCTGTTCGTCAAAGCTCCGCCACAAGTCGATCCTGTTATGACAACAGACCCGATGTGGGAGCAGCATTATGAACCATATATTCCCGCCCTTAAAACATACGCAAAACTTCTTCGTCAGGCGGGCGGCGAACCTAATGTAATGACTTCATCGGGTGCTTTACAACTCAGGGGCATTCCGGACGGTAATGAGGTCAACTGGCGTTTTCCCAGGGGATTACCGGGCGGCGAAGAGGTTGTAATCGACTTGCTGGACATCCATCCGCTGCCTATCAAAGGAATTGAATTAAAGTGGGGCACCAGTGCCCTTCCCGGTGATTATAGAGTCCAATATACAACTGCGGGTCAACCATACCAAGAGGCCATAGTACCGAAGATGCCGGATGTGAGCCAGCTTCCTTCAGGGTCATCAATTCCCGTACCTGCCATATTTAACAGTTCCGCAACGGGCGTGCAGGTCAGATATGTAAAACTGATTTTTCCAAATACCTTCGAACAGGACGCAGTATTGCAGGAGCTTCGGTTCCATTATGAGGAGGGTCCTATGGCCGATTCAGAGGTGTGTCCGTTCAGAATTTTGGGCGATTTGGATTATAATTGCCGGGTCGATCTTTATGATGTTGCCCTGATGGCAGGCAACTGGCTTATTGACTGCTATCTGACCCCCCAGAATCCGGCCTGTGTGCCTGAATAAGGGTTTGTCCCGGTCAAATACACACCTGGCAGGATACGCATAATATCCCTCAGGCTATTTTGATTTGATTGAAAAAAATTCGCAAATTGTTTGCGTTGACGCAAGAAACCCAGTTATAATAATTCAGAGAAATACGACGACGGAAGTATTCATTTCTTCTGAGTAAATGTTTGTTTATAAAGACCTTCTTACAGAAAGAAGGAGAAGCACAATGCGTAAGCGAAAAGCATTTACTTTGATAGAGCTTTTGGTGGTGATAGCGATAATCGCGCTTCTGATGGCGATTTTGTTGCCGGCGCTGGAGCGGGCCAGAGAGCAGGGCAAGCGTATCATCTGTCTTAACAATCTGAGGCAGTTAATGCTCGCCTGGAATTTGTATGCGGATGATTATGATGATAAGATAGTTAACGGTAATACGAGCACCGGAAGCTTCAACCCGGATGGTACTTGTTGGGTCTACTGGCCCGGCCGGGGTGCCACAGAAGATGAACGAATACAGGGAATCGAAGATGGTCTGTTGTTTCAATACTGCCCGAACGTAAAACTCTACAGGTGCCCGACCGGTTTGTTTGGAGAGGTTGTAACTTGTGCCGTAGTTGATGCCATGAATGGTTATGACGCGATACCCGGAGCCGCCGGGAAGATAATTAAAACTCGGATGGAGATTCTCAATCCGGACGAGAGGGCTGTTTTTCTTGATGAAGGCAGGCTAAGTCCAGCGAGCTGGACCATTTGGTACGACCAGGAACGATGGTGGGACCAAATTACAATGCGACATGGAGACGGGACAAACTTCTCATTCGCAGACGGGCATAGTGAATACTGGAAGTGGCAGGATCCGCGTACGATAGAGATAGCCGAGATGGACTACGACTACTGGCAAAATACCGGCCGTCACGGTAGTTTATCTTATTCAGCGGGAAATCCAGATTTGTACAGAGTGCAGAATGCCGTGTGGGGCAAATTAGGCTATACTCCATCATCTATGCCTTAGAGTAATTTTTTGATTTTATTATTTATTATTATTCTATTGGGTGAGCCGGTGGCCCCGAGCCAGAAATCGGCCGAATCGAATGAGAAACTTTAAAGACTACTAAAAAACATGGTGCGCGAGAGTAATCCGATGTGCAGAGGAAAGGGCTTCACGCTAATAGAGCTTTTGGTGGTGATAGCAATAATCGCGCTTCTGATGGCGATGCTGATACCGGCACTGGAGCAGGCAAGGAACCAGGCCCGGGCGGTGATTTGCAAGTCTAACCTGCGACAATGGGGTCTTTACTGGATGATGTATGGTGAAGATTACGAAGGGTCCTTCAGCGTAGGTCTAATCCCTGCCGGTGGAGGTGGATGGCATCGTGGTGAATGGATAACAGCCCTTCGGCCATACATTAATACAAGAAGACGCAAAAAACTGCTTCTTTGCCCAATGGCCAAGGAACGCCACCCTGATGGCGAAGTGTATGGTGGTCCGTTCTGGACTTACGTAATGGGTGGAGCTATATCTGGCAACATCGGGGATGAAGAGTGCAGCTATGGTATGAATAACTGGCTTTATAATCCGCCGGATGATGTTTCGAATATTCAGAATCGTCCGACTAAATGGAACTGGAGGATGATGGATGTTCCAGGCGCAGCCAATATACCTGTTTTTTTGGACAGCATGTGGAGAGGAGGCGGACCCGGTTACGGCATCGGCAATGTCCGCATTGAGCCACCTTCGGAAAATGGAGAGTGGAGCGGCTATAACGCGGAAATGCATCACTTCTGCATAGACCGGCACAAAGAGTGTATAAATTGTGTCTTTCTTGATTGGAATGTCAGAAAGGTCGGACTTAAGGAACTTTGGAAGCTAAGGTGGCATCGAGGTTTCGATACGAGCGGTTGGACCGGCGGCTGGCCTGAATGGATGCGACAGTTTAAAGACTACTGAACAACATTTTTAGGGAGGGGACGACAATTTAGTCCCGGGAGGAACGTCTGTTTCCCATAGGCCCCCGCCTGTTTTGTGAACGCATCATACCCACCGTTCGCTGCTGCCTGTTTCCCCTCGGTCGCCGTGGAATGTCCTTGATTTGATACTTACTTTTTCTTGCTTTTGATTTAGAAGGAGGTTTATTTACGAGCTTACCTTCCAATCTCAACAAAGCGGACTTGCATACTTCCCTGGTGTCACTGCTGCTGTGCTCAAGCCCCTCCTTCAAAACCTTCAGGGCCATTTTCTTCATCCTTCCGCGCATATTTCTCAGTCCATAAGCAGCAGCGTTTTTTGTAGTAACATTAGCCTTGCTATACAAAGCCGCCTGTAAGATTTCCAACCCGTCTTCCTGCATCCAGGAGAGATTAAAAGCAGCCTGCCTTCTATTTGATGCGTGTTGTGAATACAATTCCCCTCTCAGCCTGTTAAGAAGCTTTATCGAGGCCTCATCCTTTTCCCGGCCCGTTGGTTTTCTTTGTTCTATCTCCATATAGCCTCCCCTTTATTTATCGGCAAGTTAAAGCAAATTGCTAAAACATTATTTCCCTTGTCGTAAACGCCGAATAACATTGCCATCCAGTATTAGCCTGCTATATAACCAAATAACCCCATATAAAACAAATCACGCGGAGAACGAACTCTCAGTACCCGCCCCGCCGAACATCGATACTATCGCTTCCCGCATTTTCTCCTCCGAAAAGCCAGATTCCTCTGTCTTACAACAAATCCAGCCGACTGTTTTAATTATCCAATATCTGCTCTCAGCAAACAGCCGAAGAAAATGGAATAATCACGTTAGATTATTATCAGAGTCCCTGCTATCAACTCCACCGGATATTCTAATAAGATA
>Ga0209536_100016939_pt1 | contig 10347 bp, 8 predicted proteins | sample DeeMarSeWOR28_12_FD_187461 | JGI IMG/M metagenome (GOLD analysis project Ga0209536, IMG submission 187461) | Marine sediment microbial communities from White Oak River estuary, North Carolina - WOR-2-8_12 (SPAdes) (version 2) | ecosystem: Environmental > Aquatic > Marine > Intertidal zone >... | reverse complement strand
ATTTTTCCTGCCAAGTAATTGCACGAAATAGGTTATCTTCGGCCCCGAATATTTAGTGCTGCTACCGCCTGTTGTTATACCTACTCCTTCGAAATCCTTAACGGCAAAAAGCTGTACCTGTTTCCAGAAAAACGCTTTTATTGCCCGCTCAACCTGTATTCGCTCTTTATCGATTCTCACAATCTTTCTGAACGTAAAAGCCGCAGGCGAGAGGACGATAAATATAACTCCCAACAATCCCAGGAAAAACGGTGCTTCTTTGCCTTCTTTGATAAACGCCAGGAACATGACCAGGCTAAATACCCCTATAGCCCCGATGATCAGTCCGGCTGCAATCCCAGCCAGTTTGTTTGATTTAAACTCCATATCAATAGCTCCCAATTTTTTCTCGCTAATATGAATCTATATTATCGACAAATTTGACAGGCCGCTTGAATTCTTGTCATAATTTATAGGACAGCCCTGGGAGGTCATTTATTGTCACAAAATGGCCAGGCTCAAAAGAAAGTTTAATGCCGGAGGCAGAATGATTTGTTCCAATGGTGATGCCGATCACCGCGAGTATCCAGATGCACACCGCGGAGGTGACTCCTATAACGATGCCGTCGCAAGTGAGTATGACGCCGGCACCGAAGAAGCCTCGCCGAGCCGATGGAACGCTTTTAAGCAGGCAAATTAGAATCGATGAAGCGTGGATTCTCACTGATAAGAAAGTGACAAAAAACCCAAAAAATAGGCGGATTTTCCTTGACGGAGACATTGTAATATGGTTAAAATAGAGAAGTAGGGTTGTTAAGTCTATTGGTTTAATAGCCCAATGTCGTATTACGTTTTCCACAGTTCCTGGGCAAAGGCCTGATACGTTATCAGGTTTGGAATAAAGCTGGAGTAAGGTGATGCGGCAGAAGATGGAGTAGTGGTGAGAGGCAATAAATTCTCCGGCTCCCTGAGTCGGGTGAAGTGGTCATGTTCTATCAGCATTTCTCTGCTTTGCCACCAATCGCGTGGTTCGCTTAATCTTACCCGATTGATAACCTTACTTTCCATGCAGAACTAAGAATCAATACAAAAGTCTGTTTAACTAAAAAAAGAATTGGTTTTTCTGTAGGAAAAACGAGAATGAATAAAAGAAGAAACCCAATTTCCATGCCGGAGATTTGGCTGTGTTTTGTGTTAATTGCGTGGGGAACTGCAGCGGCTGCACCGACTATGCAGCTTGGAACCGATACGGCTCTTGTGGGCCAGACCGTGGAGATCCCGCTGACTTTAACCATAGAGCAGGAATTGGTTCAGGGACTGCAGGCGATTTTTAATTGGAACGGTGCTATCGGTGCCGGTGTGGATCTGCTGATGGGTGCGGATCTTGTCGGCTTGCCCCCCGACTTGTGGATAACACGTGTTGAGCCGGACTACATGGTACTGGCCATGATTGTAGATACCGATGGTACAGGTCCCGACACTATTGGGCCGGGCATCGATCTACATATCGCCACGGCCGTGATAACCGGTCTGACTCCGGGCACATCGCCGGTCGTATTCGTTGATAATGTTTACGCCATGACTGATGGAGCACCGCTCCTCAGAAACATTGTCGTTATCGGCGGTATGTCCGTAGGACAAGATGAGGGATTAATTCTGACGAATGGAAGTTTTACCATTGAAGCTATTCCCGCTCCCGGTGCGATTCTGCTCGGAAGCATCGGCATAGGTCTCGTCGGCTGGCTACGTAGACGCAGAACACTATAAAAAACATTGTCGGAATTATAGTAACTACGAAATGAGCCGGAAATCGAACATTTCCGGTTTAATTAGGGTCCCCGAACACCGTTATCAGCTTCGCGGAAAGCGGGGACTTTTATATTTGTGAACACTTAGAGCATGATGTTCCGGTTTAGGCACAAGCTATCGGATTAATATGCAATGTTAAGCAGCCAGTTTCCGGCAAAGGTTGCGAATTCAAAGCCGTTGACTATGCCGTCCTGATTGTAGTCGGCATCGGCAATTTCGTTTCCAAGCCAATAGTCGGCAAACTGTAGAAGGTCTACAGCATCTACCGAGCCGTCTCGGTCAAAGTCGCCGTAAAGACCAAAGAGCCATTGAGGAAAGAAATCTACGCCGTCGGCTCCTGCTCCCATTCGCACAACCGTAGGAACATCCAGCACGTTATCCAGCGTATAGGAATACGACGGCATAAAGACATCGTCATCGCCTTCATCGATTCGCCCGGTGCAGTTGTAAAAGACGTTGCCGGACGCTCTAATCTTTCCTGCTATCTCAGCGGGATCGCGGATGTAAATGTAGTATGGATCATTAACGCTGTCGAAGTAGTTATTCTCGATAAGGCACTCGGCCTGGATACGCGAGCGAATGCAGTAGAGATTGCCCGTGCAATCGTAATAGTTATTGTAGATGTGCACCCGGCCGTAACGCACCGAGGGTATCCGCTGCCAGCAAAGCGTGCTGAAGAAGTTATGGTGGAATGTGATATGGAGCCTGCCGAGGTCGTCGGTGGCGTTATCGCTGCTGCCGATGAGGCTTACTCGCGACTGGTCGCTGCTGGCGGCGGTGAAATAGAACTTGCACCACGAGACGGTAACCCGGTCGGACCTCCTGGTTATATCAAGGCAGCCGTCTTCACAGTCATAGAGAGTGCACTTAGTAATAAAGACATCGTTTATATCCTCCTTTAAGCTGATGCCGTCACCTTCACCGTAGATGCCGGGATTGGTGATATTCAGCCGCTCGATGATTATATTACAAGAGCCCTTTTTGAAGCCGAGCTGGCCTGTAATCTTCGCGTTCGGGTCCATGCCCGCTATAGTCTTATTCGAATGGATGCTGACCGTTCCGCCGACCGAGCCGAGGTCGATTGTACCTGATACATGCACGGTATAAGGCACATCAGGCGTTTCAACATGCTCTTTGAAATCTGCGGCGTTATCTATAACAGCGGTGATCCCTCCTTGTCCGCCGGTAGCATTTTCTCCAAAACCATCAGCAGCAAAAACAGCAGGCATTAAACAAAGTAACAAAACGAGGCCGGCTCTCACTTCACACCACAATCTTTTCATCACATATTTTCCAAAGAAACATAGCTTTCAAAAGTACACGCTCTACTGATTATCATACAAAAATTCGGTTGCGTTGTCACTCGAAAACAGGGAAACAATCTATCAATTACAGCACCTAAAATGATACCGGAATAAACAAAGACAACCTGTGAACAGCATTTTTTCCCATTCTATAAGGATCGCTGAGAATATTTTGAAATAATCTCCTACGGGCAGCGACAGCATTAATGTAAAGTATGGATCGAGAAGTTAAAAGCTATAATCTCGCGAATATACCCTTAGTCGCCTCTTATATAGTTGTTTTACAATGAAAGGTAATGATAATGAAAATCCACAGCATCTTAATCTCATTATTGCTCATTCAAAGTTTGTTCGCCCAGGGGGTAGAGCCAGAAGACTGGGGCCTGAAAAGTTTTCAAATCAAAGACGCTCAACTTGGAGATATCAATTATTACGTGACAGAGAAGGGAATCGAACAGGACAAACCTCTATTATTCCTCATTAGCGGATGTAGAGGATTACCCATAATGTTAGTTGTGCAATGTGGTGAGAAATCTCTGAAACTGGGGACCGTGCCGCCTGACCAGATTAGCTGTTTTTCTGATCAATACCATATTGCCCTTATAAGCAAAGCGGGAACACCTTTTTGCGACAAAGTCAAGGTTGATCAAATCAATCCATTAAAGAACCTGGAAGATTATCAACCGTCCGCCGAGTATATTCAAAAATGCGGCATGGAATGGGAGGTAAAGGCAAGTTCAAAAGTTATTGACTCGCTATGCAGCACGCTGCCGATTTCCAATAATAAAGTTATTGCCTTAGGCTTCTCCGAGGGAGGGCATCTTGCCGTCAAGCTGGCCGCCGAAAACAAAAAAATAACACATCTTGTCAGCGTTATAAGCAATGGGCTGAATCAATTTTATTCAAGCATTATTAACCGGAGGATGGACGCTGCCGTCGGGACAATAACACATCAACAGGCCCAGCAAGAGATTGACAAGCTGTTTGCTGTCTATAAGGAAATTTACCGTGACCCACGCAACACTGAAAAATGGTACTACGGGCATCCTTATAAGCGCTGGGGAAGTTTTTGTACCGATATTCCGTTAGAACATCTGATTAATATGGAAATTCCGATTCTCATGCTCGGTGGTTCTGCCGATCGTAACAGCCCCATTCTGCAGTCCGACTATGTCATGCTGGAATTCTTAAGATTAGGAAAAACCAACCTGACCTATCATGTATTTCCCGGCTGTGACCATTGGTTTAACGAGATGGTCACCAAGGACGACAAGCAAGAACATGTCTCACGCAGACAAGAAGCATTCAAAATAATTTCCGATTGGCTTTCGTCCAATTAGAAACTTACAAAGAAAATTATCCCGGCAGCAGGAGTAATTTTATGCCGACTAAAAGCAAAAAGACGGCGACGATTTTTCTAAAATGTTCCTGCGGGATTCTATCGACGATACGCTTGGCAATCGCGGCACCTAAAAATGATGCTGGAATAAACAATGGCAGTCCGTATAACAGCAGCGTGGGTAGTCGAGCTCCTTTTGAGAAATACGTCGTCAGGCGGGTCGCATCTATAAACAGTGCGATGGATCCCGCCGTGGCGATGTAGACGGCCTTCGGCAAATCGAACGCCGTCAGGAAAAGGCCTCGAACCGCCCCGCCGATTCCGAAGACGCCGGCAAGAAACCCGGACAGGGCACCGCCGCAGGCTCCGAAGACGAGATTCGGCTTAACTTTGAACGAGCTTTTAGCGAACAAATAAATGACGTAGATAATAAGGAACGAGCCTAAGATTCTTGAGAGCACCACGGCAGGGATATCGAAGACTAATGAAGCTCCGAGATATGTCGCTATGATTCCAGGGATGCCGAAGCTCAGGATCAGCCGCCACCTTACCCCTTTGCGGAACAGCAGCAGTTTCCAGACATTACCGAAGAAATGAATGATTCCAACGAAAAAGAGTGTCTGCGGCACAGGATAGTGCAGCAGCATAATCGGCACCATTATCGTCGATGTTCCAAAGCCGGTCATGGTGCCAACGCCACTGGCAATAATCACAATTACTAAGATAAGCGGTATTTCCATATAGTCACCTGATTTTAACGTTTTCAGGTTACTATAGTACCAAAGGCTGAAAATGTTCATCTCATTCCTGTGAATAACCAGGAGTTGTTATAGTTTTGACTTGAAGCATCGAGCCTCTGGGGCTATCATCATGTATCAATGGCAAATGACCGGGCAAATTACGAACAAAGAATCCAGACGGTATGCCTGCTGATTCTGACGGCACTGGGCATAACCGCGGCGTTATATTTCTTCGCCTCCGTGCTGATTCCGTTCGTGCTTGCTATTTTTCTGACGCTCTGCCTGGCACCTGTCATCGATGTACAGATGAAGCTGCTCCGCATTCCACGCCGGACAGCAATTTTAACAACGGTCGCCATCGGCTGTGCACTTCTCATCTTAGGAGCCTTCCTCGTTACAAAGGCGGCAAATCAAATCCTCGAAAGCAAGGACGACTACGAGAAACAGTTCCGGCAAGTGCTTATTCAAACCCGGGGACTGCTGCCGCCCGAGTGGTACACCGATCCTAACGACTCTTCCCCCGATCCCTCCGAGCCGCTGATTCGCGTTCCTGGCAATACAATCAGAAAGGTGCTCACCGATATGGCCAGCAGCATCATGGGCATAATCTCCAACGGTCTTCTTGTCGTTATCTTCATGATATTCATGGTCGCCGGCAAGGGCACATACAAAGCCACGCCGGGCAGCTTGTGGTGGGAGGTCGAGTCACGCATCAAGCGGTATGTGCTTACTATGATACTGACTTCCGGGATTACAGGCGTTCTCGTGGGATTTGTTTTAGAGGCGCTGAACGTTAAGTTCGGCTGGATGTTCGGTTTTCTGGCGTTTATGTTGAATTTTATTCCAAACATCGGCTCAATCATCGCTACGATATTGCCGCTGCCGGTAGCTTTGATCGATCCTGAACTCGGCATGATCTCGAAGATACTGGTGCTGGTGATTCCCGGCGTCATTCAATTTACCATCGGCAATCTTATCCAGCCCAAAATGATGGGAGAATCACTCGACCTGCATCCGGTCGTAGTGCTTTTGTCTTTGATTTTCTTCGGTACAATCTGGGGGATCATCGGTATGTTTCTTGCCGTACCGATAACGGCGGTGGTAAAGATTTTCCTGCAGAGATTCGGCTACACACGAGCTATCGCCGATTTGATATCGGGAAAAACAGACATGCTGACCAAAGGCCCGCCTGAAGGATAAATTTCCATGAAATACACCGTATTGAGTTGCTTAATCGTTTTATCAGCAATATTCCCTTCCGGTAAATCAGTAGCTCAAACACAAGAGGATAAAGCCATAGCACGCGTTGATGATTTGCGTCTGTCATCTTATGTCACTTCACGTACGGTCGAGCAGCTTGCAACCGACCCGGCCCTTCGCACAAAAGCGATACAGACCATCCGGCAAATGGGTTTAACAAAGATATATCTCGAAGTTTACCGAGGTGGACACATCGTTTCTCCCGAGCATTTAATCTTTACCCGCGACTGGTTAAAAGGTACGAACATTGAGGTCGTCGGCGGTATAGCGACCGTTCCCGGCGGGGATTTCGGCGTCCGGCAGAAAGGGCCGCTCGGCTGGTTTAACTGGCAAAATGAAAAGACACAGCGGGACCTCAAAAAAGTCATCCGCATGGCTGCAGGCATCTTAGATTCCGTTATCGTGGATGACTTTCTATGTACCGGTGATGTAAGTGACGAATCGAAAGCAGCAAAAGGTAGCCGTTCATGGAGCGTTTATCGCCGGGAGTTACTGACCGAGCTGGCACAATCCGTTTTCATCGGGCCGGCGAAACAAGTCAATCCCGATATAACCATGATTGTCAAGTATCCCCAGTGGTACGACCGGTTTCATCTGTTCGGCTATGATACGAAAACGCTGCCGGAGTTGTTCGACATGGTCTGGGTCGGCACGGAGACACGCGGCAGAAATACTCAGCGGTTCGGTTTCGTTCAGCCTTATGAGGGATTCGTTAACTATCGCTGGCTCGCAGACATCGCCGGTGAGAAAATCGGCGGAGCATGGTTCGACCACGGTGACTGCGCAGAATATGATTTTATCGACCAGGCATATACGAGCGTTTTGGCCGGCGCTCCGGAGTTGGTCTTCTTCAACTTCAGCAACGTCATGGCAGGCCATCCCGACCACGAGAAAGTTATTGCCCAGTTCGACCGCCTTGCCGACCTGGCGGCGTTTGTTCGCGAGTATCCTGTTACCGGCGTACCCGCCTATAAGCCACCGAACAGCGACCCTGCAGGAGATATGTACATCATGGATGTTCTCGGCATGCTCGGCATTCCCCTTGTTCCTGTTCACAAGTTCCCAACAGATTCCCCGGTAATCTTTCTGCCAGCACAGGCAGCATCCGATCCTGACCTGCTAAATCACATTAAAAAAGCTCGCTCAAAAGGTACTGACCTTATCTTCACAACAAATCTTCTCATCACATCCCCGAACGGCGATGAACTCGCTCGCATGGTTGGAATCGCACCGGACATACAATCCAAACCGACCCGCGCCGAGTTACCCGGCAAGTCAAACATCATGATCGATCTGGAAGCACCTATAGAAGGCAAAGCCTTGCCGGAAAACATAGTGTGCAAATCCGGCGACAAACAGCTCGCCCTTCTAACCGTCAACGAAATTCCACGAGGCCGAATCGCCCTGCTCAATACTCACACTTACAGCCAGGCAGATTTCGATGCCGTCGGCGAAGTGCTGCTTTGTCCCAGGCCGCTGGGCCTGCTGGGAATTAATGGCCCGGCACTCTCAGCTCTGCGAAAAGCGTTCGGCGGCACAACTTTCAACGGCCCCAGCAGTGTTACATATCACCCGTTCGATTCGGCCGGCTCTGGAAACTGTGTCATCCAGAACTTCAACGACAATGCAGTCGATGTCACATTAACCTTCAAATTTGAAAAGGATAAATCCAACAAATTCGTGGAGTCTTTTTCAGGAAAGACCATCGATGTCAGCAGGACCGAGGGCAGCCGCATCGATTTGAATACGCTCATTCCTGCAAGGAGTCGTATTTGGATTCGACGCGTTGATTGAGCATCGTTACGAAACATTTTATGTGAGGCCAGAAACTGATGAATAACCGGTCAAAAATCCCGAGTTTATTGTGTATAACTTTTTGCTGTTTTTCCATGATATTAGCTGCGGATACGGACGGCAAAGAGCAAGGTATTCGCTGTACAGTTGAAGTCGAGGAAGTGGTCACCCGGTATACGCCGGCGAATAACGGTGCCGGGCCGATGTGGTGCTATGGCTCGACAGTTATTGCAAGGCAAGGCAGCCATGTTTTTCTGTCGGTCATCGAGACCGGCGAGGATGTTCCGCCGCTCTGCAATACCCGCTGGCAGTTGTGGCATCGTTCAGAGGATGGCTGGAAACTTGCACAAAGTGAAAAAGAGTATCGACAACGAGAGCCCTGCCCGATTGGAATTATCCAAGGAGGCCCCGTTTTTCTGTCTGTTAATCCTTCTACCGAGCCTGTCGGCACGAAATACGGGCCGTGCAAGCCGCTCGTGCTCCAGTTCGATCCGGCCAATCCGGCAGCACCCGCGAAAACGCACCAGCCGGCCTGGACGGATGGGATTTATTTCACCGACCATTCCTACAGAGGCTTCGCCGCCGACGGAGACAACAGCGAGCTTTTGCTCCTGAACATCAACGCCAAAACCAGCGAGCAATTCGTTTCATACCGTGACAGCAAAGGGCGGTGGCACCAAAAAGGAACTATCACATTTCCTATCAGGTCCTGTTATCCTCAAGTCGCTCTGCGAGACGGCTCAGCTCACGTGATGGCGATTGGCGATATTGTCGAACCGGTAAAAGAGTGGCAAAAGCTGAAATTCGAGAAATTCAAACGTAAGTGGGATTATGTCTTCCGGCGGTTGTTCTACACTTACACGAACAATATTCGCTCGACTGACTTTTGTGAGCCGATTGAAATCGACACAGTTGAAAAAACGTGCGGGCATATTCGCAATCTCGATCTTTACATCGACGAAACGGGCGCCGCCCACCTGCTATATACAAAGCAGCCTCACCAGTACGATTTCATCCGCGATAAATATTTTCCAGGCCAGACAATGTCGGTTTTTTTAGAGTACGTTATAGTCAAAGACGGCAAAGTTCTATCGCGACAGACACTTGCCGAGAGACCGGCAGGACCAAACGGCTTCGAGCCATCGTTCGGCCGCTTTCATATAAACAGTGCCGGAGAGCTTTATGTAATCGCAGCCGGTACAAGTGTTGAAAAAGGGCAACGCACATACGGCAATTTCCTTGCTCAAATTACAAATAGCAAACCGAAGTTCGAACAAATTGAGTTGAAGCATCCGTTCGGCAATTTCTTTACCAACACACCTCGGGGTGGGTCAAAACCGTCCAATATTATTGACATCTTTGGCATTGCCGATGACGGCCCAAATCTTCGCTACGCGCGAATTCGTATCAAACCTTTATAGGGATTGAGCATGACACAAGCAAAAACAATTTTATTGCTTGCTTTTACAATCGGTATCTGTCTGATGGGATGCAGAAAAGAGGCTCCGGACGAAAATAAGCGTTTGACCATTGCAGTGATTCCGAAAGGGACTATTCATGAATTCTGGAAGACGGTTCACGCAGGCGCTGAGATGGCCGGTCAGGAGCTGGGTGTCGATATTCTCTGGAAAGGTTCCCTCAAAGAGGACGACCGCGAGGCCCAGATTTCTGTTATGGAAAATATCATCACGCGAGGGGTGGATGGAATCGTTCTTGCCCCCCTCGATGATACTGCGCTTCGCCGGCCGGTCGATGAGGCGATGCAAAATGGAATACCTGTAGTTATATTTGATTCGGGTCTGCAGGGGGACAATTACGTCAGCTACGTTGCAACAGATAATTTCAAGGCAGGACAGCTTGCCGGGCAATACATGGCTAAACTGCTCGACGGCAAAGGCAACGTCGCAGTGCTTCGATATGCAGAAGGCTCCGACAGCACAACCAAACGTGAGGATGGCTTTCTTGATGCGATTGCGGCCTTCGAGGGTATCGAAGTAGTCACTTCCAACCAGTACGCCGGAGTGACCACGGAAAGCGCATTACAGGCGGCGGAAAATTTGCTCTCCCGATTCGGCGGGACCGAGGGAATCTTACGAATTGACGGTATCTTTTGCGCGACCGA
>Ga0209536_100016938_pt1 | contig 10347 bp, 8 predicted proteins | sample DeeMarSeWOR28_12_FD_187461 | JGI IMG/M metagenome (GOLD analysis project Ga0209536, IMG submission 187461) | Marine sediment microbial communities from White Oak River estuary, North Carolina - WOR-2-8_12 (SPAdes) (version 2) | ecosystem: Environmental > Aquatic > Marine > Intertidal zone >... | reverse complement strand
CGGTCGACGGTAGCATCCTTGACCGCTATGAAGGTTCGTTTCGTTTCGGACATACGGCGGAAGCTGAGCTCCGATTTGAATTCTCCCGCTCCTTCTCTCTCAGCGGTGCCTATCAGCTCTCGGTCGTCTATCCGCGCGTCGTGTTCTGGAAGTGGGTTGGAAGCTACGGTCTCGCAGCGGTGAGTATGGGTGTCCTGTCCCAGTTTTCTCTTGAGATCATCCGCTCCTCGCCGGCACTGGGTCCGATCATCAGTTGGCTGCTCAAAGGCGCGCTGGCCTACGGTATCTACGCGGCGTGGCGTGACGAGATGCACTGGCCGTTCAAATCCGAGACACCCATGACACACCAGAGCGGCGTAATTTCGTTGAGCTTCGTCTTCTAGGCGAACTACCTCTTCCACTCCGACAAACCAAAAGCGCCCGCCGAATTCGGTGGGCGCGTTCACATCTGACCTCGTGCGAAAAGTGCAAGAAGCTACTTCTCCGTCTTCTCAACCTTCTTGACCAGCGGGAGCTCCGACATTACCTGGAGCTGCACCAGGCTGTTCATCTGGTTCTCCACCTGCATGAACCGGGCGGCGACGGTCGGAGAGATTGCCTTCCTGACCTTGTTGAAATACTCCTCGCGGAGATCCAAATAGTCGCGGTCCATCGCGAGGAATTTCTTCGCGAGCTCCTCGGCCCTCTCGTTTGTGATGGTCTCGTAGACCGCCGCATACTCTTTGATCGCGGCAATGCGACGGTCGCCCAGCGTGCTCAGCTTCAGATCGTACTCCCGATAGATGGGCCAGAACTTTTCGGCTTCCGCCGGCGAGAACTCCATGGCCTCCGTAATGATCGCGACCTTTTCCTTTTTGAGATCTGTGCGGAGTAGTTCCAGATACTGTTCCTGCGCGAACGTCATTGGCGCGGCCAAGATCAGCACGAGTGCCAGTACGGGAAAGCGTGTCTTCATGATTTGACCCTTTGTGAATGTGTGTGTGAGTGGAGCGGTGTCGCATTTGTGGATGAGATCCTAGCGTCTCCTCCCGGATGATCGCTGGGGCTTGTTCGCTGGAGGACGGCTCTGGTGCTGCCGGTATTGCTGGGCCCGGTATGAACTGCGCTGGCGCGCCTGGAGCTCGCGGTCGAGCTGACGTGTCTGCGGAGCCTGACGCTGAGACGGACGCGTGGACGGCGAAGCGGAACGGTCGGTCGGCGCCCACTGATCTCGCTGTCGCTGCTGCCAGCCCTGGTCAGTCTTCCGGTAGACGTTTCCCTGCCGGTCTGCCACTACATTGTTTGGCTGCCGAGTTGCGGGCCGGCCCGCGGGGCGTGTGGCTGGCGTGGATGGTCCCGTCCGATTGGGACGAGTCTGGGGCTCGCCGCGTGTCCGTCCCGTGGAGCGGATTCCGTTGTTCCGGTTAACATAGATGTTGTTGTTGATGGTCACGTTCCTGGACGAGAAGTAGGTCGGTCCCCGGTAGGCATACGGGGGACGATAGACTCGAGGTCCATACCAGGGGTGGTACCCGGAGTGAAAACTGATGTGAAAGATGCCGTAGGGCCCTCCCCACCTGACATGGTATCCCATCGTCCAGCCAGTCCAGGGGTTGTAATGGACTGAAAACCCGTATGTCACAGGACGGGGATAGTAAACGCTTCCATACCATGGTCTGTAGTAGTATCCCGTTCCGTAGACGACGGTGGGCCCGCTGACGTAACAGCCCGTGTATCCGGGCGTGTAACCGACATACACTACATCAGGCGTCGCATCGTAGATCTTGACGTACCGCACGTAGTAGATGGGACAGGAGGGAGGGATTGTGTAGATCGGCTGAGGGATGTTTGTGGCAACGGACCATGGCCCCGACGGTGCTGGACCAGCGAACCAGACACCCGTGTCGCAGAGATAGTAGCTGCCTTCCGCCCAAATGACGGCGCTCGATGTGTTGACGGCGTATGTCAACTCGGTGTCTTCGATCGGCTCGAACTTCGGCTCCCCATCATAGGTAACGGAGGCAGTGGCGGAGGCTCTGTCAACAACCGCGGTCTGGGGCACCTGGGCGTCCATCACAGCCTCGCGCGCTTCCTGTGTGCCGGCAACATGAGCCAGGACGTGCCCCTTTGGCGAGTCCGCTGAGATGGCCGCGAAGGATGCCGGGAGCGAGGACGGGTCCACATAGGTCCAGGGTCCCTCCCTCAGGTTTGCGGTGCGGTACCACCGACCGGAGAGAAGGAGATAGTGTCGCTGCGTGGGAATCTCAAGCAACAGGTCGCTCTCGGTGTTTGCCACATATAGAAGCTCCGTGTTCGCCAGTGGCGTGTACGCGGGCTGTCCTAGTATGGCAATGAGCTCGGCTGGCTCGGTGCTGACGATGATCGCCGGGAGACTGTCAGGGCTGACCCCCGGGTCGGGGCGCACCGATTCGCCTTGGTCGGTCTCCTTCTGGGCAAGGCGGACCGCGGCATCGGCAGGGCGGGGTTCGTAGACCCACGGTCCCTCTGGCGATGGTGCGCTAAACCAGGCGGAACTGCCGCTCAGATAGTACTTCTTTCGGTTCGGATCCAGCACAAGGAAGGCAGGAGTGTTCACCACGCGCATGAGCGTCGACCCCTCCACCTGTTGCAGCAGAGGGTCACCGTCAATCAGGACCAGCACCGCCGGCTTCTCAGTGAGGAGAATCTTGGGCGGCTCGACGGCGTAAGTATCGGCGTCCAGGTGCTCTTTTTCAATCAGGTCGGCGCTTGCAAGCAGGACATCGAGCGAAATGGCCAGATCCCAGGAGGGGGCATCTTCCTCGATGATCTTTGCCACGACTTCGAGTTGGTCGTCAGTCGCGCCGGGAAACCTGAGACCGGTGACAGTCAGTGAGCTCAGCGAGACCATCCGATCATTGCGGTCCACCATCACCTCGGCCCCAAACCAGAGAGCCCCGAAGATTGGCTCGGCATCCGACGGGCGCTGGGCGGAAATCGCCGCGCGCGCGTGGAGGGAGTCCCCCGAAAAATACTCGAGCTGGGGCTCGTAGATCGTCAGCGTTACCGTTCTCTCTTCGATCGTTCGCGGCCAGAGCCACGGGTCTTCATCCTCGGCCAGGCATGTGCCCACACCAACAATGCTCACGGCTAGGAGAACGATTGTGGAGGCTGCCCACGCCCGTCCCAAGTGTTGCACTCTCATTTCTATGTCCCGTCTGAACGCTACTGAAAGATCTTCCGGAGAAAGCTCATCATCTCTTCCCATGACGCTTCGTCGGCGCTCTTGTTGTACGCAAGCGGCAGGTTGAAGCGGGCTCCCAGGCTGTCCGCCCCGGGGTTCGTGAACGCGTGAACGGCTCCAGGGTAATTGATGAAGGTGTAGTCGACGCCCGCACCGTCCATCTCTTGTTTGAACATTTCGATCTGCTCCTTGGTGACGAACGGATCATCGGCGCCGTTCAGGACAAGGACCTTTGCGACCACCGTTCCGGACTGGGCGGGCGAAGCGGTTCCGAGGCTGCCGTGAAAGCTCACCACACCATCGAGATCCATCCCCATCCGGGCGGCATGCAACACTACGCCACCCCCAAAGCAATAGCCGATCGCGGCGATCTTCGTGCTATCACACAGGGCAGCCGACATGAGATACTGCTTTGCTGCCAACATGCGGCCCTTCATCGCTTCCATGTTTGACATTACCTGGCTGGCGAACTTCCCCGCATCCTCGGGGTGGTTCGCCTGTTTTCCCTCACCATACATGTCCACTGCGAGGGCGATGTAGCCGACTTCGGCGAGCTGACGGGCTCTCTGACGTGCGTACTCATTGTGTCCCCACCACTCATGGACGACGAGGATCCCCGGCCGCTTCGCGTCGGAAGAGGCATTGTAGGCAAGATAGCCCTTCATCGTCGCCTCGTTGTGGGTGTACTGGACCTCTTTGCCGACGATCCCCTCCTCGCGAGATGCGGAGCATCCGGGAGAGGCCCAAAGCAGCAAGGGGGCGAGTACCGCGACCATGACGCCAACATAGGCGAGAGCCCGAGCATGCTCTTTCGTTTCAGAAACTCGTCTCATTGCAGTCCTCCATGAAGGGTTAGGCAGGTTCGAAAAGGCTAACACTCAAAGACGCGAAAACGACGGCAACAATCAAGCCGATCAGACGCGAGTCGCGTCCCCGAACCGCTCAAAGAACGCGTTCTCTGCCTGAACCGATCCAACCAGAATGGCTTCTGCGTCCTGTTCGAGCATGCACTCCGGGTCGGGGTTGATCGATGTCTTCCCGTTGAAAGTAACCCCCACAATCGTTGCTCCGGTCTGTCTGCGAACGGCAGTGTCGCGGATGCGCTTGCCCGCAAGCGCAGGAGGGACCCTCACGGAGAAGATGTCAACGCCCTCTTCCAGCATGAGAATGTTCCCGTGACGAAGAAGGTTGAGGACCATGGAGGCCCCCATCGAGGCAGCGGAGAGAACAAAATCACATCCAGCTCGGTGGAGGGTATGGACCGATTGCTCCAGCGTGGCCCGAGCGACGATCTGGATGGAGGGCCGTAGCTGGCGGATGAGTGTTGTGAGAAAGATGTTCGTGTCATCATCATGCGTGGTAATGACTGCGGCGGGAGCGTTGGCGATCCCTGCATCAGTGAGGACGTTCTGATCGGTGGCTTCGCCCCGGATGAGCTTGGAAGCGTCGATCCCGGTGGGGGCGTTGCGGTCGATCACACGGTAGTCGAGTCCGCGGAACTTGAAGGCCTCTGCCACAACGCGGCCGACATTTCCTCCACCCAGGATAAGAAGAGGGGACGTGCCGAGATTGTAGATGCAGAAAAGCTCGTTGTAGCGGTCGACCTGTTCCTGCGATCCGGCCAGAACCAGGACAGTCTGCCGGGTGAGCCTTGTCTCTGGGGTGGCGATGCGGAACTCGCCATGCTCCCACACCCCAATGATGTGAACCCCCGTGAGGTCCCGGAGACGGAGCTCTCCCACCGTCTTCTCCTCCAGCGGTGTTCCTCCCGCTGTTGCCTCGGCGATGGTGACCTCTCCCACCTGCCCGATGACATGAGCGATCGCATCGCCAGCAATAGTCCTCCGGGCCATCGCGTTTCCCATCAGTTCGTCGAGGGTGAGAATCTGGTCCGCGCCGCAGGCACGGAGCACAGCAGCTGCGCCAGCGTTGGATGCTGTGGCAGCAAGGGGGACACCGGGCGCTGCCTCGCGGATTGCATAGACGGCACTGGCAGCCTTCACGTCAGGTCCGGTCGCAACAATAAACCTCGCCTCAGACGCACGGGCCTGGCGGTATGTCTGGGGGTCGGTCACTGATCCGTATACAACCCGATGGTGCCGTTCGTGAAAAGCAAGTGCTTCTTCCATCGAGTCTAAAACGAGCGCGTAAGGAAGTTGCTGCCGGCGCAATCGCTCGATCAGCGCCGTGGAAAGAGGCCCGTTGCGAACAATGATGACGTGCCCTCTGACCCCCGGCGAAAGCTCAACAGGGACTCTGGCGGAGACCGTCGAAAGCTGAATGAAAACAAACGGCAGAATAACTAGCAGATAGAGGACGCCCGAGACAAGGACGATGCTCGTGAACACCATGCCGATCCCGCTTTCGAAGATAATGTCGCCCAGGCCGAGCGTGGTCATAGTCGTCAGTGTCCAGTAGATCCCCGTAAACCAAGGGTACGACTTCCCCTCCAGGGCCATGAGTAAGTGAAACAGACCCGCATAGATGGCAACAACGCCAACAAGGGCCAAGCCAAGGCGCGCGAGCTGTCGGGCACTGCGCCGGGTGGTGAGGTGGAGCAGCAGATCCACCGGCTGGGTGGGTGATTTGAGGAATCTTTTGAGGGTTGCCTTCATGGGTGATTCGGGTGCCCAAAGATACCGCAACGGTGCCCACAGTGTCAACAGGAGGCCGCAGAAGTGCAAAAGTAAAGAGGATTCTGTATATTATCCTGGACCAAGAAAGACATGTGCGCTGTCAAGAGTATGACACAGCATCGCCACCGGCCAGAATTCTGTACAAGGTGCGGAGATGAGCTCGAGAACTTCTGCTTCTCCGCTGAAGCGGAAAACCTCGAGGCCCTTCGCGCCGCCGCCCTTCGATGTTACCTCGAGGGAAGCAAGGAGGGAAGGATCTGCGCCAAGGTCTTCATCGCCGGCGAGACTTCCTTCAGCACCGTGTTTCATGCTCCTCCCCCGAGTATTTCCCGCAAAACCCTCTTGGCAGTGAGAGAAACCATCCTCTCGCTGCTGCGTCGCGAACGGCGATGAGAGTTGCCTCCCCGATTCTGAAGAGAAGTGCTGCGAGCGCGTTGACGGCGACGCCTGTGCCCGTTCTCTGTATGCCACCCTCGTTGGGTTTCCCACCATGAGCGTCGGTGCTCCCATCCACCCCACGAGGGCAGTGGTGGACCTCGCGGCGTTTCGCCATAATATCGCCATGGTCCGCACCTACGTGGGTCCGGGCGCTGCAATTATGCCAGTCGTGAAAGCCGATGCGTACGGGCACGGGGCAGTGCGGCTCTCAGAAGAGGCACTGCGCCAGGGCATTCACCAGCTCGCTGTTGCGCGGTACCATGAGGGCCTCGCTTTGCGAGCGGCTGGGATCGAATCGCCAATCCTTGTGTTCGAGATTGTTCCTCGTGAAAGCCTCGAAGCCTCGGTCGCGGGTGAGCTTACTCTGACGGTTGCCTCGGAGGAGTACGCACGGGCACTTGGCCTCCAGGCGATGAGGATGGGAAGGAAGCCCACTGTTCACGTCAAGGTGGACACCGGAATGGGGAGGCTCGGTATGGGGTACGAGACTGCTGCCGAGACGCTCGAGCGGATCTTCCGGCTTCCCAGCCTTACCGTTGAGGGAGTGTATTCGCACTTCGCCTCCTCGGAGGAACCCGATCAGTCGTTTGCAGGGGAGCAGCTCCGCAGGTTCACAACGGTCCTTGCGGACCTGGAACGGAGAAAGATCTCCGTTCCGCTCCGCCATATGGCCAATAGCGGAGCGATTATTGCCATCCCGGATTCGCACCTCGATCTCGTCCGGCCTGGAATCATGCTCTACGGATACACACCGCGTCGCGACATGCCGCAGCCACACCCGGTGATTCCGGTGATGTCCCTTCGCTCTCAAGTCAGCTTTCTCAAAACCGTCCAGGCGGGGAAGAGCATCTCCTACGGCCGACGGTACACCACCCGCAGTCGAACCACCATCGCGACGATCCCCGTGGGGTACGCCGATGGGTTTGCCCGGCTGCTCACCAATCGGAGCGAATGCATAATTCGTGGACAGCGGTTTCCCGTGGTCGGTACGGTCTGCATGGACCATGTGATGGCGGATGTCGGAGAGGAAGCGGGAATCAGCGAGGGGGATGACGTTACGCTCATAGGAGGGGATGGATCTGAGGTCATCACGGCATGGGACATCGCCTCCGCGATCGGGACGATTCCCTACGAGGTGACCTGCTTGGTCACTCCTCGCGTTCCCCGTGTTTTTGCCGGCTAAGCTCCCGCGGAACGAGAGAGGCTTCGTTCCTGGAGTTCATTCCCTGGGGGGGGCCGGGTGCCGTCCAGGGGTGTGCAACACTCCGCGAATCCATCCATGTCTCTTGTGCCGTCATGAGGTCTCAATTCCCCGGGGACCGGCTCTCCCTGGGAGCAAGCCGGGCCTGCTGGTCTGCGTCCGCCCGAAGGTGGGCGCCTTGCCCCTCGCCGTGTGACGGGGGACATCACCCGGGGTCGAAAAAGTTGATATGTTTGACAATGGAAAATGATTTGTGCATTTTCCTGCGGCTGCCAACCTATAGAGCATCAGGGGTCAAGGATGACAATCCTGCTTGTAGACGATGAGCCAGAATACCGGCTCATCATGCGCAATGTTCTTACCGCCGAGGGATGGAACGTTGTGCTCGCAGAAAACGGCCAGGAGGCGCTTGAGAAGCTGAAGGAAGGACCGGTCGACCTGGTCATCTCGGATATCTACATGCCGATCATGGATGGGATCAAGCTGCACCGGACGGTTCGTTCGCTTCCCAACTTCGCTGAACTGCCCTTTCTGTTCATCTCGGCCTATGACGACCAGCATACACTCGATGCTGTTCGCGATCCGCGCTACGAAGGCTTCCTCAGGAAGACCAGACCCGTGGAGGATCTGTTCGAGTGGATCACCTACCTGTCCACACCGGAAGAGCGTCGCCCCAAATTCCCACCGGGGGGACAGAGTGTGCGCTCGATGTCTTCACGCTCCGGTGGCAAGGGGGGGAACAGCACACCGATTTACTGAGGTGCGGAGACGATCAGGTCAGAGGGTGGGGATCGCTCTTCCACCAGCCCGACCGCACCATTCCGCTCTCATCCCAAAGGGTTCGTTGAGACCATGACGGGACACATTCGTGCTCCTGCCGTACTCGTCACCGGTGCGAACGGCGAAATGGGGCATGGATTGATCGAACGCCTCGCGGCCGAGGGTTCCCATACGATCATCGGCGTCGATCTGAAGCCGCTGGACGAATCACTGCGCCATCGATGTGCCGCCACCATTGCCGGCGACATCCTTGATCACCGCCTGCTTGAGCGTATCCAGAGCGAGTTCGACATCCATACCGTCTACCACCTCGCAGCCCTGCTCTCGACCCGGGCGGAGTTCACACCGGAGGCGGCGCACAAGGTCAATGTCGAAGGGACGATGCTCCTGCTGAGGCTTGCCTATGAACAGTCTCGATGGCGAGGGGAGACCGTCCGGTTCCTGTTCCCCAGCTCGATCGCTGTCTATGGCATTTCGTCTGTTCGTGCGAAGCATGATGCCGGAAAGGTGCGGGAACACGAGTGGAACTTCCCCATCACCATGTATGGCTGCAACAAACTCTACTGTGAGCATCTCGGCCGGTACTTCGCCTCTCACTATCGGCAACTGGCAGCCGATGGTGAAGGAAGCGCGGTGGACTTCCGATCGATCCGCTTTCCGGGACTCATCAGCGCAGCGACGCTTCCGAGCGGGGGGACAAGCGACTATGCTCCGGAGATGCTCCACGCCGCGGCCCGGGCGGACCCCTATGCCTGTTTTGTCCGGGAGGACTCGCGCATCCCGTTCATGGCGATGCCTGATGCCATCGATGCGCTCTTGCGACTCCAGAGCGCCCCCCGCGAACGCGTGACCCAGCCGGTGTATAACATCACGAGCTTCAACCCCACGGCGGAGGAGATTCGTACACGGGTTCTTTCAGAATTCCCCGACGCATCCATCACCTACGCGGTCGATGCCAAACGCCAGACAATTGTGGACTCGTGGCCCGAGGATGTTGACGACACCGCCGCCCGAAAGGACTGGGGCTTCTCGCCCCGATTCGATTTCGAGCGCGCCTTCACCGACTACCTTCTACCCGACATCAGGGCGCAGTACGCACATTAAGCCATCCGGCAAGGACACCAGGGTTTGCGCGCTACTCCTCTCCTGATCTCAGTCTCCATCCTTTTCCTCTTCCCATTGCGTCCTGCCCCGGCGCAGGAGCCGGTGGATGATTACCATGCCCTTGTGGACCGACTGCTCGACGTCGCGATGAGAGACTGTGACGCGTTCGATTTCCTCCAGCAACTAACCGTGCGTGCTCCTCGCCGGCTCTCGGGCTCCTCGGGGGCTGAGGAAGCGATAGCGTTTGTGCGAGCGCAGCTGGTTCAGAATGGTTTTGAACCCGTCGTGGTCGAGTCCCTTCTGGTACCGCACTGGGAACGCGGCCCGGTGGAGGAGGCAGTCGTGAAGATTCCGGGGCGTGAGGCCTCCGTGCCGCTGTCGGTGTGCGCGCTTGGCGGCAGCATCGGGACCCCACTGGAAGGGGTCGAGGCTGAACTTCTTGAAGTCCAGTCCTTTGAAGAACTCCACGCGCTGGGTGAGTCCGTGAGGGGAAAGATAGTCCTGTTGAACCGCCCGATGGACCCGCGCGTGGTCAGTACATTCGAGGCCTATGGTGGGGCAGTGGATCAGCGTAGCCGCGGCGCGATTGAGGCGGCCAAAGTGGGTGCCGTCGCGGTGCTGGTTCGGTCAGTCACGCTCGCCCTGGACAATGTTCCGCACACTGGCTCGCTGCGCTATGCCGAGGGTGTTCCCCGCATTCCCGCTGCTGCCATCAGTACCGTCGGAGCGGATCTGCTCAAACGAGAGCTTCAGCAGGCCGCGGGAGTTCGTGTCTGGCTACGCTTCTCTTGCCGGACCCTCCCGGACAGCTGGTCAGGAAACGTGTTCGGACAGATCACCGGTGCTGAGTTCCCAGATGAGATTGTCGTGGTCGGTGGTCATCTCGACGCGTGGGACAAGGGATCGGGAGCCCATGATGACGGGGCAGGCTGTGCTCAGGCATTTGAAGTGTTGAACATCCTCAGGAAAGCCGGAGTGACTCCCAA
>Ga0209536_100016937_pt1 | contig 10347 bp, 9 predicted proteins | sample DeeMarSeWOR28_12_FD_187461 | JGI IMG/M metagenome (GOLD analysis project Ga0209536, IMG submission 187461) | Marine sediment microbial communities from White Oak River estuary, North Carolina - WOR-2-8_12 (SPAdes) (version 2) | ecosystem: Environmental > Aquatic > Marine > Intertidal zone >... | reverse complement strand
TTTGAATACCAAAAAGATGAAAATCTTGCAGAAGCTTTGAAAGATCTGAGCGTTGAGGAATTATCCACGTTCGAAACCGTTTTCTCCCTTAAGGGGCCGTCGGACAGAGATATATCCTTACCACTGGGGCAGTTGGTTCTGCCTTCACTGCGTTGGGCATTGCGCCGCCATCATCTTCCTGAGGACGAACCCACGCGATTCCTCTTGCGTGAATATATTCTGTCTGCTGCCAGTCTGGCAGATGAATTCGTAAAATTTCTCGATCAAATTAATCCATCTGTTGTAGTTATTTTCAATGGAATTATGTTTCCAGAAGCGACTGCTAAATGGATTGCGGATCACCAGGGTTTGAAAGTAGTGACCCATGAGGTTGGATTTCAACCGTTTTCTGGTTTCTTCACGACTGGACCGGCAACGGAATATCCAATTCACATCCCGGATGATTTTAAACTCTCAACTGAACAGAATGCACGGCTTACTGCATATCTGGAAAAACGGTTTCAAGGTGAATTCACGATGGCTGGGATTAGATTTTGGCCGGAGATGAGTGGTTTGGATGGGAAATTTCTCAGGAAAGCAGAACAATTTGAAGCTATTGTTCCTATCTTTACAAATGTAATTTACGATACTAGCCAGGTGCATGCCAATGTAGTGTTTCCTCATATGTTTGCCTGGTTGGATCTTATTTTGGAGATCATCCGCGAACATCCCGACACACTTTTTGTGATTCGTGCACACCCGGATGAGATGCGACCGGGGACAAAAAAACAAAGCCGTGAAAGTGTCCAAACCTGGTTTAATGAGAATAAAGTATCAGAATTATCGAATGTAGTGTTCATCAATTCGCAGCAGTATTTAAGCTCTTACGAGCTTATCCAGCGCTCAAAATTCGTCATGGTGTATAACTCCTCTATTGGTTTAGAAGCAACCTTGCTGGGTTCGATGGTTCTTTGTGGTGGAAAAGCAAGGTACACTCAATACCCTATCGTCGAATTTCCTGCATCAGCTGAAAAATTCCGGAACAAAGCGGAACAATTTTTATCCATAAACGGTCAGTTAAAAGCACCTGTGGAATATATTGAGAATGCCAGGCGATTTATTTTTTACCAGAACTTTAAAGCTTCCTTATTATTTGGAGCTTATCTAGAGAATCTACCCAGGCCAGGTTATGTGCGCTTGAAATCGTTCAATTGGCAGCAGCTTTCTCCAGAATATTCCAAAACAATTCGCATTTTAGTCGATGGGATTTTGCATAACAACCCTTTTCTCATCGAAAACGTATAGAGAAGTTACAGCATGGAAGATAAAATTGAAATACTACCTGTGTCGCTGTTAGAGCAACATCGGGATTTAGTTCATGAATTAAGACAATTAGCGAGTTCGTTGAGACTGGAGTTCGGATGGCATTATTTGCTTGATTTGGTTTGGATCATAAATCAGCTCGAAATTCGTGAAAATATGCAAGTCATTGATGCCGGGGCTGGTACTGGGATAATCCAATGGTATCTGGCTCAGCAAGGTGCCTCGGTGTTGAGTATTGATCGAATGAGCAGGACCTATCTACCGATTCGTTTCCGGGTTCGTTACTCGCTAACTGGAAGGACCGAAGATGATTTGTCATCTATATCTAGGACGGTTCTTCACCAAATTGGCGATCAGGGTTTGTTTAAAGGTTTGACGGGAACAGCGCGTGAAATCGTAGGGGGACTTACTAATCGGAAAAAATCTGGGCAGGTGGTGATTTATTCGAGCGATTTGGTTGATCTGGCGGATGTACCCAATTCTTCCCAAGACTCGGTTGTGGCAGTTTCATCATTGGAACATAACTCACCAAAAATTCTTCAACAGGTCGTAGTAGAGTTGATGCGCGTGATTAAACCCGGGGGAGTTTTGTTAGCAACATTAGGTGCCGCCCGGGATGAGGATTGGTTCCATGAACCTTCCAAAGGATGGTGTTATACAGCGGATAGCTTGAAACAAATCTTTAACTTATCATCACATGTTCCCGACAATTATGAGCAATATGATGCACTGTTTTCTGAACTGCGTGGTTCTGATGAGTTGAGGGATAATCTGGCATCGTTCTATTTCAAATCGGGAGACAATGGGATGCCGTGGGGGAATTGGGATCCACAGTACCAGCCTGTGGGAATATGTAAAGTCAAGCGAGTTGACAATTAGATTGAATATATATTACCGCATAAAGCACAACCTTAAACGAAACCGTCGGCGATTACGACGTAATGCAGCAGCGATCCGCTGGGGGCGCGCTCAACTAGAATCTATGCCTGCAGTCTTTGGGAATGCTATGCCCAAATCGGGATCACATTTGATCATTCAGGTTTTGCATGGGTTGACGAATTTGGGTCCATTTGTGGATACTGGTTTCCCACCTGTAAACCGATCAGAGGATAACCAAAAACTATCTCCAGAAAAGGTGTTGGAAAATATCCAAAATATGCTACCAGGAGACATAGATTACGGGTACGTACATGCTTGTGAGCCATACATTCGAGCCTTGACAGGACCTAAAAGGGCGACGGTATTTGTATCCCGAGATCCCCGCGATATGATCGTTTCCCATGTGTTCTATGCTACTGAGATGCATAAAGGTCATGGGATGTACCCATATTATACAAATGTATTGGATTCGACAGAGAAACGGATCAATGCACAAATATTTGGTGTTGAGGTGCCCGGATATGAACTCTCAAGTGTCCGAAAGAAATATGAGGCTTATATAGGATGGCTTGACCTTCCGGATGTATTGTGTCTACGTTTTGAGCAGCTCATACTCGACCGAGATGAGGCGATTAGAGCAATTATTGATTATCTGTCCCAGCGGGGATTCACCCTGAGTATTCCACTCAATGAAGCGATTGAAATTATCGAATCGAAAGTCGCGCCGCATAAGTCGGGCACATTCCGTAAAGGGAAACCTGGGAATTGGCGAGAACATTTCACGCAGGATAATATTAGGAATTTTAAAGAACAAACAGGGGATTTATTAGTTCGGCTAAGATATGAACAAGATAACGATTGGGCTTGATTGGTGAGGTGAGTTTTTGCAATCATTCGAACAGCATCTCCGCCAAGAGTTAAAGTCGAATATAAAACTGCTGCGTAGAGACTTGCGACGCATAGGACAATTGCTACGTTATCGTAGATATTCTATGGAGGGTGTACCGGTCTTATTTGCAAATTCATTTCCCAAGAGTGGGACGCATTTATTAACTCAGGTTCTGCAAGGTTTCACTAAAATAGGGCCGGCGATCAATAGCGGGTTGCCCGCCATTGTTACATTTGATGGCGCAACCGGGAAACGTAGGAAAACGGATGAGATACTTAGGGACATAAATAGACTAAGACCAGGCGATATAGCTTATGGTCATTTGCATTCAATAGATGTTTTGACAACTGCTTTATGTAGCAATGGAAAGGCGACATATTTTATCTTGCGAGATCCTCGAGACGTTGTGGTTTCCCATGTTTACTATATAACTGAGATCGAATTCAATCACATTCACCATAAATATTATAAAAATGAATTAGCTGATTTTGATGAACGCTTGAGAACCAGTATTCTTGGTCGTCCCGATTTCGATGATCAATACCCGAATATCAGGGAAAGGTTTGAACCTTATCTCGGTTGGTTAGACCAACCTCAAGTGAGGAGCTTGAAGTTCGAGGATTTTATACTGGATCAAGAGAGAGCAGTTAAGCAGGTTTTGGATCATGCAGTTGAACGTGGATTTCCTATTGAAGTAAATTGTTCGCAGGCTATTCAATATCTAACGGCAGAAATCAATCCAAAAAAATCACCGACATTTCGGAGTGGGAAAGTTGGAGATTGGCAAGCGAAATTTTCATCGCAGAATAAAGATCTTTTCAAGCAAGTCGCTGGTGAGTTGTTAATCAAACTTGGATACGAGTCGACACATGATTGGTGAGCTATAAGTATGAAAAATCGAGACCTTATGAAGAAAATTATTGCTTTGGTTCCGATGCGTCATGATTCAGAACGAGTCCCTGGAAAAAATTACCGGACACTCGCAGGAAAACCGCTATATGAACATATTATCGGTGTTCTTTCAGCCTGTCATGAGATTAGTGAAATATATGTAGATACGGATAGTTTACCCATCATTGAAGGTCTCCGAAGAGATTTTCCTGATGTACGCATTATTGAACGTCCAGAGCACTTGCGCGCAGGCGAGACACCCATGAATGATATCTTGCTTCACGATACTTCGCAGATTAATGCTGATTTCTATTTACAAACTCATAGCACGAATCCATTACTGCAGTCGCAAACCATTTCACGCGCCATCCAGATCTTTTTCGAGCATTATCCTTCTTATGATTCACTTTTCTCGGTGACACGTCTGCATACCCGTCTTTGGGATGAACTTGGTCGGCCAATAAACCACAACTCTTCCGTACTTCTTCGAACCCAAGACCTTCCTCCAATTTTCGAAGAGAATTCCTGTCTATATATTTTCACCCGTCAGACGCTAGTAGATAAAAGAAACCGTTTGGGTGAGCGTCCAATGATGTTTGAAATTGAAGCAGCCGAAGCGTGGGATATTGATGAAGAACTGGATTTCCAACTTGCTGAATTTCTCTTGCATCAAAGGATGGCGCAGAATTGAAGCGCCGGTGTGACAGATATTTTCATTTTCAATGGAGAATTAGAATTTTGCCTCAATGATAACTATACTTATATCGGCTCCTTACATCATCCCACAACTGGATCGTTTCCAAGCGATTTTTGAACATTATGACATGCAACTCATAGTCCCGCAGGTGTCTGAGAGGCTGGATGAAGCGACCTTGATGACTTACGCTGGGAAATTCGATGGGGCGATTTGTGGTGACGACCAATATACTGATCGGGTATTGAATGCCTGTGCGCCGCGGTTGAAAGTGATCTCAAAGTGGGGAACTGGGATCGATTCAATTGATAAAGAGGTAGCTGAAAAATTGGGTATCCATGTGCATAGAACGCCAAATGCATTCACAATGCCTGTTGCAGATACTGTGCTTGGCTATATCCTAGCATTTGCTCGACGCCAACCCTGGATGGATAAAGCGATGAAATCTGGAAAATGGGAGAAAATCCCTGGACGTTCATTGGGCGAGTGTACACTCGGAGTTGTCGGTGTAGGAAATTGTGGTCGAGCTGTATTAAGGCGGGCACGTGGATTTGGCATGAAATTATTGGGAAATGATATTGTTGAAATCGCTCCGGATTATGTAATCGAAACTGGCGTTGAAATGACAGATTTGACTGATTTGTTAAAACGCTCTGATTATGTTAGTCTGAATTGTGATCTAAATCCTTCAAGCTATCATCTCATTAATGCAGATGCTTTGACTGGCATGAAACCCGACGCAGTGTTGATCAATACTGCGCGTGGTCCGGTTGTTGATGAAAGTGCATTGATAAATAGATTACAAAGGAAGGAGCTCGGGGGTGCAGCTTTGGATGTATTCGAGGTTGAGCCATTGCCAGACGACAGCCCTTTGAAGAACTTAGATAATGTTATGCTTGCTCCACATAATGCTAATTCCAGTCCAATGGCTTGGGAACGGGTGCATTGGAATACGCTACAAAATCTAATTATCGGTCTAGGACTTGATCCAAACAAGTTGAAAGAAATTACAATGATGAAGGTAATACCAGATGGAGAATAAACAATCAGCACAAAAAACTCCACGTGTTGTGATCATCACAGGTGCAGCCGGTGGAATTGGTCGAGCCACAGTTGAATTATTCGAAGAATCAGGATGGCGGGTTATCGGAGTTGATCGCGCTGATTACGGTGGGAAGTTTCCAGAATCTGGAATTTTCATTCAAGCCGACATATCTACACCAGAAGATTTAGAAGAAATCTTTAATCAAGCACAGCTGTTCACAGATCATCTTAACGCTTTAGTGAACAATGCAGCTGTTCAGATAGCAAAACCCCTGGTCGAGACAAAAGTTGAAGAATGGGATGACGTAATGGCTTCTAATTTGCGTTCCGTTTTCCTGAGCGCCAAATTAGCATACCCGTTATTTAAGGCAGGTGCGGGTGGTGCCATTGTAAACGTCTCTTCAGTACACGCAGTGGCTACATCCGCAAACATCGCCGCTTATGCAGCCAGTAAAGGTGGTTTGTTAGCATTGACACGGGCGATGGCGATTGAATTTGCCCCTGATAATATCCGAGTAAACACGATTTTGCCGGGTGCAGTGGATACACCAATGCTCCATGCCGGGTTGTCTCGCGGGCATGTTGGGGAGGGTGATATTTATCAGAGGCTCGAGAACCTGGCTAATAAAACTGTTATCGGTCGTATTGGAACGCCTTCTGAGATTGCGCACGCAATTTATTTCCTGGCAGATGAAAAACAGTCATCTTTCATGACTGGACAGGCATTAATTGTGGATGGTGGTGCAACTGCGAGATTGAGTACAGAATGAACAATACAGATACAGGCTACAAGGCACAAATCAAACAGGTCATACCTGAATCTTTATGGCGTGGTGCTCGGGATGTCTATGTTGGAGTAAAAAATGCTGCCCAGTGGCCATTGGCAACTTATCATCCCTGGCGTAGGGCAAGCATCCAACAATTAGCTGGGTACAAAGATAAACATATGGGTCAACGGTGCTTTATCATTGGAAATGGTCCCAGCCTGAGGCATACTGACCTTACCCAATTGAAACGTGAGTTCACCTTCGGAATGAACCGGATATATCTGATGTTCCCGGAGCTAGGATTTGCAACCACATATTTCATTTCAGTCAACGACCTGGTAATCGAACAAAGCACTCCTGACATTCTTAATTTGCCTATCCCAAAATTCATAACCTGGAGAGCGCGCTCCATTCTCCAACCCACCGATGACACCATTTTTCTATTCACAACCTACACTGGTCAAAAGTTTGCTAAAGATGCTCGTGAACGTCTTTGGGAGGGAGCAACAGTGACATATGTCGCTTTGCAGCTTGCGTTCCATATGGGATTTGATCCGGTGATATTGATTGGTGTTGACCATAGCTTTTCAACCAAGGGCAAACCAAACACAACGGTCACCTCTCAAGGTGATGATCCGGATCATTTCGATGCCAGATATTTTGGGAAAGGTTTTCGCTGGCAGCTGCCTGATTTGGACACTTCAGAGGTCGCCTATAGAATGGCGCATGAAGCTTATGCCAGCGATAATCGCCGAATATTGGACGCGACTGCAGGGGGAAAGTTGACAGTCTTCCCTAAGATCGATTATGATTCTCTGTTCTGAGCGCAGGAAAGATTATCTCTAAAAACACAGCAGATTTTGGAGTTCATCTTGTCGGATATACACTCACCAGTTGAGGTCAATGAGTCATTCTTCGGACAATCCAGCCTATTTTTGGGGCTGACATTATTTGTCATTTTTGTTTTAGGGCTGGGAATACGCCTTTACGATCTGACAGATCCCCCTCTGGATTTTCACTCTACTCGCCAACTGCGATCGGCAATCATCGCTCGCGGTTTGTATTATGCGAATCTTGATACTGCCCCCGATTATCAAAGAGAAAGAGCACAAGGGCAGCTGGAAAGCCACAATCTTATTGAACCACCTGTGTTTGAAGCAACAGCAGCGCTTGTCTATCGCATGGTTGGATCTGATGATGTTTGGATCGCACGAATTTTAGCTTCCATCTTTTGGTTGATTGGTGGAATGGCATTGTACTTCCTGGCGAGAGATATGACTTCACCGGATGGGGGTGTGATCGCAGCTGCATTTTACATGTTCGTGCCTTTTGGCATCATTGCCAGTCGCAGCTTTCAACCTGATCCTTTGATGGTGATGTTTATCTTGCTGGCATTGTGGGGGATCTACCGTTGGTGCCAACAACCAAATTGGAAAACAGCAATCCTTGCTGGAGCATTGGCAGGCGCCGCTTTATTCGTAAAAGCAGTAGCCTTATTCTTTGTTCTGGTACCATTCGCTGGGCTTTTAATCGTGGGCAGGGGATTTAAGAAATCATTGAAAGATCCTCAGGTTTGGATGATTGGTACATTAACGGTCTTGCCAATGCTTGCCTATCATTTTTATGGAGTATATATCCTTGGCTCGTTGGAAAGTCAGTTTGAAGGGCGGTTCTTCCCTGAAATGTGGACAGATCCCACGTTCTATGCGCGCTGGATTGCCATTGCCAGCAGTTTTGTTGGTTATGGATCTATACTGGGTTCATTTCTGGGCGTGCTGCTATTCGGTTCTGCTGCAAGACGTGCTTTTGGTATTGGCCTATGGCTAGGCTATATCTTGTATGGTATGACATTTCCCTACCACTTTATCACTCACTCCTACTATCACTTGCCGTTAATCCCTGTTGTTGCTCTCAGCCTAGCGCCACTAGCGGCAGTAGCAATGCGACCTCTAAACCAATTGAAACCTCTTGCGCTCGTGAGGGTAGCCTTTTTGGGGATCTTATTCGCAGGTATGGTTGGAAAAGCCTGGGATGCTCGAACTGATTTAGCCAGTCAGGATTTCAGGCATGAACCAGTATATTGGGAAGAGATTGCTGAATTGATTGGCAATGAGTCCTCTGTTGTAGCGTTGACACATGACTATGGCAATCGATTAGCATATTATGGATGGATAACCCCTAAAGTTTGGCTTCCCCAAGGACATTTAGAAAAATACAGGGAACTACGTGGTGGTGCACCAATTGATGTTCAGGAGTGGTTTGCGGAGATAACAGATAACCGAGATTTTTTCCTGGTTACTTTGATGAAACAGTTGGAGAAACAACCTGAGCTCGAGGAATTGCTTTATACAAATTATGCCATCTACGCAGAGGGGGATGGATTTGTGATTTTCGATCTACATCAACACCTACAATAATTACATTAAGCAAGAATAATGAATTTATATGAACAGCGGAAGTAGCTCGCCCTTGGTAACGATTGTTACGCCCTCCTACGATCAGGCTGAATTCTTGGAGCAGACTATCTGCTCTGTATTAGCCCAAGATTACTCTGCTATCGAATACCTGGTGGTGGATGGAGGATCTACGGATGAAAGTGTAGCTATCATAAAACGATACGCTTCCCGTTTGCACTGGTGGGTTTCAGAACCCGATAGCGGCCAGTCTGATGCGATCAATAAAGGGTTAAAAAGAGCGAATGGTGAGATTGTTGCCTGGCTCAATTCCGATGATCTTTATCTACCTGGGGCTGTAGCAGCTGCGGTAGATGTGATGCAATCTCGTCCTGATCTGGGTTTCGTGTATGGGGATGCTATCACAATCGATGAAAATGGGCGACCGATAAACCATTTGACTTTCCCAAACTGGTCGTTCGATGATTTGATGGCTTTCAGGATTATCTGCCAGCCAGCAGTATTTATGCGCAGGGAAATATTGGAGCAGGTTGGATATCTGGATGAGACGTTCCATTTTATGTTAGATCACCAGCTCTGGTTGCGTATAGCCTCTCAGGCGCCAATCCGGCACATTCCATTGATGTTAGCAGCTGCGAGAAACCATCCAACCGCGAAAAATGTATCTCAAGCAGAGCAGTTTAGTCGAGAGACCTACGAAGTAATGGCATGGATGGAAAATCAACCAGAAATGGTGGACATCATCAATCAGAATCGAAGAAAGATACAGGGTGGTGTATATCGGTTAAGTGCACGATATTTACTCGATGGTGGATTTTACGGGGAGTCGTTGAAAACATATTGGCGTTCAATGATTGCCCAACCTGGTTATGCTTTACGACACTGGCATCGAATGTTGTATGCATTTATTTGTATTTTTGGAGGGCAAAGTTTAGATGAATGGTATTATCAAAACCGGCGACAAAAGAGAATTGATTTGACATCGCATGCTGAGTTAAGCGGTTGGGTGGGTTTGAGGCTTGATGGGTAATGCTTTGATTAATAAACCAGTCGAGTGGGGGGGAGGACGTCCTATCCTGGTGACAGGTGCCCACCGATCAGGTACTACCTGGGTTGGTAAAATGTTAGCTGCAAGCGAGAAAATTGGTTATATCAGTGAACCATTGAATGTTTGGCATAGGCCAGGCGTTATGCTTACTCCAGTGAATCATTGGTATACATACATTTGTAAAGACAATCAAGAGAAATATCTCACCGCCTTTCAGGAGACCATCAATTTTAAATACCATACCATCGAGGAAATCCAATCGATTAGATCGTTGAAAGATATCATGCGGATGGGGCGCGATTGGAGTTCATTTACTTATGGACGAGTAAAGCATAAACGAGCATTGTTGAAGGATCCATTCGCAGTATTTTCATCGCGCTGGTTTTTCGAGCCCTTAGGTTGTTATGTATTGATTATCG
>Ga0209536_100016936_pt1 | contig 10347 bp, 8 predicted proteins | sample DeeMarSeWOR28_12_FD_187461 | JGI IMG/M metagenome (GOLD analysis project Ga0209536, IMG submission 187461) | Marine sediment microbial communities from White Oak River estuary, North Carolina - WOR-2-8_12 (SPAdes) (version 2) | ecosystem: Environmental > Aquatic > Marine > Intertidal zone >... | reverse complement strand
AGTAATTGTGCGCTCGAACGAGATCATGTAGAGCCTCGATGGTTTCCGCTTCCATCAGTCGACCCGTCGCGGTGTGAACACGAAACACCCAATCGATCCAGCGGGTATGGCGAAGCCCCTGCGCGAGTTGCAGTGCATAGCCGGTCGCCCCTTCGAAAAGCGCGTCGGGATCGTCCTTCTCCGATTCGCTCAGTGGGCGGTGCGCCATTGCCCGTTCCAGAATCGTGTCGAGGTGTGGAAGGAGCATTCGCTCCGCTTCCTCGAGCCGGCCCATGGCGATCGCTTTGCTCGCAATGCCTGCGATCACGTCGAGTGCGCGCTGTGTTCTGGTGTCTTCGGCGCCCCAAGCATGGGAGCTCGAATCGACGCTGCGTTTACTGGCGATCGTCTGTGTGGCGTCGGAGCTCAGACGCTTACCACAGTCGCCACAGCGGCGCTTCGCCGAGCCGTTGATCGCGCCACAGGACTCGCAGACGACATAGTCGGCGGTCTCCGTCGCGCCGCTTCTCACTTTGGCAGCGTCGATGAGCACCAGCTCCTGCGCGCCGATGTACACGCGGTCCATGTGCTCCAAACGGCGAGGACCGTTGATGCGTACACCGTTGACCGCGACCCCGTTGCGGCTGTTGAGATCTTCGACGACGACCGCATCCGGCCCCACGTGAAACGTGGCGTGCCTGCGAGACACCAATCCGTCCGCCAGCGCAAGGTTGCAGGACGAGCTTCGACCGATCGCAAATTCCCCGAGAGGCATTTCCATGTTGGTCGACTGATATCGCAGTCTAAAGCGTGGCACCCCAGTCAGCAGTTTAGCAGTTGGAGCGCCTGCAGGTCGAATGAAGTGCGAGTGAAAGCTCTCGAGACCGCATTCGAGATTTCGCTCAGAGGCTAGCGATTTCCTTAAGGCCCGCGATGGCCCCCAGTGCCTTTTCGAGGCCACCCTGGGTCTCGAGCGTCGCGTCCATGAGGCGTCCAAGCTCGGCCAAGTCACGCCGGTACGTGGCGAAGGCGTTCCTTCGCTCGCCGAGCACTCCGGTCGATTGGTCGGGATTGGTCAGAATCACGTAGTTGCTCGGGTTCTGGCGCAAGTCCTGGCCCAGGTAGAGCTCTTTTTCGAAGGGCTTGCTACCCCGCGTCGCGCGGACCTTGAGCTTCTTCGTGTCGGCCCCCATGTCTCCGGGCATGTCGACGTACACCAGTCCACAACGAAAACCGCCTTCGCCGAGCGTTGGTACGCAGCCGGTCGGGCTGGAAGTCAGAGCGGTTTCATCCTGGGCCGCCTCGTCCAACTCGGCGCGCCGCGATGGCGGAAGAACCCTCACGGCAAGGCTGTCGAACTTGTCCCAAAGCTCGCCGACCTGGCGTGCGTAGAGGAACAAGGCGTTGACCGTCTCGGCATTGAACTTCGTGTAGTTGAGCCCCGTGAAATTTGCGGCCGTGAATGGAGTAGGCAGGGTCCTCAATTGTTCGATCGCTTCGTAGTCGACCGAAGGACCTTCTCCCGGCCGAGATTTGGCAGCGTCGGTCGCCCGGTTGAGGAGGCGCTTGGCTTCCCCGACCTGATCAGCCGCCGTGCGAACGCCCTCGTAAACGACCTTCCCATCGCGGACGGCCAGATTGTACGCGCTGCGCTTGCTCATGACTGTCGTTGCGAGAACCCCCAAGAACAGGCCGAGCAGCGCTGCTCCGATGCCGCTCATCAACATCAGTTTGCGAACGCGCCGGTTCTTGCCTTCGTGCGCGGTCGCCACGGCCTCTTCGTCGACGACGATGCGCACTTCCTGACGCGCGGTTGCCGCTGTGCTCGCACCTCCAAACGGACCGGACCGTTTCGCAGCCTGGCCTCCAACGAAGCCCGGTGGCGGCGCGACGCCTCCGAGCGTCGGTGGCGGCGGTGCAACACCTCCCGCATCAACGCCTGCCGGCGGCGGTGGAGCCGTGTTCCGGCCGAGTCGCTCGCGAATATCGCGGACTTTCTTGGATTTTTGGAGTTCTTCTGACATTTTCAGCTTCCTCAAATTTATCCGTCTAAGACCGATCCTGTCAAGGCAAGCGCCAAGAAGCCGCCCCTGATAGGCTTCACCACTTGCCATGATGCCACCTCCAGTCGAGGAACGCCGCTTTGTGTCCTTTGATGGCACTGAAATCGCCTACCAGGCGCTCGGCCAGGGACGCCCGATCTTGCTGTGCAACGGCCTCGGTGGGGGTTGGGAGGCCTGGAGTCACCAAATCCACTACTTCCGGGATCGGTACCGCCTTCTGTCCTGGGACTACCGGAGCCTCTACGGCTCTTCCGCGCCGGCGGACCCGGACGCGGTCCGGATCGCCGATCATGCGCGGGACGCCCTCTGCCTACTAGGAGAAGAAGGTGCCGAGCGCGCTGCCATCTTCGGCTGGTCGATGGGTGTTCAGGTCGCGCTCGAGATGTTTCGCTATGCCCCAGAACGGGTCGCATCGCTCGCGTTTCTCAACGGCGTGGCTGGGAGGCCCTGGGACTATGTCTTCAATTTGAATCTGGTTGGGCGCCTCCTGCCGCCAATTCTTCGGGGCCTACGTTCGATGCCTCGTACGATTCAGACAGTGGTGCGGCAGGCGACGCGCGTCCCCGAGGCCGGGGCCTGGGTGAAGAGAATCGGATTGGCGGCTGGCACGCTCGATGAGCAGTTGGCCAACGAGATCATCCACGAGCTGCGCATCCTCGACATGGACAAGTTCATTCGTCTTCTGGAGCGAATGGGGGAGCACGACGGATGGGACCTGCTCCCGATCATCGATGTGCCGACCTTGATCATCGCCGGCACCCGTGACGTCTTCACGCCCCGGTCCGCCGCGGAACGCATGGCCAGACGCATTCCGGGGTCGGAGATCATGCTGCTTCCCGGGGCCACACACTATGCAGCCTTGGAGTACCCGGAGATGGTCAACCTCAGGCTCGAGAAGTTCCTGAGAGAGCGTGGCTACGAGCCGGCACCGACGGGGGCTGGTTGACGTGCTTTGGGCGAGCCGCTAGCGATCGACCGCAATGATTCTCGTGATCGACAACTACGATTCCTTCACTTACAACCTCGTGCAGTACTTGAGCGAGCTTGGGGCCGAGGTCATGGTTCAACGCAATGATGCGATGACCGTCCAGGAGATCCACGAGCTCCGGCCGAGCGGAGTGCTGATCAGCCCCGGTCCCGGAAGACCCGAAGAGGCGGGGGTCAGCCTCGAGCTGATCGCAAAGCTCGGGTCGTCGACGCCAATCTTTGGCGTCTGTCTGGGGCATCAGAGCATCGCCCAGCATTTCGGCGCCTCCGTCGTGCGGGCCGAGCGGCTGATGCATGGACGCACCTCCGAGATCCTTCACGAAGGCCGCGGCGTCTTCGAGAATCTGCCGAGCCCGCTCACCGCGACCCGCTACCATTCGTTGATCGTGAACCGAGATACCATTCCCGATCTGCTGGAGGTTACTGCCTGGACCGACCAGGACGAAGTCATGGGAATTCGTCATCGCGAGCTCCCTATCGAGGGAGTACAGTTCCATCCGGAATCGTTCCTGACCGAGCATGGGCACGACCTGATTCGCAACTGGCTGTCTTCGCTCCCGGCACGGGGAACATCGTGATCTCGAATGCAATCAAACAAGTCATCGCTGGTCACGACTTGTCTCCTCGCGACGTCGAGGCCGCAATGGATCAGATCCTCGAGGGAGATGCCTCGGATTCCCAAATCGCGGCGTTCGTCGTCGCGCTTCGCATGAAGGGCGAGTCGTCGAGCGAGATCGCCGCCGCGGCCCGCTCGCTTCGCAAACACTGCGAGACGATTCGACCGAAGGTCGATGGCCCGCTTCTCGATACCTGTGGCACGGGAGGCGACGGTCGGGAGACCTTCAACATCTCCACTGCTGCGGCGATTGTGGCGGCCGCCTCTGGAGTCGCGGTTGCAAAGCACGGAAATCGCGCCGCGTCTTCGAAGGCAGGGAGCGCCGATGTGCTCGAAGCTTTGGGCGTCCGCATTGATCTTTCGCCCCAACGAGTCCTGCAATGCATCGAGGAAGTGGGCATCGGTTTCATGTTCGCACCGAGTCACCACGCCGCGATGCGGCACGCGGCGCCGGTGCGCCGCGAGCTTGGCGTCCGCACGCTTTTCAATTTGCTTGGGCCGCTCTCAAATCCAGCGTCGGCCAGCCACCAGCTGGTCGGTGTCTATGACCCAGCAAGGCTCGAGCAACTGGCTGAGGCACTAGGGGCCCTCGGCTCGACCGCCGCGTGGGTCGTGCACGGCGAGGGCGGGCTGGATGAGGTTTCCCCAGCGGGCCCTACCGCGGTTGCGCAGTTGGCAAGCGGTGAGGTCAGCCGCTTTGAAGTCCGCCCTGGCGATTTCGGCCTTGCTGCGGTGCCGATCGAAACGCTTGCCGGTGGAGACGCCGCACGCAACGCAGAGATCATTCGTGGCGTCTTGGACGGCCAGCAGGGACCTGCGCGCGTTGCCGTGCTGGTCAACGCGGCAGCGGCGCTGCGGGTGACGGAGCTAGCCGACGATTCGAGGGTCGCGGCGGAACGGGCCGCCGAGGCAATCGACAACGGAGACGCCAAACGAATGCTCGAGCGCTGGGCGCGTTTCACGCTAAGCACATGACCGACTACCTTTCCGCTATTCTCGAGCGCAAGCGACGCGAAAACACGAGGCGCTTGCGTCACGTAGCGGCGATGCAACCCGTTGACCGCCCGCCGCAGCCGGAGCGCTCGGAGCGCGGAATTCGAGCTTTGCGTCGCGCAGCGGGCGAGCCGCCGTCGGTGCTGGCGGAGGTGAAGTTTCGAAGTCCGAGCGCAGGCGAGATTCGGGCCTCGCGCCCAGGGGAAGGGGTTCGGATCGCGCGAAGCTACGAACACGGGGGGGCGTCGGTCGTCAGCGTTCTGGCTGACGGGCCGGGTTTTGGGGGCTCGCCACTACTGGTCAGGCGGATCGCGAACGCGGTGTCCGTGCCGGTGCTCTACAAGGGTTTCGTGCTCGATCCCGTTCAAGTCGACCTCGCCTACGACGTGGGCGCATCCCTGGTCCTTCTGCTGGTGCGCGCGCTCCGAGATGCAGAGCTCCGAGCGCTCATCGAGCAGATTCGTGCCCTCGGTATGGAGCCCGTCGTGGAGGCCGCGAGCTCCGCCGAGGTCGAGCGTGCCGTTTCGGTGGGCTCGACCATCGTTGGTGTGAACGCGCGTGATTTGAGCACGTTCCGGGTGGACATGAACGCGGCGCGCGACTGCGTTGCGCGAATTCCCAGGGACTGCGTCGCGGTATTCATGAGCGGTGTGCGAACGGCCAAAGACTTCCGCGAGATAGCTCAGAGCCGTGCCGACGCTGTGCTGATCGGCGAAGAGCTCATGCGGGCCGCGGATCCTGGTGCCCGTCTATCTGAGCTCTTGAGGGCGGTCTAACCGATTCCTCACTGGTCGGCAGCGTGACTCGGAAGCAGGTGCCAGTGCCATCGCGATCGATGATCTCGATTCGCCCCTTGTGCTGATCGACGATCTGCTTGACCAGCGCGAGCCCGAGACCCACTCCGTGCGGTCGACCGGAATAGAACATGTCGAAGAGACGCTCGCGCTGCGCAGCCGCGATCCCTGGACCCTGGTCGGCAACCTCGAGGAAGGCGCGATCTCTGTGATCGCGTCCTGTTCGAACCTCGACCTTTCCACGATGAGGCGAGGCTTGAACTGCGTTCTTGACGAGGTTCCAGACGACCTGCCGCATCTGATCTGGATCGACGAAGGCGATGACGGGATCCTCTGGTTCGATCTCCTCGAGCTCCAAGTCATTGCTAAGAGTTGCTGCGCCACGGGCGACCGCGACCACTTCGCTCGCGATCGATCGCAGGTCCAGCTCCTCGGTTTGAAGCGCACTTGGCCGCCCGATCTGGAGCATCGTGGTAACCAGCGAGTTCAGTCGCTCGACTTCCGAGATCACGATGCCGAGCAAGCGCGCGTCCTCCTTGCTCAACGCATTCCCATCGCGAACCATCTCGACCGACCCCGAAATCGAGCTCAAAGGGTTTCGGATCTCGTGCGCCAAACCGGTCGCAAGCTGTCCCAGCGCGGCAAAGCGCTGTGCCCGCTCCGCCTGTTCTCGAAGCGTCTTGATCTCGGTCAAGTCCTGAAATGCCAGGAGCAAGCCGGACCGCTTCCCATCCGCGTCCAACAGAGAGCTCAGTGTGTACCCCATCGGAAACTCGGTGCCATCGGCGCGCTTTCCAATCGTGTCCGCCCGTTTCGGCGGCTCACTGAGAGGATGAGCGTCATACTTGGGTAGCACCCTGGAAAGGGGCTGCCCAATGAGCGCGCCTCCACGGTCTCGGAGGATCTCGCGAGCCGCGCGGTTGACCCCGAGGATGTATCCGTCGTCGCCGGCCGTAATGAGACCCGATGCAATCGAACGGACGATGTCATCGTTGAGTCGCATCAGCCGCGCGGCACTCTGCTGCGCTTCGATGAGGCGTGCGCCTGCCAGCTGCGCGCGCCGTGCGAGATTCGTCGCAAGCAGTGCGACTGCGGTGATGCCCACCATGTTACTCACCAGGGCCAGTTGAAAGTCGCGTGAGCTGAGTAGGTATTGGCTCAGGGGCTGGTCAGGAGGAGGCGGAAGCCAGCCGACGTTGAGCGCGAGCGCCTGGAGGAAGTAGCAGGCGAGGCTCGCGGCCGCGGTGTAGTACGCCGCGCCGGTCCCGAGGGTGAGTGCTGCTGTGAGAATCTGTGCGCCGTAGAGGAACGAGAAAATACTTCCCGCGCCGCCGGTCAAATACACCAGGCCTGTGATGAGCAGGACGTCCAAGGTCGTGATGGCCGCGGCGACCCTGTTCTCGCGACGTCCGACGAGGAGCCATACGCCGAACAAGATCGATGAGGCGTAGATCGCCGAAATCAGGATTAGCAGGAAGGTGGGCGTGAATCGCCCATAGCGAATTGCTTCGAGCGCCAGGTACATGGTGGCACCGAGCAAAATGGTTGCGATGATGAGTCGCGCTCCGAGAACCCACTGCAGCCGTCGATTCGAGTTGAACTCTTCGCGATCGACAGTCGGATTCTCTTCGGGTTGATTCACTCCGCTTTGACTTTGCCCGCGATCGAGAAGATCGGCAGGTACATCGAAATCAGAATAACGCCGACGATGCCGCCGATGAATACCATCATCAACGGCTCGAGAAGCGAGGTGAGGGCTGCAACCGCAATATCGACCTCTTCTTCGTAGAAGTCCGCGATCTTGTTGAGCATCGTGTCGAGTGCGCCTGTCTGCTCGCCGACACCGATCATCTGCACGACCATTGGCGGAAAGACGTTCGTTTCCATGAGGGGCTCGGCCATCGTTCGGCCCTCGCGGATCTTATCCGACGTTTGTTGGATCGCAGCTTCGACGACCACGTTGCCCGCCGATTTCTTCACGACATCGAGGGCGTCGAGAATCGGGACGCCCGCCGATAGCAGGGTGCCTAGCGTCCTGGTGAACCTCGCGACCGAGATCTTTCGCATCACCGGACCGAGGATGGGAAGGACCAGAAGCGCTCTGTGGAAGAAGTGTTTGCCGGCTGGTTGTCGGTAGATCCAAGTGACGCCGAACACGATCCCGGCAGCCCCCAAGACGACCCAGTGGACGTTGGCGATGAAGCCCTCTGACGCTGCTATGACTAGCTGGGTGAGGCCAGGCAGCTCTTCCTCAGCACCGAACTCTGCAAACATTCCCTTGAAGCTGGGAATGACCCAGGCAAGCATGACCACCACGACAATCATCGCCACGATGAAGATAGCGATCGGATAGACCATCGCGCCGCGAACTTGCCGCGCTAGCTTGACCCGCTTCTCGATATACCCAGCGAGACGATCGAGAATCGTGTCGAGGATACCGCCCATTTCGCCGGCGCGGACCAGGTTGACGAAGAGCTCGTCGAACAGCTTGGGATGTCTCGCGAGGCCTTCCGAGAAGGTGCCACCTTGCTCGACGTAGTCCTTCACGTCTTTGAGGATCGTATTGAGCGCCTTGTTCTCGCCACGACTCGAGAGAATGTCCAAACACTGAACGAGCGGCAGGCCAGCGTCGATCATCGTCGCGAACTGGCGCGTGAAGATGACCAACTCCTTTGCGTCGACACCAGTGCCGAACGACAGATTGATCTGCCGTCCCTTCTTCTTGATCTTGACGGGGTTGAGCTGGCGCGCACGCAGCCGCGACTGCACGGCTTCCTTGCTGTCCGCCTCGATGATCCCTGTTTGGACTTCGCCCGCGCGGGTGCGCGCTTCGTATACCCACTCGGCCATGAATTCTCCGCCCGATCCCCTCTGGGCCTTTCAAAATCCTAGCTGATCTGGGATCGCATGGTCAAAAGCCAGGCCTAATTTCGGTATGGGTTCCGAATCTCGATCTCGACGGGCTTGGCCTCAGGCGCTCGGGCGGGAGGCTTCTGAGCCTCCGCGTTCACTGGGTTTTCCGCCTCCGGATGCGGAGCTGGCTCGGGCTGGCGGGTCCGGCGCGGTCGCTTTTCGCCCGGTCGCGCGGCCGTTGCGCTGCTCTTTCGTTCCGGTGCTGGCTTCGCCTGGAGCGACGGGGCTGGACTCGGTTTCGAGCTTGGAGCGCCTGCAGTCGTCTTGGCCGCCGCGGCCTCCGAAGCTTCTGGCTCGGGCTCCGCGGGAGCCAGCGGCTCCTTCACCAAGGCCTTGTCACTTTGGAGAGCTGGCGCGGGTGCTGCAGGCGGCCGAAGAAGCTGAAAGACCAAGAAGCCGGCGTACATGAACACCACGATCGCGAGCGCCATCACGAACCACTTCAACGAGTCGGACTCCGAGGTGTGCCGGACGAGGACGGGCGTGCCGTCGCTCAGAACCCCCGACACGGTTCCATGAACATGGGATCCAGTGCTCCCATGCGACACATAGGTCTGGCTGTCGGCGGGGGTTCCCTCACGGGGCATCGGAATGATCGACGTGCCGATGTCCGTGCTGCCAAGCATTTTAATGGCATCGCGAATCCGCTCGCGCTCCTCCTGGAGCTTCTCGGCGTCCAGCTCGCGAACGACGTCGGCCACCTGGCGCGTCTTGGCGATGTGGACCGGGCCAGCCGCTTCTTCGATCGCTTCGGCGAGGTCCTCGGCGCTTTGAAAACGGCTTTCGGGATCCCGGCTCAGCGCCTTCATGGCGACATCATCGAAGCGTTGGAGGTCGGGCCAGAGCTGAGACGGCTTGATGACCTCGTCGTTCAGCAATTTGTTGAGTGTAGCGCCGTTCGATTCACCCTTGAAAAGGCGTCTGCCGGTCAGCGACTCCCAAAGAATGATTCCCACACTGAAGAGATCAGAGCGCTGGTCTGTCGAGTTCGACGAAGCCTGCTCAGGCGCCATGTAGGACAGCTTGCCTTTGAACTGGCCGGCCCGCGTCGACGCCATGCGTACGTCTGCCTTCGCGACACCGAAGTCGGTGAGTCGAGCGATCCCGTCGGTTCCAACCAGGATGTTGTGCGGCGATACGTCGCGGTGGACGAGCTTGAGAGGCTTCCCTCCCTCGTCGCTGAGACGGTGCGCGGCGCCCAAGCCCTGGAGGGTATCGATCAGGACCCGGCAGACAAACGGCTGTGGCAGCCGCTCTCCGCGCTTTGCAGCGCGTCCGAGAAGCGCGCCGAGGTGATTGCCCTCGATATACTCCATTACCAGGAAGTAGCCGTCGCCCGGGCTGTCGCTGATGTCGAGCGTGGGCACCACGTGCATGTGGCGAATCCGAGCCGCAAGCCGTGCCTCGTCCAGAAACATTGAAATGAATTCCTGCTCGTATGCCAGGTGAGGGTGAAGCATTTTGATCGCCACGAGCCGTTCGAAGCCCGCAACGCCTTGCGCGCGCGCCGCGTACACCGACGCCATTCCGCCTGATGCCAACTGCGTCAAAATCTCGTAGCGGCCAAGTTGCCGGCCACTCATGGGCCGGGAAGGCGGCAATGATCCTCGAGAGTTGGCCGGGGCGTTCATCAGAAGCGGCCCTTGAGCGTCAGGAGTCCGCCCTTGTTGCTGAATCCGACGGCCGGTTCGACGCGTTTGGCGGCTTCTCGCGATTCGCCCTTCCAGTTGGTGAAGACACCGAGAACCGCAGTGGTGGCTGCCATTGCAGCAGTGACACCGATGAGAATGTTCGTGCGGCGTTCTTTCTTGCGGCCTTCTTCCAGAAGTGACTCGGCAAGCTCCGCAGGCGTGGGAGACGAACCGTTGTTGATGCCCGGCGAGTTGGCCGTTCGCGCGGCACTCTCATAGGCGCCCACGCCCTTGTTCGCGTCGATCCCCGACCAGACCGTGACCGCGCCCATGGCGACGGTCGCGCCGAGCGACGAGAAGAAGCCCCAGCG
>Ga0209536_100016935_pt1 | contig 10348 bp, 12 predicted proteins | sample DeeMarSeWOR28_12_FD_187461 | JGI IMG/M metagenome (GOLD analysis project Ga0209536, IMG submission 187461) | Marine sediment microbial communities from White Oak River estuary, North Carolina - WOR-2-8_12 (SPAdes) (version 2) | ecosystem: Environmental > Aquatic > Marine > Intertidal zone >... | reverse complement strand
CTTCTTGGTACGACTCGAATCGCATCATCTACTATCTGCCCGAAACTCAGAATATCTGCTCGATTACTATCGAACCGGATTTCGAGCCTAAGATACTAGGCTCGTGTCCACGTCCTTATCCTGCGGTGTCACCTGATGGCAAACACATGGCCTATGCTTCATATCCTCACGGGCTTCTTCGCGTGGAGGAGCTATCCACAGGAGCAATGATCCGAAGCTGGAACGTACCAAAGCAGACAGTCTTTATAGATTGGTCATCAGATGGCCGTAAGTTGGCGGTCGGAGGCGGCTGGGCCGCTAATGTGGGATCGTGGATATACGACATAGAGACAGGAGAAGCATCCAAGGTCCTTAGTGGCCCTATTATGCACAGTCGTTTTTCCCCTGATGGGAGCCAGATCGCTTTTGGTTTGGAACCACCGCTTAATGATATATGGATCGTCGACACAGAATCGCTGGGGCGAGGTTGATCACTTAAAGAACATTATCAGGAATGAATTGATCAGAAGACCAGATAGATCAGTGTTAATCCTCAGGTTGCAAATTATTATAGTGCACACTCATTATCGAATATTTTCCTTGGCAACAAAAAGAGTGTTTTTGATGACCTGGAAAGGTATGAAATCCTCGTAAATAATCCCAACGATCTGAATAGTCTGTCAAATGTAGCAGAGGAATACGGCAAAACAGCCTGGCGTTTTATTCGAACACATCGAGAGTTGGGTGATCATGAAATTACCGTGAAATTGTTTCAAAAGGCACACGAGATGCAGCCGAAGAACTGGAATTACCTTTGTGGTCTCGGCGCAGCGTACTATCGTACTGGCCAATGGGAAAAGTCAAACGACAATCTAACGGAATCGACCAAACTCGGTGGTGGTGAAAATGTCTGTAATTACCTCTTTCTCGCTATGGCTTACTGGCAGTCAGGCAACAAGACTGAGGCGAAAACGTGGTACAACAAGGCAATTGAGTGGATAGAAGCTAACAAAGATAAATGGCTCAGTGATTACGACCACATGATTTTCGAGATATATGTGGAAGCATCGGAATTAATGGGCATCGAGATCAATGAGCTTTTTACAAAAGGCGTCTTACCAAAGTTTTAAGCTAAAACTTGAAGAACAAGGAGAACTCAGCAGACCGGCAATATAGCTTAATACTTCTATCATTTTGGATTCATCACGATTACAGACACTTCAGTTAGGTTCTCTATGTCACAGGCGGGCTTTACGGTTATGTCCCAGAGCAGGGGATTGTCCTTGTTGCTTTCGCATTGAGTGACTGTTCCAACAATCACGGGAGTGCTCAGGAATCCGGGCTTTTTCTGGGCATAAACCACCTCGTTCACTTCGACTCTGTATTTCGTCGGAAGCAGTTTGACTTTGGCGCAATTGTCGCCCGTGCCCTGCAGGATTCTGTCTTTATTTAATCCCTCAATCTTGACGGCAATTTGTGAAGCCGGATCGGTAATCAATCGAACTCGTGCCGTGCGGGTATCCACATTGCATATTGTTCCAATGACACTTTCATTTGCCAGAACAAATTGACCGACGGCCAGCCCGTCCTGGCTGCCTCGGTTGATAATAAGCTCGCTGTGCAATCCATCGATAGTAGAAGTTATTATACCAGCCAAAACAAATTTAACGCCCTGCCAGACGGTACGATTACGCAGCCCTGACAGCGCTTCGACCTTCTGCCGTTCCTGATTCAACCATTCGGTAACGTTAGCAAGACGGTTATGCAGCTTGTCGTATCTTACACGGCTGACAACATCTTCTTCTGAACCCTCTGCCGAAGCCATAAATCCGCGTGCGGAAAGCGAAATGTCTCTGCCGATACTCAAAGGCCAGCAGAAAACTCGAATAAAAGCAACCTGGAATTTACTTGTTATTTTATGTGGTGCAAGTAGGAAAATAAGCCCGGTCAAAAAAAGCGATATAAACAAAACTCGATCAGGGACTCTGTTGTTCCTCATGGCCATGACTGTATTTCATCTTTATACTCAATGGACTGCATACTGTGGTGATCCATATTCGCTGCGGTCCATCGTATCCTTCCAGATATCCAGGTTCTCCAGGTATATACCAGTACCCCTGGCAACGCAGCTCAACGGTTCTTCAGCTATCTGCACTTTCAGTCCTGTTGCATTTGCCAGTGCCGTATCCATTCCTTTCAGCAATGATCCGCCCCCACAGATATGTAAGCCGTTGTCAATGAGATCGGCGGCCAATTCCGGTTCGGCTTTTTCCAGCGTTGCCATAACCGTATCAAGGATTGCAGCAATCGGATTCTTGAGTGCTTCGCGGATTTCCTCACTCGTTACAATAATTTTTCTTGGCATCCCCGAGATGGTGTCCCTGCCGGCAACTTCCATTGTCAGCTCTTTTTCAAGCGGAGCTGCCGAGCCGATTTCCATTTTAACTTTTTCCGCCCTTGTCTCTCCGACCAGCAGGTTATAAGTCTTCTTGAGGTGACTAACGATAGCTTCATCCATATCATCGCCGCCGACTCGAATTGACTCACACGAGGCAATATCGGCAAGACTCATAATGGCCACTTCAGTAGTTCCTCCGCCTATGTCAACAATCATCGAAGCGGTAGGTTCTACGATCGGCAAACCTGCCCCAATTCCGGCAGCCATCGGCTCTTCCACCAGATATACCTTTCGAGCACCGGCACGCTCTGCTGTCCCAATAACCGCCTGGCGTTCGACATCGGTTATTCCGCCGGGCACGGCTATCACGATGCGTGGCCGGACAATTCCGCCGCCGTGCGCTTTACGAATGAAATAGGATAGCATCGACTCGGTTACCTCGAAGTCGTTTATTACGCCGTCTTTCAGCGGTCTTATCGCACTAATCGAGCCCGGTGTCTTGCCTAACATTTCATGTGCAACAATTCCGACAGCCTGACCGTTGTTCAGGACGATATTAGTCCCCTTGCGAACAGCTACAACCGAAGGTTCATTCAGAACAATACCCTGGTTGCGGACATAAACCAGCGTAGAGCATGTACCCAGGTCGATACCCATGTCCATACTGAACCAGCCAGCTACAATGTTCGGCATCATGTTCGATTCCTTTCAAAAAGTTAACTTTTCCGGCGGCAGCGAATCATCTCGTTAATGCTGCTCCGAGTCATTCGTAGGTCGGCTTTACAAAAATGATACTTTACATAGATTTGCCTGTTCGTATATATCTAAAATGAAACTGACGTTTCAGCATTATTATAGGAGCAAGCAATTTTTAAGTCCTATATGAATACAAACATAGAATCGCAACAGACTTTGATACTCATGTGACAAGTTTGCATTTAGCGAGATTTTATTAATACTGCCAGCTATTTGGGTAGATAACCGACTCAGAATTAATATTAAATTCTCTGCAAAGTTTATCTATCAGGACCTGCACTCTTTTTATCTGAAAGTTGGTAGGTTGAGTACTTTGACCATTCAATGCAACGCAGAGGTAGATAGTTTGAACGTTATGCCCGTTTTGATGCCTTTTATTCTCTACAGAACGATCCGCCGGTAGCTGTTTATTCCATTTTACTGTTGGTTCTATCTGGCCATCGTGGCCGTCAAATCCATTGTGGATAATAAAATGACAGCTATTTTTCTCCTGGCTCGAAATACTACTCGAAAAGCCTAACTTTTGTATTCGTAAATTAGAGCCGGAGACAGCTCGATTGTTCGCTTTACATTCGCTAAAGTAAATTTCGATCCCCATCCAGTATCCCAGCCGTCGGCCATCTCGCGAGCTAACCAGCTTATCAACAGGGACAAGACGGTAGTACTGCGAAAGGCAAAAAGCGCCGGCAGATGGAGGATTGTGGCCCAGCATATTTAAGATTGCTGTGCAGACTATTATTGAAGCCAGCAGTGTTACAAGGACTTTAGTCTGCCTTGATTGAGCCGTCATCATTCACCCTCTTTTATGATCAGATTATTAGGCATTCTTTCTCGACCATTCATAAAACGCAATTGTTCTTCACTCCCCTGCTGCCAATTCGGTACTATTGATTTCGACATTACAAAGAAAATGCTTTAGCTTAGTTAACCTTCCTTCAGACATGTCTGATATTATTGTATTATTGTGATGTTTTTATAGGAGCCTTCAGGCAGGCAAGTCCTATATCGGTACGAAAAGACGTAAATGGAAATAACAATATAGCAGACGGATTTATTATAGTACTGAATCGATTTGATTGTATTGATTTATGCTTTTCCATGTGTTCGTAAGCTATAAAAGCTCTTCATACCTCGAAAAAAGTTTAATTTAGGACTTGTTTTGAATCAGTAAATAATGTCTAATTGCCAATCTGATTGTAGGTTTATGGAATATCAACAGGATAATTATTTTATTGAGGTGAACCGGAATGGCAGATTTGAAGGCATTAGCTGATGCTGTTATCAAAGGAGACCAAAACACAGCGTTGGAAATCACCAAAGCGGCTCTTGCAGAGGGCACAGCGGCAAAAGACATCCTCGATAACGGATTAATAGCAGGTATGGACATTGTCGGTGCTCGTTTCAAGAAAAACGAAGTTTACATCCCCGAGGTACTTATCTCCGCACGCGCGATGAAAACGGCAATGGAAGTTCTTGAGCCGGAACTCGTAAAAGCCGGCGTCGAACCGGTCGGAAAATTGCTTATCGGGACCGTACAGGGAGATTTGCATGACATTGGCAAAAATCTCGTCGCAATGATGCTCAAAGGAGCAGGCTTCGAGGTCATAGACCTCGGTGTGGATGTCGGACCTGAAAAATTCGTCGAGCAGGTCAAAACAGCAAAGGCCCAGGTGGTCGGCATGAGCGCGCTTCTGACAACAACAATGCCCGGCATGGAAAAAACCATCAAGGCACTGAAAGACGCCGGGACTACCGTTAAGGTGATGATCGGCGGCGCTCCGGTAACCCAGGACTATGCCGACAGAATTGGCGCCGACGGCTATGCACCCGATGCCGCTTCTGCCGTCGATATTGCCAAGAGCCTCGTTGCCTGAAACAGTGCGGAAGAACATTAGCGAATACAACGCAACAGGGAGAATTTGCCAGCCATAATTCCCAGGTTCTTGTATCGTATTTTTGTATGAAGTTTTCGAATTCATTATAAAACTATTAAACAGCCGTTCACACGGCTGTTTTTTTGCGCCGGATTCTGGTAAAATTGACACTCGATTATGCGGCCCATTAAGAGTCATAATTTGGCGCAATTGTTAATGCAGCTTCGATTTACCCCGGAGAAGAAACGGCGTAAACAGCTCGATGCCGCCGAGAAGCTCTTTTCCATCATCGACAAGGACAAAGAATATCCATACGAGTTTGTCTGCTTTCGCATCACGGGCTTCCAACCTAAAAGCGAAATCGCCAGCGAGCTTATCAAGGGTCATGACTTGCTGGAAGATCTTAGAATCTTCATTTTAAAACTAAGCGGCAAGCTCGCCCTTCCGGTCAACGAACAAAATCAGAAAATCTATGGAATCGAAGAATTAGCCAACACACTAGGTGTTTCGACCAAAACGATTTATCGCTGGCGAAAGCAGGGCCTGCTCGCACGAAAATACATATTCGATGACGGCATAAGACGTCTCGGCTTTCTGCAGTCTGCCGTCGATGAATTCCTTTCGATGCATCCGGAACTTGCCGGTAAAGCAAAAAATTTCTCACGTCTGACAGACCGGCAAAAACAGCAGATTGTAAAGCAGGCCATCAAGCTTACAACCGGCACAAATCTGTCACGTCACCAGATAATAGACAAAATCAGCGTCAAAACCGGCAAGTGTCACGAAACCATCAGATATACACTCCTGAATTACGAAAACGAAAATCAAGACAAACCTGTTTTCAAAAAGTCAACCGGCATAATCACTCCCGCACAAGAGGCGGAAATCTATCGGCTTCATAAACAGGGCTGCAGCATCAAAGAGCTAATGATGCGTTTCGATCGCAATAAAAGTTCGATATATCGGATTATCAATCGGCGAAGAGCAAAGTCGCTGTTAGGCAGGAAAATCGAATTCGTCGCAAGCAATGAGTTCACCAAACAAAATGTCAAAGAGCAAATTCTGGCAAAGCCAATCGACAAATCCAGCAAATCCGTTCTCAGGAACGTCGAGCCGATCAAACTGACCGGCAGCTCCCTTTCCGAATATCTGCACACATTAACAGATGCTCCCGTACTCACAAGAGACGAAGAAGTCGAGATGTTCCGTCGATACAACTACCTGAAATATTTGGCCTGTCAAAGTTGTGCCAACATCAAACTGTCTAAAGTCTCAGGCACTATATTAAGTCAGATAGAAACTTATTTGGTCCAGGCAGACGAGATAAAAAGAAGAATTATCGAAGCAAACCTGCGTCTCGTCATCAACATTGCCCGCAAACATATCCTCAGTGGAGCTAACCTGCTCGATCTGGTCAGCGAGGGCAATATCTCACTGATGAACGCGGTCGAAAAATTCGATTACAGTAGGGGTTTTCGATTTTCCACTTTCGCCTCATGGGCCATAACCAAAGACTATGCACGTATAATTCCGGACCAGGTAGGCCGGCTCGGCAAAGCCACAAAAGCTTCGCTGGCAAATATCCATCGCGAAATGAAAACCGAAGACGCAGTGGATTTTGTCGCCATCGAACGGGCCCATCACAGCCTCGCTCAGGTCATAAAAGACAACCTTACCGAACGCGAGCAGTATGTAATAATGAATCGTTTCGGCCTCGTAGGACCTCCAATAAAAAAGGAAACAAAAACTCTGGTAGAAATCGGCCAGGAACTCAACTTGAGCAAGGAACGAATACGCCAGATCGAGCTTGTCGCCCTGCAGAAATTGCGCCAGTCACTCAGTCCAGAAGAATTCGAGCTGCTTACCGGCTAATCTTTGGAAGGTGACTCCTTGCCTATACATTCGGCAATCTGGAGCTCCAACTGCTTAATTTCCTTCAGGACATTGAGTTTGGTATCACAGACCCAATACCACAGTTTCATCAGAATCGTAGAATTAAAACCGATCATAAAAAGGAGCACCCAACAGAGCATGGCCTTGGTGTCATTCGCAAAACGCAGGCAGATATACCCCCCCGCCATCATTCCGAGCGATAACACGAAGAATATCCAGAACACAACTTTGACCTTGAACATATCAGTTTCATACTTTTGAAAAATCATTTGTTCGATCTCCTTTCTTCTCGCTGCGTTTTCATCCGCATCGAAGCGGCCGTTTTCTTTCAGGACTTTTGTTAATTCTTTCTCTATGTCACTCATTTTTATTACGCTCAACTATCTGTTTTAACTTCTCCAGCGTGCGATGGAGTCTCGACTTGACCGTACCTTCAGGCACATTTAATATTTCTGCTATCTGGTTAATATCAAAACTCTCATGATACCTTAATTCAAGCAATGCCCGACGTTCAGGCGAGAGCTTTCCAATCGCCGCCTGAAGAGATTCGGTTTTTTCGCCGTCATTTTGCATTTCCCAGGATTCACTTTGGCCCTGTTTGATAAGCTCTTTATTTTGCCGTTCCTGCCGTTTCTGTTTTCGCCCCCAATCGGCGCATTTGTTGCTGGCAATTCTAAAGGCCCATTGCGGAAAAACAGACACATCTTCGAGCTTTCTAATACCTTTTATAATGCCATACCAGGTCTCCTGCACAATGTCCCAGGCGGCCGATTCGGAGCCGGTCACCCGGTACACGAAGTGCCAGAGTCGTTTCTGCCATCTACCGACAAGCTCATTAAAAGCCGTACTGTCTCCCTGACGGCATTTAATTACAAGTAATTCATCATATATCTGGTTCCGACTCTTCAGCATAATTCTATAATACAAGTCGAACGAGGTTCGGGAAACGTTCCATTTTTCGCTTCATCCGGCTAACCGGCAGCTGCCTGGACTGGTTTTTCTCTTTTTCCCGCTCCTTTCGTCAGCTCGGAAGCACAATTTTGGCTTTGACTTGTCCGACAATTCCTCATCGACATCGAGAGCCCTGACGGATTGGCTTTGTTTTCTTGTGCCCCGCAAAGCGGGATATTATCATATCTTCGTTTCTTCAAAGAATTTACACTAATATGGTCTACTGGAAATTGGCTTTGTTTTTTCAAATCACTGTTTTTCTCAACAGTCGTATTCTTCTTGGCAGGCTCATACTCCGGCTCAGCTTCCTGCTGCTGGTACTGTCGAATCAGTTGCAGCCTTTCAAGCTCGCTCATGGTCTTGTGCAGGCTGCTTTCGATCCGCCGTTCGTACAACAACATCCTGTCGAGCACTCTTGAATTTGAATAATCCTTGATAATCGCTCTGCCGAGCACTAATTCCGGCCCGGCCCCTCTCGTATCGGGCCCGATGTCATTTGGCATCCAATGTTGCAGGCTCTTTTGTAACGGGCTTGGCTCATCACGTTCAATCATCACGTCGATGGCCTGATTCTGAATGCGTTCGGCCCGTTCCAGCCGCCACCAGAGGCTGACTATGCGTTCTGCCAGCAGGATTTCTGTCGACCCGACGGGCTTGAACTCAGCGACCATTTTGTCGTGAAAGGCTTCATAATCAGCCTCATTTTCGCCTTTTATTACTGATTGGGCGAACAAGCCGTGCTTGACCGCGTTCTGCGAGACCGCCGTCTTGCCCTCAGCTGTCCGCGGCCCTGTCGATTTTTGTGCGTTTTGTCGATTTGCATTGATTTGTGCTTTACTAGCCATAATATTCTCCCTTTCGTAATTAGTAATTGGTTATTGGCAATTGTATATTATAATAACTTAAATATTATGTATGTTATATATATACTATACTTATCCGCATATTGGCCGTCAAGTAAATAATGCAAAGAAATTTCCTTGAGACGGAGTTCTTTGTTAATATCTTGTGTCTGGTATCTCGTATCCCGATTCCTGGATTCTGGCTTCTGTATTCTCCGTAAGGAGTCCCTCTGACTGAATCCTTGTTTTTTTCCTTTTTCCTTTTTCCTTTTTCCTTTTTACTTGATTGCATGCAATCTCCGTCTATAATTAAACACTGCGAATTTAGTATCTTTGAAACGGCAACGGCGTAGGTTGTGACTTTCTTAGTTTATGTCGAGAGGTTTGGAATGATATACAAGAACTATATAGGTTTTAATCAGGCACTGGCACTAGTTTTATTAGTTTTAGGCTGTCCATAGTTTTCTCCTACGCAAACAATTATGACTGACATGGATGCTCAATTCATTGCCTACGTAGGTGATCCTGAAATTCACGATGGGGTTATAACTGACTTCGAACATCAAGGGATAAAGGCATCAGTAACTATAAAGACACAATCAGGTCGAATGTTAAAAATAGAATTTGATGGAGTCGTATCTGTCAAATCCAATAAACCTGAGGGAATGATGTTATATTCACTTTCCGAAATGAAACACCCAGAGCATAGACTCTTTGTTTTTACAAACTGGGAGGAAGAAGACGATGCTTATCTGGAAATAACTGCTGACAGTTATAGAGTTAAATAGGAAAAAACTGGGGGAAAACCTGGGAGATAAAACTAGGCACAGATCCACAGACACCTAATTCTAAGGTAGCTGAAAATGACAAAAAAGGGTGTTAAATTTGTTGTTTCTTTTCCGGGCCGGTGGCCTTGGTGGCCAGCGATAGGAGTGTTTTTGCTTCTAACTTCTTGCATGTCACACAAAGGTGAAAGCATGGACAAGGAAGTTGAGCACGCAGATGAAGAGTTTAGCATAAAAACTCCGGCTAAGAAAGAAATTGAGCATACACATGAAGAATTTAGCGAAAAGATTCTGGCCGAGAAGGATATTGAGTATACAGATGAAGGATTTAGCATTAAGATTCCGGCCGGGGTGGAAGTCGAGAAAAAGATGGTCATAGATTTCCTTCTTTACTATTTCAGAATTGGAGAAGAACATTTTTTAACAGCATATGTAGGAAATTCTCCATCTTACCGTAGTACATACGCCCAGGAAAACACAATAGAAAAAACAGGATTAATCAATAATGTGCCTTTTAAGCGCGTAGAATTCAAAGGTCGTAACGGTCAGAAACGCCTGGAAATTTTATTTCGATTTCCGAGCAATCGATTTTGGCCGAAGTACATGCATTTCATTTATGAAGACATACCTTCTAACTTGGAAAGTATAGCAGAAATAATCATGAACTCCCTAAAAGAAGAGGATTTACCGTCACCTATTTTAAGGAAGCAGTAACAGTGGCAATGAATGACTGTGATGCTAAATCGGTACTATCGTAAAGAAACAAGGGATAGTGGGGTTGTTGAAAAAGTCTCGTATGTTTGATAAGATGATGCACATGGATCAAGCAAGGAATTCAACAATAAAATTCATCAATGGCATGGAGGCCAA
>Ga0209536_100016933_pt1 | contig 10348 bp, 9 predicted proteins | sample DeeMarSeWOR28_12_FD_187461 | JGI IMG/M metagenome (GOLD analysis project Ga0209536, IMG submission 187461) | Marine sediment microbial communities from White Oak River estuary, North Carolina - WOR-2-8_12 (SPAdes) (version 2) | ecosystem: Environmental > Aquatic > Marine > Intertidal zone >... | reverse complement strand
TGGGGGAGGTTATTACCATTACTCTTATTCAGTGGTACGTGGTTGTGACCGAATTGTGCCAGTGGATATCTATGTTCCGGGTTGCCCACCAACCGCCGAGGCATTACTCTACGGCATAATCCAATTACAAAACAAAATAAAACGTACAAATACGATAGCGCGTTAGTTTAAGCGTTAATAATTAATAATAAAACGTACAGTTGCGTAAAGAACATAAGAGAATAGCACCATGGGGAATGTAATCACGGCGCTTAAAGAGCGTATCGACGCTAAATTTCCTAACGCGTTAGATTGTAAGGTGGAATTCAAAGAAGTGACCTTAGAGGTTGCTCCCGATGACATTATATCTATCTGTACAACCTTGCGCGATGAACCCGAGTTCGCTTTCGAAGAACTTATTGATCTATGTGGCGTCGACTACCTGGCCTTCGGCGATGTGGAATGGGAAACCACTGGAGCCACTGGCACGGGTTTTAGCCGGGGTGTGGAGCGCATTCCCGACGGTACTCCTGCGCCAAAATTGTCCGGGGCGAACGCCACAACACGCCGCTTTGCCGTGGTGTATCACTTATTGTCCGTGAAAAATAACCTGCGTTTGCGGGTAAAAGCGTATTTGCCCAGCGATGCACCCCTTATCGATTCCGTCGTTGACGTATGGAGCAGCGCTAATTGGTACGAAAGAGAAGCGTTCGATTTATACGGCATTATGTTTCGTTCACATCCTGATTTACGGCGTATATTGACAGACTACGGATTTATTGGTCATCCCTTCCGCAAAGATTTCCCATTGATCGGACAAGTGGAAATGCGTTATGACGCGGAAAAACAGCGAGTGGTCTATGAGCCGGTAAGCATAGAACCACGTACTTTAGTGCCAAAAGTCAAACGCAGTGACCACCGCTATATTCGTCCGGCCGTAGAGGGGGAAAAATAGTGGCTGAAATCCGAAATTATACGATTAACTTTGGACCTCAACACCCGTCCGCGCACGGGGTATTACGTCTGGTGCTAGAGCTGGACGGCGAAACGGTAGAACGTGCCGATCCACATATAGGGCTACTGCATAGGGCCACGGAGAAATTGGCAGAAAGCAAACCCTACAACCAAAGCATTCCTTATATGGATCGTTTGGATTACGTGTCCATGATGTGTAATGAGCACGGTTATGTACTTGCGTTGGAAAAATTGTTAGGCATAGAGCCACCGTTAAGGGCACAATATATCCGTGTGGCGTTCGACGAGATTACCCGTATTTTAAATCATTTGTTGTGGTTAGGGGCCCATGCACTAGATATTGGCGCGATGACGGTATTTTTATATGCGTTTCGAGAGCGCGAAGACCTTATGGACATGTATGAAGCGGTGTCGGGAGCACGTATGCACGCGGCATATTACCGACCCGGAGGCGTTTACCGAGACTTGCCGGGCTCCATGCCCAAATATAACGCTTCAAAATGGCATAACGAAAAAGAAGTCGAGCGTATGAATCGCAACCGACAAGGTTCGTTGTTGGATTTTATGGAAGACTTCACCAATCGTTTCCCTGGCTATGTCGATGAGTATGAGACCTTACTCACCGACAATCGTATCTGGAAACAACGTACTGTGGGCATAGGTGTGGTTACGCCAGAGAGGGCTTTGCAAATGGGATTTACAGGCCCGATGTTACGTGGTTCCGGGGTGGAGTGGGACTTGCGTAAAAAGCAACCCTATGAAGTATACGACCAAGTCGATTTTGACATTCCCGTGGGCGTAAACGGCGACTGTTACGACCGGTATCTGGTGCGCATGGAAGAGATGCGCCAGTCTAACCGTATCATCAAACAATGTATTGAGTGGTTGCGCAATAACCCAGGACCTGTGATGTTGGACGACCACAAGCTGACTCCTCCTTCACGTGAGTCTATGAAAGGCGACATGGAATCTCTGATTCATCATTTCAAATTGTTTACCGAAGGGTATACTTTACCTGAAGGCGAAGTGTACTCAGCCGTAGAACATCCCAAAGGTGAATTCGGTATCTATTTGGTGTCCGATGGTACCAACAAACCGTATCGTTTAAAAATCCGCGCCCCTGGGTTCGCTCACTTGTCTGGTTTGGATGAAATGTCTCGCGGCCATATGCTCGCCGACGTCGTCGCGATTATTGGCACGCAAGATATCGTGTTTGGGGAAGTGGATCGGTAAAACGATTTATACCGTTTGACAAAGTTTATGGCAGCAAGAATGGAACAAGACAAAGTTAATCTCATCTCCGATGTCTCTCGTGAAGAGATCGATACCTGGATAGCCAAATATCCTGAGGATCAAAAACAATCGGCGGTGATGCCGGCATTACGGATTGTTCAAGAAGCCAATGGCGGATGGTTAACTACTGAATTAATGGACGCTGTTGCAGAATACCTGCATATGCCCCGGATAGCGGTATACGAAGTAGCTAGTTTCTATTCCATGTACGAGCACAAGCCCGTTGGGCGACATAAGATATGTGTGTGCACCAATATTTCATGTTTATTGTGCGGTTCTGGTGATGTGGTTAAGCATTTAGAAAATAAACTCGGTATTAAAATGGGCCAAACAACTGCGGACGGAAAGTTCACCTTAAAGGTAGTGGAATGCTTGGGCGCTTGCGTCGGAGCGCCGATGTTCCAAATTGGCAAGGAGTATTACGAACACTTAACTCCGGAGAAAATTGATTCCATTCTGGATGCTCTGGACTAACGATATCTAAACGCTTGGACTTATATTCAAATGGCCAACGAAGTATGTTTTAGAAACAATCACCTGGAAAATCCCTGGACTTTAGAGACTTATCAAAGTACCGGCGGTTACGAGGTGTGGAAAAGAATTCTCAAAGAGAAAACCTCGCCCGATGAGATTATTGCCGAAATGAAAACATCTGCTTTAAGGGGCAGAGGGGGCGCCGGGTTTCCCACAGGGTTGAAATGGAGTTTTATGCCACGCAACACTCCAGGGCAAAAATACATAGTATGTAATTCCGATGAGGGTGAACCTGGAACCTGCAAAGACAGGGATATCTTGCGTTACAACCCTCATCAATTGGTTGAAGGCATGGCCATCGCCGGTTACACCATTGGGGCTACGGCCGGTTATAACTATATCCGCGGTGAATTTTGGGAACCATACGAACGTTTTCAAGCAGCTATAGATGACGCTTACGCGGCTGGTTTGTTGGGTAAGAATATATTGGGTTCCGGAGTTGATTTCGATCTGTACACGCATTTGGGCGCCGGGGCTTACATTTGCGGCGAAGAGACCGCGTTGTTAGAGTCATTGGAAGGTAAAAAAGGTCAACCGCGGTTTAAGCCGCCGTTTCCCGCTAGCTTTGGACTTTACGGCAGGCCAACCACCATAAACAACACGGAAACACTAGCCTCAGTACCGATGATTTTAAAAAACGGCGGCCAGTGGTTTCTGGATTTGGGTAAACCCAACAATGGTGGATCGAAAATATTTTCTGTCAGCGGCCACGTAAACAAACCCGGGAATTACGAAGTGCCTATGGGTACACCGTTTAGGGAATTGCTGGACATGGCCGGCGGAGTGCGCGATGGACATCGACTAAAAGCGGTTATTCCTGGCGGTTCTTCGACACCGGTAGTGCCAGCTGAGGTTATGATGGAAACGGATATGGACTACGATTCCATAGCTAAAGCCGGTTCCATGTTGGGTGCGGGTTCAGTCATCGTAATGGATGAGACTACCTGTATGGTAAAAGCACTCGCCCGTTTATCACATTTTTATTACGACGAATCCTGCGGTCAGTGTACGCCTTGCCGTGAAGGTACAGGGTGGTTGTCGCGCATGGTACATCGTATTGAACACGGTCATGGCAAATCCGAAGACTTGGATCTGCTAGTGAATGTGGCGGGCAAGATCGAGGGCCATACCATATGCGCATTAGGTGATGCCGCCGCTATGCCGGTGGCCAGTTTTATCAAGCATTACCGAGAAGAATTCGAATACCACATCGAACACAAACGCTGTATGGTAGGCGCGTAATAATCTGAAATAAAAAATAAGTAACAAAAAAGATAGTTAAGCGAAATAATAAACATTACAAGAACACTTCAAGCAATCAGAGGTCGGGAAAAGGTTTTTACAGCGATGGCGAACATCGAAATAGACGGTAAAAAAATTAAAGCACGAAACGGCGCAATGATTATAGAAGCGGCGGATGAAGCGGGGATTTTCATTCCACGTTTCTGTTACCACCGTAAGTTGTCCATTGCCGCTAACTGCCGTATGTGCCTAGTGGAAGTGGAAAAAGTCGCCAAGCCATTGCCGGCATGTGCCACACCCGTGACAGACGGGATGAAAATATTCACTAAATCGCCTAAAGCCATCGACGCTCAAAAAGGTGTCATGGAATTTTTGCTAATTAACCATCCTTTGGATTGTCCCATTTGCGATCAAGGCGGGGAATGCGAGTTGCAAGATATCGCTATGGGTTACGGTAACTCCTTTTCGGAATTTGGCGAGAAAAAACGCGTCGTCAAAGACAAAAACCTCGGGCCTTTAATTGCTACTGATATGACCCGTTGTATCCATTGCACCCGGTGTGTGCGCTTTGGTGAGGAGATAGCCGGTATCCGTGAACTGGGTGCGACAGGCCGCGGTGAGCATATGGAAATCGGAACTTATGTAAGTCACACGGTGACATCCGAGTTGTCCGGCAACGTGATAGATTTGTGTCCCGTAGGTGCATTGACCTCGAAACCATTCCGATTTTCCGCCCGCGCCTGGGAGATGGTGCAAAGAGATAGTATCGCGCCGCACGACTGTTTGGGTTCCAATATTCATATCCACGTAGCCAACAATAAAGTCATGCGGGTGGTACCGAAAGATAACGAGGCCATTAATGAAACCTGGATTTCCGACCGCGACCGCTTCAGTTACGAAGCTTTAAACAGCAAAGAGCGTTTGTCCGCACCGAAAATTAAAAGCGGTGGATCTTGGAAAATATGCGATTGGGAAACGGCATTGCACGCCACAGTCGACAAGCTTAAAGCAGTCTTCAAGAATAGGGGAGCATCTCAAGTTGGGGTGTTGGCCTCGCCCACAGCAACACTTGAGGAGTTATACTTAACCCAAAAGCTGGCCCGGTCTTTAGGTATCGACAGCATCGATCATCGCATCCGCCAATTGGATTTTGGCGATCAAGATATTGCACCGTCTTTTCCTTGGCTTGGGCAAAGCATTGATGATTTGGAACGGCTTAATAGCGTGTTGTTGGTTGGTTCGAATATTCGTAGCGACCAACCGATCGCAGCGCATCGTCTGAGAAAAGCTGCGCATAACGGTGCCAAAGTGATGTGTGTCAACTCAGTGGATTACGATTTTTATATGCCAGTTGCCGAAAAATCAATTTGCAATCCAGCAAACATGGCAGTTGAATTGGCGGGAATCCTAAAAGCACTGATAGGGAAAACCGGACAAGCAGCGCCTGAAGGATTGCAAACATTGCTTGGTTCCGTAACGGTCAGCAAAGCTCATCAAAATATCGCCGAGCAGCTGATTAAAGGTGACAATTCCAGTGTATTGCTTGGCCCGCAGGCTATTAACCATCCGCAATTTTCTTCCATACGGGCGTTGGCTCATAGCATTGCGCAGTTTACCGACAGCCGTATCGGGTATTTATCCGAAGCGGGTAACAGCAGCGGCGCTTGGATTGCTGGGATGCTACCGCATCGTGGAGCGGGTGGCGAAGCGGTTACCAGCGTAGGATTGAATGCGCTGGATATGTTCAAAAATCCTTTAAAAGCCTACATATTGCTCGATCTTGAACCTGAAGTGGACAGTGCCGATCCGCATTCCGCATATAATGCCTTGATGGATGCGGATTTCGTCGTAGTCTTAACGCCGTTCAGCAGCAGCCGCTATCAGCAATACGCCGATGTTTTGTTACCCATTGCGCCTTTTACCGAAACCGCAGGAACATTTGTTAACGCTGAGGGTCAGTGGCAGAGTTTTGCAGGTGTTACCATCCCCCATGGAGAAACCCGGCCGGCTTGGAAAGTACTGAGGGTGTTGGGTAATCTGTTTGCCTGTGCAGGATTTGATTATGTCAGCAGTGAAGAAGTACTCACTGAGTTACGCAACAAGTGCAGCAATATCAAAGCGGATAACGCCGTGCCTTGGCGCTGTCCCAAGAGCTTGGTGAGCGCCAACAATAATAAGGTGGTGAGAATTGTGGAAACGCAATCCTACGCATGGGATTCAATACAACGCCGTGCCGCGGCGCTACAATCCACGCCGGATGCATATGAGGCGGCTATCAGAATTAATGAAAATACGGCTAAGCGATTTGGGGTAGCGGACGGCGACCGTGCCACCGCCACTCAAAACGAAGCCAAAGTGGTATTACCGGTAGTAATCGACAATTCAGTGGCTGATGACAGCGTATTGATTCACGCTGGCTTAGAGCAAAGCGCGGCGTTGAGTGCCGAACTGAGCGAAATCGATATAGCCCGAGTATAGGTAACTTTTAACAGCAAAATAAACAACTAAAAATGTTTGAGCTCATACAACCTTATTTACAATGGATGCCTGCAGGCGCAGCGACGGTAAGCATTATTGTAATGAAAATTACAGTGCTGTTAGTGCCGTTATTGCTTGGGGTAGCATATCTCACTTTAGCCGAACGTAAAGTCATCGGTTATATTCAGGTGCGTATTGGGCCCAACCGTGTCGGGCCGCGGGGATTGCTGCAACCGATTGCGGATGCTTTAAAGTTATTAACGAAAGAAATCATTCTTCCCAGTAGTGCCAACCGGTTTTTGTTTTTGCTGGGACCGGTATTGGCTATTGCGCCCGCGGTCGCCGCATGGGCAGTAATACCGTTCGATCACGAAATGGTGATTGCCAATGCCAACGCTGGTTTGCTGTATATATTGGCAATGACCTCTATGGGAGTGTACGGCGTGATCATCGCCGGCTGGGCGTCCAATTCCAAATACGCATTCTTAGGCGCGTTGCGTTCCGCCGCACAAATTGTCTCCTACGAAATCGCCATGGGTTTTGCCATTGTGGGGGTATTACTCGCTGCGGGGAGCTTAAATATTGGCGAAATCGTCATGGCGCAGCAAGGCGGTTTGTTCAACTGGTTTTGGCTGCCACTGCTACCGTTGTTCTTGATCTATTTCATATCTGGTGTGGCGGAAACCAATCGCGCGCCATTCGATGTGGCCGAAGGTGAGTCGGAGATAGTCGCCGGCTTTCACGTGGAATATTCCGGTATGGCATTTGCCGTTTTCTTTTTGGCGGAATACGCCAATATGATACTCATAGCCGCACTGACCGCTTTAATGTTTTGCGGCGGCTGGTTATCTCCTTTGCCATCCAGTGTGGCTGAAATTCCGGTTATTGGAATTGTGTTAGGCCCTGGTATTCACTGGTTCTTGTTTAAGACCGCGTTTTTTCTATTTGTGTTTTTATGGTTGCGCGCCACGTTTCCACGCTATCGTTACGATCAAATCATGCGCTTGGGTTGGAAAGTGTTTATCCCGATTACCATCGTCTGGCTAATGGTCGTGGGATGGGCGGTGGTAGATCATTGGGCGCCTTGGTTTGATTAACGGTCTCACACGCTTTGGTAAATAAATTATGAACGCCGTTACAAATTACATCAAAAGTCTATTTTTGATTGAACTAGCGAAAGGCTTGCGCTTAACGGTTAGTTACCTATGGCGTAAAAAATTCACCGTACAATATCCCGAGGAGAAAACGCCGCTTTCGCCCCGATTTCGAGGTTTACATGCGTTACGCCGATATCCCAATGGGGAAGAGCGCTGTATCGCGTGTAAATTGTGTGAGGCCGTGTGCCCGGCATTGGCCATAAAAATCGAATCACAAAAACGCGAAGACGGTACGAGGCGCACTACCCGTTACGATATCGATTTAACCAAATGCATTTTTTGCGGTTATTGCGAGGAGTCTTGCCCCGTGGACTCCATAGTGGAAACCCATATTTTTGAATACCACGGCGAAGAACGCGGCGATTTGTATATGACGAAAGAAAAACTATTGGCCGTTGGCGATAAATACGAAAAAGAAATCGCCAAGAACCGCGAGTTGGACGCGCCATATCGCTAAATTGATTAACCACAGAAACAGATTTCGCTTATGAGCACAGAACAGATCATTTTTTATGTATTTTCCCTGATTCTGATATTCGCCGCAGGCATGGTGATTACCGTCAGAAACCCGGTATTTGCCGCACTGGCGTTGGTGTTGGCGTTTTTCACCAGTGCAGCCATATGGGTCTTGCTGGAAGCGGAGTTTTTAGCGCTGACGCTGGTGTTGGTCTATGTCGGTGCGGTGATGGTGTTATTCCTCTTCGTTGTAATGATGTTGGACATCAATCTCGCCGCCCTTAGAGAAGGTTTTGCGAAGTATCTTCCATTCGGTGCAGTAGTGGCCATTATCATGTTGGCTCAGCTGGCGGTGATCGTTGGCCCGGAACAGTTTGGTTTGGACAAAATGGCGGATCCCGTGGCCAAGCCTGCGGATTACAGCAATACCAAAGCGCTGGGTGCAGTGTTGTATACCGATTATTTGTATCCGTTTGAAATTGCCGCGGTCATTTTGTTGGTCGCCATTATTGCGGCCATTGCGTTGACCATGCGCAAGCGGAAAAAACGTCAGACAATACAACCGGAAGAACAAGTACTGGTAAAACGAAATGAACGGGTACGCATGGTGAAAATGCCAGCGGAAAAGAAACTATAGGTCCCTATAACGCGTACATTATAACAATAGGGAGGGGAAATGATTTCACTATCACATTATTTAGTCTTAGGTGCCATCCTGTTTTGTATCAGTGTAGCCGGCATTTTTCTTAACCGGAAAAACGTCATCATTCTGCTCATGGCCATTGAGCTTATGCTGTTGGCTGTGAATATGAATTTCGTAGCGTTTTCCCATTATTTAGGGGATATCGCTGGTCAGGTGTTCGTGTTCTTCATTTTAACGGTTGCCGCGGCGGAAGCGGCCATCGGGTTGGCCATATTGGTGGTGTTGTTCCGTAACCGCAGCACCATCAATGTGGATGATCTGGACACATTAAAAGGCTAAGGGGAGTCAGAATGCAAAACGTGTACTTAGCCATTGTCCTAGCGCCGCTCATCGGAGCGATCGTCGCAGGATTTTTCGGTAAGAAAATCGGTCGTGCCGGAGCGCATTGGGTGACCAATATCGGTGTCGCCGTTTCGTTTGTCTTATCGTTGGTGGTATTCAAACACATCATTATCGATGGCGCCGAACCCTTTGACGGCACCGTTTACACCTGGATGGTGACCGATGGCATTCGCTTTCAAGTAGGATTCCTCGTTGATGAATTGACCGCCATCATGCTGCTAGTGGTGACTTTCGTGTCTTTCATGGTGCATATTTACACGATTGGTTATATGCATGATGATGACGGCTACCAACGTTTCTTCAGCTACATTTCCTTGTTCACCTTTTCCATGTTGATGTTGGTTATGTCCAACAACTTCATGCAATTGTTTTTTGGTTGGGAAGCGGTTGGCTTGGTGTCGTACCTATTGATTGGTTTCTGGTACAAAAAAGAATCCGCTATTTATGCCAATCTCAAAGCATTCTTGGTGAACCGGGTAGGTGACTTTGGTTTCTTGCTGGGTATTGCCGCGGTGTTGATGTATTTCAATACGATGGATTATGCCGATGTGTTTGCGGCGGCACCAGCCATGGCCAATCTCACTATAGAAGTATGGCCTGGAGCCGAATGGTCTTTAATGACGGTAATCTGTGTGTTGCTGTTTATAGGCGCCATGGGTAAGTCGGCACAAATGCCCTTACATGTATGGTTACCGGATTCCATGGAAGGCCCCACACCGATCTCTGCTTTGATCCACGCAGCCACCATGGTAACCGCAGGTATTTTTATGGTGGCCCGCATGTCTCCGTTGTATGAGTTGTCGGAAACGGCGTTGAGCTTCGTATTGGTTATAGGTGCGTTAACAGCATTCTTAATGGGGCTACTGGGCATTGTGCAAAACGACATCAAACGCGTGGTTGCTTATTCTACGTTGTCTCAGCTTGGTTATATGACGGTGGCTTTGGGGGCTTCTGCGTATGCCGCCGGTATTTTTCATTTAATGACCCATGCGGCGTTTAAAGCGTTATTGTTCCTGGCAGCAGGTTCGGTCATTATTGCCATGCACCACGAGCAAGATATCCGAAAAATGGGCAATATGAAAAAATACATGCCCATTACCTGGATTTGTATGTTGATCGGCTCCATCGCCTTGATAGGTGTACCGCCGTTTGCCGGATTTTTCTCCAAAGATGCTATTATTTCCGCGGT
>Ga0209536_100016932_pt1 | contig 10348 bp, 10 predicted proteins | sample DeeMarSeWOR28_12_FD_187461 | JGI IMG/M metagenome (GOLD analysis project Ga0209536, IMG submission 187461) | Marine sediment microbial communities from White Oak River estuary, North Carolina - WOR-2-8_12 (SPAdes) (version 2) | ecosystem: Environmental > Aquatic > Marine > Intertidal zone >... | reverse complement strand
CCGGCCATGAGCTTGTTGGGAGTACCACAACTGACTTGCCACGAACGGCAGGCGGGCCAGCGAGGTTTTGTCCCGTCATCGGTGGCAGCTATTTGGTTTGTAAGCAGTTTGCTGTTTGTAGCGACGTTACCGGTTCAAGCTGCTGGTCCTGTGTTTTGGGACTATCCCGAGGGATCATCATTTACAAAATTGGAACTCCATGGCATGGCCTTGGATCAGTACGGCCGTTTGACAGCCGGCTTGGCCGCAGAAAAACTGCTGAGCGATGGACCAGAAGTCTGTTGGCAGGCCATTCCTGATGGTAAGGGCGGTTTGTATGTAGCCACCGGCCACAACGGGCAAATCTGGTTTTTGGATCGCAAGGATCATGGCCGCCCCTTGGCTACCTTGCCGGAACCAGAAATTTTCAGCCTGTTGCAAGTGGACCAATATCTCTTTGCCGGTGGTGGCCCCGACGGACACCTCTATCGTGTCGACAAAAAAACTGGTGAAGCCGAGGTCTGGGTCGATTTGCACGAAAGTTACATTTGGGCCTTGGCTGGAGGTGAAGCTGGCAAGCTGTACGTGGCCGCTGGATCGCCGGCAGCTGTTTATCTCGTCACCGATCGCCTGGACACGACGCGCCTGAGCATTTTACCTGCCGCCAACGCCCTGGATCTGGTCATTGAAGCCGATGGGCAGCTACTCGTGGCGACACAGGGCCCTGGTCTGATTTACCGCATCGACCCGAAGCGTCCGGATGAGCCCGAGCTGCTTTACGAGACCGACCAAGAAGAGGTCCGTCAATTCGCGCGCGGGCCAGACGAAACCTGGTATGCCCTTGCCCTCTCACGAGGTCAAAATCAGCAGGATCAGGAATCTGCTCAATCCTCAGGCAACTTGGAAATGGTGGTGACGCCCAATGGCATGGCCATCGAGAGTCATGGCGCACCCAAGGTGCAGTCTGCAGTTTACCGTCTGGGTAAGGACGGGATCGTGACCCGTCATTGGGCGGGACAGGAGACCATGCTGGCGATCGCTTTTAGCCAGACTTGGGGTTGGTTGGGAGCCGGACTTCAGAAGGAAAACCAGGATGCTGCCGCACTCGTGGCTTTGGAATCACCTGGTAGCGCGCGGCCCTTGGCCACGTGGGATGCAGGAGACGTGTTGGATCTTTTAGTGGTACCGGGCTCCAAAGCGACAGAGAGTGTTTTCGCCTGTTTGGCTCAACCAGGTCAGGTCATGAGAATGGAAGACAGACCGGCGGAGCCCGCCGTGGCGATGTCTGAACCCATCGATGGTGGTCAACCTATCCGTTGGGGTCGACTTTATTGGGAGGGAGCGGTTCCCAAAGAGGGCCGTATCCGCTGGTCGGTGCGCGGCGGTGCCCGTTCCGTACCTGATCAAACCTGGTCCGAATGGAGTGAGTCTTGGTCCGATCTTGATCATGCCATACCTTTGCCACCCAGCCGGTTTCTCCAGTGGCGAGTCGAGATCGTGGGTGGGAAAGCGAGTGTGACCGTCGACGCAGTCACCGTCAGTGGTTACGAACCCAACAACCCTCCGGAAATATTCCAATTTGGTCTGGAACCCGAAGGCGACTTCACCTTGGGCGGTCTGCTAGCCCGGGACGAGAACGTGACCGAATCTTTCAAGAGTGGATTGAAGATCGAGTACAACATCCCCAGTCGCCAAAGCCGGCGCGCGGACATGAACCGAGCAGCTCTCGCTCGCCCACTCAAAACTTTCAGCTGGTTAGTCGTCGATCCCAACAACGATCGATTGGAGTATCAACTCGAGTACCAGCGCCTCGGTGAACAGACTTGGCGCCCGGTGGGGCCGCCAACGCAGGAACAGGTTGTCACTTGGGACACCGCCAGCGTGCCGGACGGTCAATATGTTTTGCGTTTGACAGCCAGTGATCGACCGGATAATCCCCCGCCTGAGGTACTAACCACGACCAGGCTCAGTGCTCCCATTTACGTCGATCACACACCACCGGAGATCAAGAGTTACAAAATCAAGCGGTCGGAATCCGGTTTCGTGGTCTCTTTCCGGGCAACCGACACCATGAGTCCTCTGGCAGAGGCATGGTTAGAGCTACCGGGAGGCAGCCGCGAGAGGTTGGATCCTGTCGATGGAATTTGTGATAGTATGCAGGAGTCTTTCGACCAAGGCGTGGATTTCCCCCGTGAGGATCAGACGGCACAACCGGAGCCGTGGCGAATCCGCGTGGAAGTCGCCGACCGTCAGGGAAACATCGCTTCTGAAGAGGGGGAGGTCCATTGAGTGAAGATCCCCTCGCCCAGACGTTCGCAAGCCACGAGCGTTGGATGGGGGAGGCTCTGCGTGAAGCGGAAGCAGCAGCGGCCAAAGGGGAGGTCCCCGTGGGCGCAGTCGTGGTTCATGAGGGAGTCCTGCTGGGTCGCGGCCACAATCAGGTCGAAACACTTCGAGATCCTACTGCCCATGCGGAAATTCTTGCCCTTGGCGCTGCCGCGGGAGGGCGAGACGATTGGCGTCTGGACGACGCCTTGCTTTATGTCACCCTCGAGCCCTGCACGATGTGTTGTGGTGCTTTGTTGCTGAGCCGAATTCGCAGCCTGGTTTTCGGCACCAGTGATCCGCGTGCCGGTGCCATCGTTTCCACAGCGCGTCTGCTGGATGGCAATCCGTACCGGCATCGGGTGGAGGTGATCGGCGGGATTCTGGCTGATAAGTGTAGTGCCCTTCTGACTGATTTTTTCCAACGGAAGCGGGAAGCTTGAGCCTCAAATTCCTGTTCCCGCACCTTGGCTAGCCCTGTTGATTTTACGTGAGGTCAATGCTATATTGCTCGACCGCAATGGTGCGGAGAGGTGCGAGAGTGGTTGAATCGGCACGACTGGAAATCGTGTGAGCCTCCGGGTTCCGAGGGTTCGAATCCCTCCCTCTCCGCCAGTATATTGGGGATGAAGCGGAGAGGTGCCGGAGTGGTTGAACGGGGCGGTCTCGAAAACCGTTGAACACGTAAGTGTTCCCAGGGTTCGAATCCCTGCCTCTCCGCCAATCCGACATCACTGGGATCTGTGATGTCGACGTCGGCTCAAGCCGGCGCTATAATAGAATTCAGCAAATTCAGCCGTGGGGATGTAGCTCAGTTGGGAGAGCATCTCGTTCGCAACGAGAAGGTCGGCGGTTCGAGCCCGCTCATCTCCACCAGAATGTGCGGGATTTCACCCCGCTCCCAGTTGGGCCAGGCCCGGTGTGACACCGGAGCGCTAACTCCGTCAGGACTGGAAAGTAGCAGCGGTACGCTAACTTTGGTGAGTGCACCGTCCAGCCTGGCCCTCTTTCAAATTCGGTTTCAGGTCGCCATGCGGTGCGGCTGATATTCTTCCCTACGCGAGCGGAATCGCAATGTCATACCACGCCTTGGCTCGGAAATACCGCCCCGCAACCTTCTCGGAAATGGTCGGTCAGGAGCATGTGACCAACACGCTCCGCGCAGCGAAGCGCAAGGGTAAACTGACTCATGCCTACCTCTTCGCTGGTCCGCGTGGTTGTGGCAAAACCACCGTAGCCCGTTTGCTTGCGAAGGCTCTCAATTGCCCGGACAGCCACGAGGGTGACCCTTGCGGCAAGTGTGAAGTGTGTCTGAGTATTGCCATGGGTCGCTATCTCGACGTTCTGGAAATCGATGCCGCTTCCCACACCGGGGTCGACAACATCCGGGACTTGAGGGACATGGCCCAGTACAGTCCTACTAAAGGCAATTGCCGAGTTTTCATCATCGACGAAGTCCACATGCTCTCAAAAGGAGCCTTCAACGCTCTTTTGAAAATTCTCGAGGAACCACCTGCCCGTGTTTTCTTTTTTTTCGCGACCACAGAGCCGACGAAAGTCCCCCGCACCATTCTTTCCCGCTGTCAACGCTTCGATTTTCGTCTCTTGACACGTGAAGAACTTTCCACGCGAATTCAGGAAGTGGCGGCGGCCGAAGCTGTCACTCTCGACGCCTCGGGTTTACGCCTGGTTGTGACCTTGGCCGAAGGATCGATGCGCGATGCTTTGAGTATCCTCGACCAGCTCATTGCGGGGTGTGACGAGGTGATCGAGGAAAAAGCCATCGTCCAACAGTTCGGTTTAGTCCGGTCCGAGGTCTATCAAGAGCTGAACGAGGCCATCCTCGCCCACGATTCCCGGCGAGCTTTGCATTTGTTGGATGATTTAGCCTCATCAGGTCAGGGCCTCGATGTCTTTGCCCAGGGTGTCATCCTCAATTTCCGCAACCTGTTACTCCTTAAGATCGATCCGAAGCTCGCCACCGCTCTCGACCTTGCTCCGGAACAGATCCAAGCTTTTGCAGGCCAGGCGGAACGCTTCCATAAGCAAGATTTGTTGGCTCTCATCGATCGCGCGAGCCTTCATTACGAGCGGATCCATCGCAGTAGCCAGCCACGTATCCTTTTGGAAGCGGCATTAGTGGAGTTCACCTTATTCGAATCTCGAGTTCTGCTGTCTGATCTGGTGCGGCGTCTCAAGGCCCTGGAAAGTGGTGGAGCTGCCGGGGATGGTGGCTCTCACAACCACCATGCCGCCGATGATACCCACCCCACCGGATCCCACCGTAGTGGAACAGACATCTCCGCCCAGAGCCATTACCGTTCGTCTGACGGGGCAGGACAAGTGGGTGACAGCATGGGTGCTGTAGCTCGAGAGCAGGGAATTCCGCCCACAGCTGCTGCAGCGGACACAGTTCCAGGGTGGTCCAGTTTCATCCAGATCTTATTGGATTCCCATCCTGGTCTGGCATCTTGCCTCATGGAGGGGCTGCCGTCCTTGGATGGGGAGCGAGGCCGCCTCGTAGTGGGTTTCCCCCTTGAGAAGACCTTTCAAATGGAGCGTCTAGCGCATGAACGCGCTACCTTGGAAGACAGGATCTTTGCTCATTGGGGCCGCCAACTCAAGGTTGATCTGATCGTCACCACCCAACCGGACGTGCGTGAGCTGAGGGAGACTGTCCGTCGGCGGGTTGCCCCTACTGCAAAGGAGATTCTGGTGGACGCCTGTCGTGATGACCAACCGCTGGCAGAACTGGTGGAACTGTTGCAAGGTGAACCGGTGTCCCCCCAGGAAAGAGAGTCTTGGCGTGAGGTACACCATGATTCTGGCCCTCGGGACCAAACAGAGATTCGACCAAAAACGTCTGGGGATAACCCTGACCGCCGCGAGAAATAGCCCGGATTTTTCATGAAGGGGCTCCTACAGCAGACAGATCAGGAACAATCCGGAATCAGGGGAGGGAATATGGATATCCGCGCACTCATGAAACAAGCTCAACAAATGCAACAAAAGATGGCCGAGGCCCAAGAAGAGCTGGCTAAAAAGGAAGTGACAGCCAGTGTGGGGGGGGGCCAGGTCACAGCTGTCATGACGGGCAATCACCAGCTCAAGAGTTTGGAAATCAATCCAACGGCTGTGGATCCGGAGGATGTGGAGTTCTTGCAAGATTTAATCGTCTCTGCTGTCAACGAAGCCTCTCGCAAGGCCACCGAACTGGCACAACAGGAGATGGGCAGTGTCACGGGTGGATTGAACATTCCGGGCCTCAATCTGCCAGGTATGGGCTAACTGTCCAGGGATAGATCAGTGGTCACTCCACGCAAAGATAACTCGGCTCACCCCAAACCGATTAGCGATCGGGCCCCAATAGCTTCCCGAGGGAGCGAGTTTCAATCGCCCGCCTTGGAGAGGTTGATTCGGTCCCTGAGTCGCCTACCGGGTTTGGGTCGCAAATCCGCAACCCGGATCGCTCTTTATCTGATTCAAGCCGATGGCAGTCTCGGTGAGGAGCTGAGTGAGGCTATCGCGGAATCCTTGGCGCAAGTGCGTCGCTGCAGTCGTTGCGGCGCCATCACCGAAGACGATCCTTGTGCTATTTGCACCTCCCAGCGGCGGGATGGGCACCGCCTCTGCGTTGTAGCCTCGCCAGTGGATATTTTACCCCTCGAGAAAGCTGGGATTTTCCAGGGGCGGTATTTTGTGCTTGGGAGTCTCATCTCTCCCCTCGACGGCGTACAAGCCGGTGACCTCCCGTTTCCACGTCTGCTGGCCCAGATTGCCGAAAATGAGGTTAAAGAGGTGATTTTAGCCCTTGATTCGAGCGTTGAGGGAGAGACGACTTCGCTTTACATTCAGCGACTTCTGCAAGAATATCCCCTCAAATTAACCCGTTTGGCGACGGGAATTCCGGTTGGCGGCGCATTGGCTTATACGGACGAGGAAACGCTGCAACGGGCTTTTGAGTTCCGACGGCCTTATTAATCTGGGTTGAGACGAAATCCGGCCCGAAATCTACTCAAGGCTCCTGCCTGAGCGTCGATATCTTGTTTCAGCACAAGGATCCAGCCATAACCAGGCGCACTGTGCCCTCGTGGAGAGTAATTATGGTCAGAGCCGAATGGGCGATTTTCGAGGAAGATTACTGGGCTATCAACAATGCCTTAGAGGATCTGCTGCATAGTAGCCACGCCCAAAACATCCTGCTCATCGACCGTACGGGCCAACTCATTTCCCAGGCCGGTGAACAGGTGAATTTCGATTTGGTCAGCTTTGCCTCCCTCTGCGCCGCAGATTTCGAGGCGAACTACCAGCTTGCCAAACTCGTCGGCGAAAAAGACTTCAGCACCCTCTACCACCAGGGCGCCAAAGAGAGCATGTACTTGGGGAAAATCGTGCGTGGGGTTGTTCTGGTGGTACTCTTCGACAAGCGCACCACACTCGGCCTGGTACGACTCCGGGTCAAGCGAACGGTCGAGGAGTTAGAAATTATCATCGATGGTTTGTACGACAAGCTCGAGTACCGTAATGAGGAGTACGACGACTTCGATGATTCGTTTGCTCAAGAAGCTGAAGCGGAGATAGATAATTTATTCGTGGAATGAGCTACCCGTGCCCTTGATCCGGGCCGGCACTGAAGAGGTGTTGCAGGCGTGTCACTGATCAACTACTCCTCCCGCGAAATCAACTGCAAGATCGTCTACTACGGTCCCGGTTTGGGTGGTAAGACCACAAACATTCAGTACATCTACGACAAGCTTGCCCCGGACACCAAGGGCAAGTTGGTTACTCTTGCCACCGAGATGGATCGAACCCTTTTCTTCGATTTTTTGCCTTTGGAGCTGGGTGAGGTCAAGGGTTACAAAACCCGCTTCCATCTGTATACCGTGCCGGGCCAAGTTTATTACAACGCGAGTCGCAAGTTGATACTCCGCGGTGTGGACGGGATCGTGTTCGTCGCCGACAGCCAAGATTCACGCTTCGACGCGAATATCGAATCGCTGTACAACCTTCACGAGAACTTGAAAGAATACGATCTGGATCTCACGTCTATTCCCTTCGTGATGCAATGGAACAAACGGGACATGCCTGATGCGGTGGCGGTTGAAGAGCTGGAAGAAGAGCTGAATCCCGAAAAATACGACAGCTTCGAAGCTGTCGCCATCAAAGGCACTGGTGTCTTCGACACCCTCAAATGTGTTGCGAAAAATGTGTTGCGCCAACTCCAAGCCGCTTGACTGAACGTTGACCCCATTACACTCCTGATCTATCTTCGCCCCCTACCGGTATGGACTGCCTGATCCTCGGTCTCGTTCTCTGGTGGTCTCGAAAGCATCCGGGAGTGCGGTCTGATCGGGGGCTGAACAGGACCAACCAGCTGTTACCATAGAGTTCCTTGTAAAGGAAGTCTCATGGCCCGTTTTTTACTTTATGGCTTCGCGACGTTCGGTGGGACCGGTTATGTTCCCTTCGCACCTGCTACCGCGGCGAGTTTGGTCTTCGCTCTGCTCTGGGGGCTGGTCGCCCCAGTCCCGTTATGGATTCAGATCGCTCTGTTGGTAGGAGTGACCGTCCTGGGTGTGCCATTGTCTAGTTTTCTGGAGCGGATTCACGGTCCGGATCCACGTCTGGTCGTGTGTGACGAGGTGGCTGGAATGCTGGTGACCTTTCTGGGCATCCAAACAGGGTTGGCAGGCTGGCTGGTGGGCTTTTTCTGGTTCCGCGTGTTCGATATCATCAAGCCGTTTCCGGTGCGGCGTTTGGAACGGTTACCCGGCGGCTGGGGTATCATGGCCGACGATTTGGCGGCGGGTGTCTATGCGCATGTGGCGTTGGTTGTGACACTCGCCCTGACAGGCTGGTAGTGATGAGTCAGGTTGAAGACAACAGTCGGCGCACCAATCCTCCCGATTTTATTTCGGGAAAAGCGGGCGGAGATGCCTTGGCAGATGCGTCGGGAGATACATCGGGAGGTGGGCCGGGAAACGGTTTTCCTATGCGACCGGTATGGCTCGTGGCTATTGGGGACGAACTGCTCCTCGGTCGTACGGTTGACAGCAACTCCCAAGCCATCCAGCGAGCCCTCAGCAGCTATGGTGTTGTTGTGCAGAATATCACCGTTGTCTCCGACGATGCCGATGCGGTTGCCGCTGCTCTCGCAGCCACGGCTCCGGGTGGATTGGTTTTCCTCTCGGGGGGGCTCGGTTCCACGCCGGATGATCTGACGCGGCAGTCCGTTGCCGCATGGGCCGGTGTCGCGTTGATCCCCCATCCCACCGTGCGTGCTCAATTGGAGGAGCGCTGTCGGCAGCGCGGATTGCCGCCCGGTGATTGGATCGAACCCCAGACGCTGGTTCCAGCTGGGCTGGTGCCGCTACCCAATTGTATCGGTACCGCGCCGGCACTGGTGGGAAGGTTGGCTGAACGCACCCTCGTCATTCTTCCCGGCGTGCCGAGCGAGTTACGCGGTTTGCTACCCGACGCCATATCCTGGCTCGAACAAGAAGGTTGTCTGCCACCATCGCAACCTACTCTCCTTTACCGTACAGCCCAGATGGCGGAAACTAATCTCGTGAAATTGTGCCAGCCGGTGATGGAAACGTTTCCCGGTCTCGGTTGGTCTTGGTGGCTTGTGCGTTGGGGTGTAGACATCCAGGTGACGATCCCGGTTGCTCGAGCTGACCCGGTGAATTTGCCTGCGCTCGCAAATGCTTTGCAGGGGCAACTGGGAGTCCGGGTTTACGCCACCGATCGCAGAGAGTTGACCGAGGTGATTCAAGAGTTGTTGGTTGACAAGGGACAAAGTCTTTGCGTGGCGGAATCTTGTACGGCCGGATTACTGGCGGCTCGTTTGACCGAGGTGGCGGGCTCGTCCGCCTTCTTCCGGGGCGGGATTGTGGCCTATGCCGACGACGTGAAGCACGATCTGCTAGACGTGCCGAGCGAAATCCTCTCGGCTGAGGGGGCGGTGAGCCGCCCCACGGCACTGGCCATGGCTCGTGCCGCTCAAGAGCGGTTCGGTACGGACTATGCCCTCGCCATCACCGGTATTGCCGGACCCGAAGGCGGGAGCGGCGACAAACCGGTCGGTACGACTTGGATCGCCCTGGCTACACCCCGGAACGCCTATGCTTGCCTTTACCGCTTTCCCGGCACCCGCCAGCGGAACCGTCAACTCGCTGTAGCAGCGGCCCTGGACAGCTTGCGGCGAATCTTGCAATATGGAGAAGAACGTCCGCCTTGGCATCCGGACGACAGTTGGGGTAGGACTGCATGAGAATCTTCATCGCCGCCAACCCAGGGGAACATTTCCGTTATCTCCTGGCCACGCAGCTAGACGCCTGGCGATTGCAACTGGGGATCTCATGGTCCCGCCCCCAAACCTGGCACCTGACCCTGGATTTCTTGGGTGAGGTCCCATCGGCCAAACTGGATGCCCTGACGGCAGCCCTGCGGGCCGAAGCCGCTGATTTTCACCCTATTGCAGTGCAGCCGCAAGACCTGGACGCTTTTCCCAACTTGCGAAGGCCGCGGGTGCTCTTTTTGCACATGGAGAGTGGCGGGGCGCTGGAAAAGTTGGCTACGGGCATCCGTCACCGTGTGGACGAAGTCCTGCCCGACGGAGAACAAGACCGGAAACCTTTTCGGGCCCATTTGACTATTGCGCGGATCAAACGGCCCCTCCCTGCGTCACAATTGAGACTACTACCGCAGATCCAATTCGTACCGTGGGAAACCTTGACGATCGACAAGATCCAGCTGGTCAAGAGTGAGTTGCGTCCGGAAGGAGCTCGCCACACCGATCTGGCTGTTTTCCCTTTGGGATCCGGCAGATAGCAATTGCCACGTTTGCGGAATTCGTGCTACTTTTACGAGCTAAAATCGCGCGCCTCTCCCTGGCCCGCGCGAAGTGAGGGAGAAGCGGGAAACCCGCCGGCGCCGGACCAGATCGACTCGCCACGACCTCCCTTACAATCTCTGCAACCTCCATCAGGAGAAGATGTTATGGCGCTGGACAAAAAAGAAGACAAAGCCAAAGTTTGCCTGG
>Ga0209536_100016931_pt1 | contig 10349 bp, 11 predicted proteins | sample DeeMarSeWOR28_12_FD_187461 | JGI IMG/M metagenome (GOLD analysis project Ga0209536, IMG submission 187461) | Marine sediment microbial communities from White Oak River estuary, North Carolina - WOR-2-8_12 (SPAdes) (version 2) | ecosystem: Environmental > Aquatic > Marine > Intertidal zone >... | reverse complement strand
AGGCACTTGACGCTCTTCTTTTCTGGTGACGTGATGACAGGGCGGGGCATCGACCAAGCCCTAGCCCACCCGAACAAGCCCCGCATCTACGAGCCGTACGCAAAGAGCGCACTCGAGTACGTGCGTCTCGCTGAGCAGAAGAATGGGTCGATCGAAAGGCCTCTTCCGTTTGCTTACATATGGGGCGATGCGCTTCGCGAGCTCGAGCGCCGCGCGCCGGACGCGCGCATCATCAACCTCGAAACGGCCGTCACCAAAAACGACGATCCTGAGGCAAAGGGAATCCACTACCGGATGCATCCCGAAAACGTCCCCTGCTTGACCGCAGCTAAGATCGATTGCTGCGTCCTGGCGAACAATCACGTGCTTGATTGGGGAGAAGCCGGATGTGTCGAGACACTCGAAGTTTTGCGCAATGCGGGCATCGAGACGGCAGGCGCGGGTCGCAATGCGGAGCAAGCCGTCTCGCCCGCTGTGCTCCAAACGGAGCGCGGCCGAGTGCTCGTGTTCGGTTTCGGATCGGCAACGAGTGGCATTCCTAGGAGCTGGGAGGCCACGGCGACGCGCCCTGGTATCAATCTACTGCCCGACCTGTTCGAAAAGACAGCGCGAAACATCGGAGAGCAGGTCCGTGCGCGCCGGCGAAGCGGAGACATCGTGGTTGCGTCCGTCCACTGGGGAGGGAATTGGGGTTACAGCATTCCTTCGGCGCAGCGGGCTTTTGCCCATGCGCTCATCGAAGAGGCTCGCGTCGACATCGTGCACGGGCACTCTTCACACCACCCCAAGGGAATCGAAGTCTACCGCGGCAAGCCGATTCTCTACGGGTGCGGAGACCTCATCAACGACTACGAAGGCATCTCGGGCTACGTCCGTTATCGCGCGGACCTCGGGCTCATGTACTTCGTGACGATGAATCGCGACTCGGGTCAGCTCGGAAGCCTGGAAATGGTACCGATGCAGATGAAGCGGTTTCAATTGCATCGAGCGTCCCGGAAAGACGCGCAGTGGCTCCGTGACGTGCTCGCACGCGAAGGACGGAAGCTCGGTACCTCGGTTACCCTCACCAAGCACGACACATTGCGACTCACCTAGGCCGCTGCGGAAGCTCTGAGAGGGGGGCCGGCACGCCCGCAAGGCGCAGTGGAAATCCGAGATCGTTGGGCGTGCAGCGCCAGGCGGTAGAGACCTGGGACGCGAACCGGAAAGGGCGTTTGTGGCGACTATCAGCCAAGACCGCGGACTGCATCGAGCTCGCACGTATCGGGACCACGATATATGGAGAGCGGGTCTGCAGCGAGTGCACGGCGACCGAGTGCTTCGAGACCGAACAGGTCACGTCGCGCCGGGCGGTGATGGTTTCTTCGGAACGATCAGGTGGGGCTCGACGGCAAGCTCTGGCTGCAACTCACTCTTGTGTGAGGGTGAAGTTCATCCCGATGGGCTTGCTCGTGAACTCGCGGATCTTTCGGATGCCGTCTCGCAGCTCGTACTTGTACATGAAGGTCATCGTCACCGGTTGAATCACGCCGATCCCGCCCGCCTCGGACACGGCTGCGATCAGCTCCGGGTTGGATCCCGGAAACATGGGGCCGCAAATCACGGGCACCTCGATGCCCAGGTCCTTCACGAAGCTTTCGGAGGCGGGAGTCATCTTGACCCCTAGATAGCTGGAATATCGCACTTGTCAGCGCACGAAAATGCAGGTCTGGCGGGGCGAGTCGGCCTGCGATACCAGGATCCCGATTGCGGGTGCTTCACGGTTGCCTCATGCGACCCGACGCTCGACCGTCGCGCGCTGGGTGAATCGGTAGAGCTCGTCAAACAGCTCGTTTTGCGCCCGGCTGCCGCCGAGCGTGCCCAGCGCGGGGAGCACGCGCTCGAAGTGCGCGGCCGCATCGAGAAGCTGCCCACTGGCGAGATGAAGCAACCCCTGTGCGAATCCCAGCAACGTTTGGTTACGCTTCGTCTCCCGTCGGCGCAGCTCGAGCCAGCCCGCGATGCTCTGCACATCACGGGCGCCGGTCAATGCAAGCAAGTCGTGCAGCTCGACATACGGCTCCCGCTTGAGGCCCAAGCGATGGCGAGCGCCGCTGGCGACCTCTTCCCAGGGCAGAGTCGTTGCCGATGGGGAAGCGAGCGCCAGACGCCAGAGGCCGGACGCTGCATCCGTCACGGCCTGGTCGCCAGCGCGTGCCACCGGCAACACCTCGCGCAGGAAGCGCGCATATGCACTTTGCCAGTCGCCAACCGCGAGCTCGAACACGAGCATGTGCCACTGAATGTGCACCCATTGGCTCCCGCTCCCAGCTCTGTTCTCGAGCCACTCGCGAAGGATCTGGTAGCCGCGGTCAAAGCGTCCGAGGTCCAGCATCCGGTGCGCCACTACGTGCGCATGCCCGAGATCCGAGCCGCTGAAGATCTGAAAACCCGAAATGTCCTGAATCACCGCCATGTTGCCTCTGCTCCGCTCTGCGACGGCGAACGCGTCGCCGAACGCTACTGAGACTCAGTGACGTCCGTGAGAACGAGCGTTTGAGGGGGCGTGGAAAGTGAAAATGGGGCTGGAGAGCCAAGAAAGAGCGACGCCTCGCGTTGTTTCCGCTCACCTTCTGGGAGGTGCTGGGTTACTCCGCGACGGAACCGAGGAGCCCCATTACCGTGCCGGCCCGGTCCTCGACGTCGTAGCGACCGCGCCCTGCGCCCTCGAATCCGAGCCCGTTGCCGTGCGTCCGAATCGCGACGCCGTAACGAGCACAAATGGCGTGAACGTCATCGCCGCTTCGTAACTCGGTCGCGCGAAGGGCACGTCTGAGCTTCCCTGGGCCCAGCGCGGAAAGCTGTCGACTCCATGATGAGCCCCGTAATCCGCAGCGTGTTGCAGGACCCTCTCGCACTCGCGCGCTCTGGATCATGCTCTTCAAGCGCCCGCATCGGAGACAGGAGCGAATGACCGTGCCGCGGGGGCGGCTGGCCTGCACCGCATTGTGCTGTAGAGTTTCGCTCTGAGGATGGTCCAAATGGGCGAAGAGCGGGGGGAGCGGCCGCCCTGTTCTGCCGCGGATTTCGCGCAATGTGGCTACACTCGATTGCGTATTCGCGCGTGACATCGGAGACTGTGGAGGGAGAGCTTGAGTTCTCCCAGACTGCCTTTCCTTGAACGCCTCGGGTGCCCGAGCTCCGCTGACCGGCCGCACGAAGCGGAAGTTGTGTCCATGTCGCCGCGTGTGTCAGTCATCGTTCCACTCTACAACAAGGCGTCGACCGTTCAACGTACGCTCGAATCGATCCAGCAGCAGTCATTCTCCAACTTCGAGGCGATTGTCGTCGATGACGGGTCGAGCGACAGCGGGCCCGAGATCGTCTCCCGCTTCATTTCGAATACACAAGATCAACGCTTCAAGATAGTGTCGCAGACCAACGCCGGACCAGGTGCGGCGCGCAATCGCGGGGCGTATGAGGCGTCTTCAGGGTTGATTGCGTTTCTCGATGCCGATGACGAGTGGCTTCCCGAGTACCTCGAACGCAGTATCGCAGTTCTCGATGGTTGCAGCCAGCGTATCGGGGCAGTCTCATCGACGTTCTGGCACATGCCTGCGCGTGTCTCCTGGGTCGAGACGTGGATCGAGCGCGGGCTTACGGATGGCATATTTCGCGTGACACCGGAGACGTCAGGGCGTCTTCTGATGGACGCTGTGGCCTACATGTCTCCGTGTACGACCGTGATCCGCACTGAGACCTTCCGGCGCTACGGCGGCTTCTATGGAGACCGATGCCTCTATGGCGAGGATGCGAACTTGTTTCTCAAGGTTCTGTTGAACGAGCCCGTTGCTTTCAACATCGAGGCGCTGGTCAAGGTCCATGTCGATGCGTCCGGGCTCACCAACGCGCGGATCCGGAAGACGCCTACGGAGCCATTCCTGACGGACCCGACCCAGGTCACGATGGTCTGTCCTGAGCCCCTGTTGCCGGTGCTTCGGGAATTTCTGGCGATTCGAGCGCTCAAGCGCTCGTGCATCCTCGACTATTGGGGTGCCGGGCGAGAGGCGCGGGCTCTCAGAAGGCGGTTCAGCTCGTTCAGAGATTGGCGCCTGCCTTACTATCTACCTGCAATGCTCGGCGAGGCCAGATTGCTGTCGCCCCTCGGGCGTGCACTGCGCGCACTTCAGACGACGCGACGAGCCCCATGAGGACTCTCGACATGGTTAGCTCGGAACATCGGGGCCTTCGGCGGCATTCACGTGGCGGGTCGCGTTACGGCGTCTCTTGCTCGAAGTCGCCTCCGCCAAGAATCGTGAAATGGTTGTTGCCGACGAGATCAGATACGTTCCCTTCGTCCGAGAAGTTCTCATCGCCCATTCTCCAGAGGCTTTTCACGGATTCCGAAGAGTCATAGCCGGGGATGTCGAATCGAACGTTCTTCGGCTTTCCTTCGTTGTAGATCGCTTCGATTTCGCCGCTGACCAGAGGGGTATCCCAGAAAGCCACCTCGTCCATGTACCCACTGAAGAAGTTGACGCCAGAGGCCTCCGTCGCGAACTGGATGTTGCCCTTGGCGATGAGCGGAGCTCCCTGATCACCAGAGTCGACCTCCTCGCCATTCAAATACATCTTGGCATGCCGCGAAGCGGCCTGGGAATCGAACGTGAGCACGATGCTATTCCACTCCTGCGGAGCAGCCACGTCCGCGAGAAGCGTTGCGCCGGGTTCACCCGCAAAATCGGGAGTGACATGGAAGGCAACTCTCGACGAGGTTTCCCAGTAGACGCGAACTTGCATCGAGTTGGTGCCGCTTTCGAGCTGCGGATTGAGGTGAAGCATCATGGCGCCCGCTTCGGGTGCGCCCACTGACTTGAACCAAAGAGAAATGGAGAACTGCTCGATCTCCTCCCCGAGTGTGGCGGAGATGCTCCCGGCACTGCCGTAGTCGTCTACACCGTCAAAGAGCAAGGAGTAATCGTTTTCGGTACTGCCCGGAAAGTTGGGCCCACCATCGCCATCCGAAGAACATTGAATGCACAACGAACAGACCGTAAGCACTGCCATTCTTTTCGCAAGAGACATCAAACACCTCTGAAACCCGACCACGTGAGTCGGAAAGCTGAGCCAGCAACTCGGGGATCGGAATGTAGTTAATCGCCGAAGTAAACTTATAGCTCAAAATGTGATGCCAAGCTGCCAACCGTAGACCTTCCCTCGAAGTTTTCGAGAAACGTGACGTGCCTCACGAATCGCTTCAAGCTCCTGGGCGAACTTCGGGGCCGTGGTGGGAAGCGCACAAAAGGGGCCGACTAGGCGGCCCTCGATCTGGGCACGCCTAGGGCCCGTCGCCACAGGTAGCCCCCCGCGCCTGCGAATGGAGTGCCAGCGATAATCGCTGGGATCGCGTGCCGGTGCCGAAACGCTCCGACGTTCCAGAATCGGCGGCGAATCGATGCAGCTTCTCGCCACTGCCCCCAAAAACCCAGCATGCAGGCGGTCTTCAGGGATCTCGCCTGGATGACAGCCTCGAGCAAGGGGATCAACGATTCGGGGCACGTCGAAAGAACCTCTTCTGGGTCGACGAGGAAAGGCTCGACTGCTCGGGCACCTGAGGCGTTTCCGCTGAGGTCTGAGTTCTCCCGGTGGAACTTGACCCTAGGCTTCAGATCGATGGCCACCGGCGCGTTGGTCAGCAGCTTCATCCATAGACAGGTATCTTCACCGTACATCGATCTCGTTTTTTCGTGAAACCCGTTCAGTCGAATGAACTCATCGCGTCGGATGACGGTCGACCAAGCAGCCATGAATCGGAGCAAGTAGAGGAACTCTGTGACGGACGTGCGGGGCGTCACCTCAACGACCCCATCGCGCAGCCCTCTGGAACGCCACAAGCTCTCCGAAGATTTCCCGCTCGGATATTCGTAGTATCCCGATGTCGCGGCCTGCGCCGCCTTCGACTCATCGAGCAAGGCGACCATGTGAGCGAGGAAGTCCGGCATCCACTCGTCGTCAGCGTCGAGGAACGCCAACAAGTCGGACTTGGCGACACGGGCGCCGGCGTTCCGCGCAGCTCCAGGTCCAGAGTTGTTTTGCGCGATGATGCGAAAACGCTCGTCGGCGAAGTCGGACGCTAGCAGTTCTCCGCCATCGGTCGATCCGTCATCGACGACGATGACCTCGAAGTCGCTCAGCGCTTGCCGCTGGATTGACGTCAAGGTGCGCAGGATCGTCTGACGCTTGTTGTAAAGCGGGACGACGACAGACACTCTAGGCATGGCTCTCGACCTGATCCAGTCCGTTGGACCGTCGGATACTGGCACGCGCGGAGCTCGATCGCATCTCCCCGAAGAATGGCGGTTTCCTGTGAAATGCCACTTCGCCATCATCGTAAGATGCTTGGCGCACACTCGCCAGCCCAGGCTGCGAGCGCCTTTGTTCTAGCTATGGTGCTCTAGCGCAGGTAGCCCGTCGACATCTTCGCGTCGCCGATCTTCAGGTTGCGGATATAGTACTCGGGACTCGGGTCGTTCCAGTCGTCGGCCGAGGTCCGCCCGTAGAGGTTCCAATAGATTTCGAGGTTTCCATGTCCACTCTGCCAGGTCTCGATCTGCCTCTGATCGACGACCAAGACGTCGTCGATCCAAATCTGTGCAGCGCCGTCTCGGGCGCCGTTTCCGGACGAGCGCTTATACATGAACTCGAATTCGACCCACTTACCGATCGGCATCGGCAACGTCGCTTTTTGGAGCTGTGTGAAATTGGTCCAGTAGATCCCAATGTCCATGTCTCCGGGGTAGTAGCCACCGCTGGAATCGCTTTGGGACCAGAAGTTGATCGCCGGGTTGTTCGTAACGCGGCCCGCGCTTCCGGTCTGTTGAAACCCGAAGAAATGAAGCCAGCCACTGCCAACGACGGGCTGGGGGAAGAAATACTCGGTGTAGAACCAGATCTCTTCCTGATTGTCGAAAAGCGCATCGATCGCCGGCTGGGCCTGGCTCAAAACAGCGCCTTGCGATCGTCCTCCGCCGGAGCGGAGGTCGGCGTATTGCCGGATGGCGAATCCGCTGCCGTTGACCGGGTCCGCCGCGAGGTCGAACTCGGCACCGTCTCCATCCCCGTTCGTACAAGACACGGGCGATGAGATCGGGTTTTCGCAGGTGGTCCAGTCGAGATTGAAGGGAAAGTCCCCGGTCTGCTCCGAGCTCGACCAAAAGACATTGGCTCCACTGCTACAACTGCCGCAGTTGATGGTGCCGCCACAGCCATCGTCTGCTTGGCCGCAGTCGAGCCCGAGCGACGTGCAGGTTTCGGGCTCACAAGGTGGCGGGGAGGTATCGACGCAAACGGCGCTCTCGCAGGCTTGCCCGCCTCCACAGCCGCCACAGCTACCCCCGCACCCGTCGTCCCCGCATTCCTTGCCCGAGCAGTCAGGGACACAAGGATTCGAGTCGAAGCAGGTTCCCGCAGCGCTGCAGGTCTCGCCGCCCGTACAGGCGCCGCAGCTCCCGCCGCATCCGTCCTGGCCGCAGGTCCTTCCGACGCAATTCGGAATGCAGACTTCGCAAACTCCACTTACGCATCGGTCGGAGCCGTCACAAGCACCGCAGCTAGCACCGCATCCGTCGTCGCCACACTCCGAGTCGCTGCAGTCGGGAATACACGCGTTCGGGTCGTAGCAACTCCCTAGTGCGTTGCATGCTTCGTCCCCGGCGCAGCCGCCGCAGCTGCCCCCGCACCCGTCGTCCCCGCATTCCTTGGCGTCGCAGGACGGCGTGCAGGTTTCAGGCTCGTAGCAAACGCCCAACCCGTTGCACCTGGCGCTGCCGGCACAGTCGCCGCAACTGCCCCCGCACCCGTCGTCCCCGCACTCTCTGCCCGCACAGTCGGGCGCACAATCGGCCGGAGTATAGCAGCTCCCGGCGCCATCGCAGAGATCGCCCTCGATGCAGGAACCGCAGCTGCCCCCGCACCCGTCGTCCCCGCACTCTCTGCCCGCACAGTCGGGCGCACAATCGGCCGGCATGTAGCAGGTGCCCCTTCCGTTGCAGAGCGCGTCCTCGTCACAAACGCCACAGATGCCACCACAGCCGTTGTCACCGCACTCCTTGCCGGTGCAGTCCGGAATACAGGTGCGCGCCTCGCTGGCGGTCTCCGCGATGGCGCCAGGTCCACATGCGGTCAGCACCAACGGTCCGAGCAACAATGCGAAAAAAGCCCAACGCGAGTTTTTCCCCGCTGGCCCCGGTGTCGACTTAGCGCTCATGCAACAATCCCCCCCTTCGCCCGCGCGACGCGAGACGACTCTTGCACTAGATCATAGCTCTAGGCCAACCCCTATGGGTGTTCCGGGGTCAGCTGAGGGGGACTAAAGCGCTATGTTTTCACCCATTTATGTCAAAATGCAAAACATTGTTGTCGTCCCGATTGCGCCTTCGGTCGTCATTTTCGCGGAGCCGCTTGCCCGCATCCCGCCGATTTAACGCCGTTAGCGGGGCGCCGAAGTTGGAGCTGCGTCGGACCTTCTCTGTCCTGCAACCGCTTTGCGAGCGCCATGAGCGCGACGTGCGGCTTCAACGCTCTTGCGCGGGGCGACTAGACCTGACGCGTCGGAACGAACCAGCTTGCTGGCCCTAGTGCTCTCCCTCTCGACGGCGGGAAGCGATGTATGCAACGCCGAGGAGGAGCACCGCAATCGCTGCGCCGGCGGCACTCGGATCGAGCTCGGGAACCGCGCTTCCGGACCCGCCTCCGTTGCTCTCCCAACTCGCCATGAGGTCTTGCCACCAGGAACGAACTCGACTCCACCAACCCGAGCTTGCCTGCGCGTGCGCGACGGGCGACAACAACAGGAAGCTGGCGGACAACATCGTGGTGGTCAGCAGATTCTTGAGCGACGGCATTTCGGTCTACCTCCAACTAGGATTACAACTGTTTACATTTTAGAAGGCGTCTCACCCGTTCGGCAAGTGGAAAAAGGTGGCGGAAGGGACGAATTTGCAAGCAATGGACGCTAGCTCACCAGAGCTGACAGTCGTTATAGACACCCTTTTGGGTTAGTGGCGCTCAAGAAGCCTAGGCGTCGTCGAGCTCAGGGGGACCGGGCTTCGCCGCTGGCGCGTCTCCGCGGAGGTTACCGGTCCCGCCCCGCCTCGAGTGCGCGAACGCGTTGCGCGCAAATGCGGCCGGAATGAAGAACATTCGTCGAAGAGGCGACGAAACCGCGGTCTCTTCGGAGTGGTGCGAATCTTGCTGCTTTGGCACTCCGTTTGGGAAGGGCGGGGCAGGACGTTAGCTGCCAGCCCGTTGCAGAAGGAGATCGTCATGTGTACCTCGGTCGTTCGGCGGACGTGTTCGTATGCCATGCTCGCGCTTGCGTTGAGTGTGGGACTGGCCTGCGGCTCGGATGACTCGGAGAGCTCTGGCCATGCCTTGGAAGGCACGTGGGAGGGTCACCTGTTTCCACGCGGCACACTTACACTCGACATCGACGGCAGCGGAGAGATCACCGAAATCTTACTCAACGGCGCTCCAATGTCCGGCATCCAGGGCGGATCGGTCGACGACGGTCCCACGACCTATACGATGACTTGGATTGACGACGCACTCGGGCCGCTTGCGTTTCCATTCTTGACCGACGAGGAGGAGTCCCACGGGGCGATCGCTCTGTTGTTTGGGCCCGTGGCTTTCGTGGGAGCGGTCGAACGAGACGGTTCCCGATCGACCGTGTTCTTCGAGTCCGACATCGTCGGCTCCTGGACCGGCTTCGGATATGCATATGAGCAGTCTGCGCTCGACTTCCAGCCGTTCTCGCCCGTGACGGCCGAGGCAACGGCAGGCACGCCAATCGCCTTCTCGGTGACCATGCGGAGTGGCACATTGACGGGCATCTTCCCCGATTTTGCGAACCTCTTCGCCTTTTGGGGAGGAACCGCCGGTGTGAGCGGTGCGGAGGTATTTGTGGTGATGTCGCCGGACAAGCAGTTCGTCGCGGTCGAGGTAGTTCCGCCTGGGTACCAGAATCTCGAAGACCTCACGTTCTTCGCGCTGAACCGGGATCCCTAGCGCGTCGGCTTTCGGAGCAGAGATGGCTCTGGGAGCGCCCGAGGTGGTCGCACCTCGGCTCCCGACATGGGCCGGCGACTCTGGAAACGAGCTGTCAGCCACGGAAATGAGCCGTCGCAGGCCTCCTCGGACACTAGCTCTATAATGAGCGGGCGCATGTCCGCTTCAGACATCATGGGCTGGCTCGATCAGGACGCGGTAGGACAGCCCACGGCGAAGGAGTCTGTCTTTGACGATGCAATGCTCGTCGAGTCGCTCAGAGCGGGAGACCCGGAGGCACCAGCCCGGCTTTTCGACGCGTATGG
>Ga0209536_100016930_pt1 | contig 10350 bp, 10 predicted proteins | sample DeeMarSeWOR28_12_FD_187461 | JGI IMG/M metagenome (GOLD analysis project Ga0209536, IMG submission 187461) | Marine sediment microbial communities from White Oak River estuary, North Carolina - WOR-2-8_12 (SPAdes) (version 2) | ecosystem: Environmental > Aquatic > Marine > Intertidal zone >... | reverse complement strand
CACCAAACCGGGTACCACTAGTTGAAGCCCACCCTCGAGAGAAATGCTGCTTTGGCCTGCTCTTTCGATCCCCACGGCGATGAATCCGAAGCTCAACAAGTCGAGTGCCACACTGGCTGCCAGCAGCACCAGGAGCGGTAGCTTCGGCGCAGTGGGCTTGGCTGCAAACGCGATTCCGAAATGCGCAGGACCCATCCATCTTCTCCTACCGCGGCTTTATGGCCACCCCTGCTGCGTTATCGACCTGCCCTGCTTCAACTACAGGGAAGTCTTTAATTTTATGCTGTGCGCTGTTAATATTCATTTTGATATTGTGCCGCGTAAGAATAGAAAGAAGGGGATAAAGCAAATCATCCCCATGGCTAGCACCACAAATACATCGACCAGCTGAAAAGAAGCACCGGTTAGGACAGGCTGGAGGAGTAGAAAAATGATCAGGCCGATGAACAGCATGCTGCCAGAAAAGAGCAATCCCAGCCCGCTGACATAGCCAAGCGGCATCCGCCGGAGCAGAAGGAAGCCGCCGGCGAACCAAAATATGGATAGGACCAGGTCCGCAATCAGGACGCCAACCTCAGAAACGGGCAAGGTGGTTTGCTGGGTGAGCGGCTGAACGATCATGACCACTGCTCTAAAGAAGAAAAACACACCAAACAGGATCAAGACCCAGCCGGTGAGTTTCACCGGCACAGCCCCAGACAGCCGCGCCAGGACGGACTGCTGGTCGATGCTTCGCAAGAGGTCGAAGAGGACATAGGCACTCAGCAATACGATTGTTATATATATGAAAGAGATTGTGCTGAAGGGCATCCCAAAAACATAGGCGATGTAATTGTAGAGCACATACAGCAGCGCCCCAGGCCAAAAGAGCAGGCCGACCAGAGACCCTCGCCGTGTGAGCCACATCGAAGCGAGCAAGACGGGCAACCCGATGAATAGATTGACCACATCGTTGGGGACATAAGTACTGTGCAGTTCAGCCGTTGGATACAGGTCGCCTGGAAAAAGCAGCCCACCCAGGGAAACGCCGGCCATCAGCAAGCCAGTGAGGAGCGAAAGGGCGTATGCCAGGTTGAGGTTGCGTGTGGTAGGGAGTTGTGTGCGATTCACGGTTGATTGATCTGGCGATAGAGACATCTCTAATTCCTTTTTCTCAACAAAGTGGTCACCAACATAATGATAGTATAAGTATGATTTAATGGCTATGACTTTTCCTGAATAAAATCGGTCGTTTCTCGTTTGGTTGAGGAGCGAATATGAAAATCCGCCACAATGCGGAATCCTTTGGTCAAGCATCACTTGTTTAAGATTAGGGTGCCGTGATGATGTCTGTTCTGGGTTTGTTCTTGTTTTTTAGCCCGGCTGGCTTGATGCTGTGGTTTATCTACGAGACCTAATGGCGTGTGGATGGAGACGAGGAATTGGAACCTCACCCATTGGTGCGCGAAGTACAGCGAGAGAACACACTGATTGATGCAGGCAAGATGGAGTCAGATACTGCGCCGTCCTCGGCGCAGTGAGCGGAAGCTCGGCTTGGGCGGCATTGACGATTGGGATTGGATCCGCGCATGATTATCTGGGTGAGTTTGTAAAACTGTACTGATTATTAGGGTAAAGTCAGCCGGATACCCGATTAGGGGTTTGAGACTTAAGTGGCTCCGGCTATGGTTAGGATTCTGCGACCATTCAGCCGGGAGCCTATACTTATTTCGACAACAGTACAATTACCCCAAAGAGGCAACCCGCGCGTCGCTCAGTTTTTAAATATGGATTTCAAAAGTTGCCAAGATCGCTACTGGTCCTGAGTATCGTAGGATTACGAATCCGACTTGAGCAGAGCGGGATTAGGATCTAACTTAGGCCAGCAGGAATAGATTCCGACTTGAACGGGGGAGATCACTCTTCAACCGTCAACCCGCCTCCGAACCATACGCCAGATGGCGTGAACCGGGCGCATACCAAAGTATGGATTCCCGGCTCCAGAACACCTTCCCAAAAGTGACTCTCGCCAGAGGGAATGCCGCTCCAGAGACCTTTGATTTCAGTCGCCCAGCTAGGTCTATGCCCTGACATGGGTTCTTCTACGAAAGTATCTTTCATATCTTGAATGGTCTTTCCCCCGGTATGCCTCACCATATTTGCGGACGCTCCCCCCACGCTCTAATTACGGAAAATCAGTGTGACAGGCCCGCTTTAAAGTTCAGCCGGACCCTGATAGGAGCAGCTCTCTCCGTCGAAGGAGAGTTGCAAGCAATATCCTGCGCCTCACTCCTGCACTGGCGCCGCTCCGCCCCGCCGGCTCATCCAGAAAGCCACCAAGCCCAGACCAAGCCCGCCGAACAGCAGCAACCCACCCAGAATACCCAACATGGGGGAATTCCCACTCCCCTCCGGGGGAGGTGCTTCAGCGATGGTCTCAGAGTTTGCCTGGATACCGAAGTCCATGTAGGTCTCGGTGCCCGGCTCCAGTGTCAGAGCGTAGTTCATCACTGTCGTAGGATTGTAGCCATCCGGCACAGCCACGGAGATGTTGTATTCCCCCTGGGGCAGCTCCTCGAAACAGTCATGTTCCAACCCAGGTTGGGAGTCCGCCGTGAAGGACACTTCGCCGGTGCGGTCGCTGACACTGACGGCTGCGCCTGGAACCGAGGCTTCCTCTTCCTGGCGGATGGCGTCTCCATTAGCGTCGTCGTAGACGATCACACACAGGGTGCCGGAGCCGGATTCCGCGGTGGGAGTAGGCTGGTCGGTTTCAGGGGTTGGGCTGGGGCCGGGTGTGGGTGTGACCTCAGCAGGCCCGCCAAAACCAATCAACAACTCCTGACCCTCGATGATCGGTTCGTCAGGACCCAGGTTATTCAAGCCGCGCAGCTCGTCCAAAGGCACGCCTGTAATGGCGGAGACGCGCCAGAGTGTGTCTCCTGGCTGCACGATATAGATGATGCGACCATCGGGTCCAGGCGTGGGTGTGGGAAAAACCGTTTGCTGGGGCTTCGGTGCAGCCAGAGTAGGAATGGTAAAACTCAAGACGAGCAAACAAAAAAATAGACTGCTCAGTATGAGGCGGTTGCGAAATATGGTGTTCATAAGCGATTTAAGGCTAACAGTGCAAGTTTTAATTTAGTTGTTGTTCCGCAAGTCATGATTATACTGGAAGTTTGAGCGGTTTGGATTAATGGGGAGTGAATTTGAATCAGAGCCGTTCAATGGATAAACGCCGGGTTAGTTTATCACCGTACGCCTGACAATCCGCAGCGCCAGCCAGGCAAACAGATTAAACAGCACCACCACCAGGGCGCTGACCAGGATTCCCGGCATCCAATCAGGCAAGTTGCCTGGCGTTTGACCCCAAACGTAGAGCGGATGGGCGACAAAGGCGCCTAAAGCCCGGCCTAATGAAAACGCCGCTATGTTTAACGCCATCAGGGTAGCGCGCGCTCCCGGCATGATCTCAGTCATCATGGGTATCCCGCTGACCAGCGTGAACTCGAACGTTATGTAGAACAGACACAATCCAAACAGCGCACCGTAATGTGTAAGCCCCAAGAAAGGCAGGATTAATGCCGCCAGGCCGTTCAACAACAACCCGGCGCCAATGGCGCGCGGCTTGCCTACCCGGTCCGCCAGCACGCCTGCCAGCGACTCGCCGCCCAGTTCGCTGAGTCCAATAAAGAGCGCCACAATCCCTAAACCAATAATTTGAATATTGAAAGCCTCACCGATCCAGACTCCAAAGACCAGATTGATGACCTCATTGGCTGCACTGGCCCAAAACCCGATCGCCAATCCAGCCAGCGCGGGTGTGAAGGTCAGCACCATACGCAAGTTTGACCAGATACTGGGCTTGTTTTTGTCCACAGCAGGATCGCGGGGCAACATCCAAGCCAGGAGGATCAAGGCTAATATACCGCAGAGCGTAAGCACCGAGAACGGCGCCTGCCATCCGGATTGGGCGATCAACACGCCCAGCCCCAGCACCCCGATCACCAGGCTGAGCGACCAGCCCAGTTCGGTGACTGCTACCACCAGGCCGCGACGCTGGTAGGGTACCCGGTCGCCCAGGTAAGCCTGCATGGCAGGATCAAAGGTGTATTTCCCCAACAGGGTCAACACCAGTGCCAAAAGAAAAGCTGGAAAAGTAGGCCAAACTACCACCAATCCGCTGCCGACTGTAAACAGCAGTAATCCAAACAGCATCCCGGTTTTACGGCCACGTGAGTCGGCCACCGAGGCCAGGAAAGGGCCTGCAGCTCCAAACACGGCTCGCGCTGTTATCGCCAGTGACAAGGTAGCCTGATCCACCCCTAGCCCCAGGCTGAAGTAAGCCAAGTATGGATATACCATGCGAAACATGCTATTCAGCACGATGCGCGTGGCTGTGAAAGCTAAAACCTGGAGTCGTAGGGAGGGTTTCAAGGAGTCAACGATTCAGCGATTCGGTGATTCAGTGAATCAGCAATTCGGCGAATTATGTGGTTTTGGGTTCAGCGGCGTACCACCAGCGAGCGACCTGCCATGCAACCAACAGTGTGAGCAACACCAACCCCCCAAAGAAGAGCTGGATACGCCAGGCTCCAGAACTGAGCACCGGAGAGGAGGGGTGCATGACCTGTTCGGTGGACTGTAAGGCAAACCAAAGGAGCACTGCGTAGAGTATATTGGCAGCAGAAGCCCAGGCCGGGTTTTCCAGCAGCGACAAACCGACCTGCAGCACCAGGCCTCCGATAGCGAAGACCACCGCCAGGCGCCAGCGCGGCTCAGCCAGGAATAGCCCGTTCCAGTTGGTTTGCATTGCCCACATCGACAGCGGCAGATAGGTGATCCAAAAAAACAAGCCGGTACGTCCCAAGGCGCGCGACCAGTAATGCAGCTTTTCCCGGCGAATTATCCAGCCGATCAACCCGACCAGCGCGGCTGCGTAAAATGACAGCAGCGCAACCCATACCCAGGCGCCGTGCAGATAGACCACCCGCACGTTCGTGCCCAGAGATTTCTCGGCTGGGCCAAGGGTCGTGAAAAGCGCCACGACCAGTAATAGGAGTACGGATAAAACCAAAGGCGATTTTAGTTTACCGGTAATTTGCGAATTCATGAAGTGGCTTACTCCTGCTCCAGCATCGGCATCTTTAACCCATGCCTCCTGGCAGCCTCGATGGCCTGCTGATAGCCAGCATCAGCGTGGCGCACGATTCCCATTCCAGGGTCCGTGGTGAGCACGCGTTCCAAACGCCTGGCAGCCTCAGGGGTGCCGTCAGCGACGATTACCTGCCCGGCGTGCTGACTGAATCCGATCCCGACACCACCACCATGATGGAAAGAGACCCAGGTGGCCCCACCGACCGCGTTGATCAAGGCGTTCAGGATAGCCCAATCACTGATCGCATCGGATCCATCTATCATCCCTTCCGTTTCACGGTTCGGGGAAGCTACTGAGCCGGCATCCAGGTGGTCACGCCCAATCACAATCGGCGCTTTGACCATCCCCTCTGCAACCAGATTGTTGAACACCTGTCCAGCCTCGGCGCGCTCGCCGTAGCCCAACCAGCAAATCCGAGAGGGTAACCCCTGGAAGGGCACTTTCTGGCGCGCCAGCGTCAACCAGCGGTGCAGGTGCTCGTCCTCGGGGAAGAGTGCCATCACCGCTTCGTCTGTAGTGTAAATGTCCTGCGGGTCTCCAGAGAGAGCCACCCAGCGGAAAGGACCTTTGCCCTCACAGAAGAGCGGGCGAATGTAGGCGGGCACAAAACCTGGGAAATCAAATGCCGCTTTGACGCCCGTGTCGTAGGCGCGTTGGCGGAGGTTGTTTCCGTAGTCGAAGACCTCTGCTCCCTGGCGCTGGAACGACAGCATGGCTTCCACATGGCGCGCCATCGATTGTAGAGAACGGCGTTCGTATTCTCCTGGATCGCGTCTGCGCAGTTCATCCGCTTCAGCGACCGATAAGCCCGAAGGAATATACATCAGGACATCGTGAGCGGGTGTCTGGTCGGTGACCACGTCAGGGATCACGCCGCGCATGGCCAGCTCCGGATAGATGTCAGCGGCATTGCCGATCAAACCGATCGATTTGGGCGTCTGCTCATCAACGGACTGCTCGACCAGGGTCATGGCCTCCTCGAGCGTATCGACCACCACATCCACATAACCGATCTCTCGACGGCGAAAAGCGCGGTCGGGGTCGACCTCCACAATCAAGCCGACTCCTTCGTTCATGGTGATCGCCAGTGGCTGCGCGCCGCCCATACCACCCAGTCCGGCGGTCAGCACAAATTTGCCCTTGAGAGAGGGCCAGCCACGCTGTCTTGCCAGCGACCCTAAAGTCTCATAGGTGCCCTGCAAGATGCCCTGCGTGCCGATGTAGATCCACGAACCGGCAGTCATCTGACCATACATGATCAGCCCTTTGGCAGCCAGCTGGTCGAAGTTTTCCTGCGTGGCCCAATGCGGCACCAGGTTCGAATTGGCGATTAACACCCGCGGTGCATCCCGATGGGTGGTAAACACCGCGACCGGTTTTCCAGACTGCACCAGCAGGGTCTCGGTATCTTCTAACTCCCTCAAAGCCTGCAGGATCGCATCGAACGATTCCCAATCCCGGGCAGCCTGGCCGCGACCGCCGTATACCACCAGATCCTGCGGGCGTTCCGCCACCTCAGGATCGAGATTGTTCTGGATCATGCGATAGGGAGCTTCGCTGAGCCAGGACTTGCAGGTAATCTGTGTGCCGCGGGGAGCACGTACTGTTCGAGCAGCAGACATCAAAACCTCCGTTGATAATGAAATCCCCTTCCTGGCTGATTATAAGCCGGAAGGGGAAATGGTGGCAATCATTAAATTCTTAAACCAGCCCTTCAATTCACGGAATAATACCTTTTGGCAGGTCTTCTAATGGATGTTTCAACAGCTGGAAAATAATTGTTGACCAGGGATTTATGCCGGCTGACGACCGGAATAACGTTTTATCTGGTGAACCCTACCTTCTCCCTGTGCTATATCCAATCTCAGTTGACGGCAGCAATTGATTTCCCGTCCCCATTGAGAAGGTCACCAAATGTGGTGCCGTTTAATTGCGAGACCAGTGCTGATTGAGCATCGCAAAAAACTGGCCGTAAGATGCAGGTTTCACCAAACGTGCAAACGCCGCTCTCGGCGACACATTCGTTGAGCATGATGGGCCCATCGATCGCTTCAATCACTTCTAATAATGAAATCTCCTCAGGTGAGCGCGCCAGTGAAACGCCTCCACGCGCCCCGCGAGACGTCTGCAGTAAGCCTGCTACAGATAATTGTGAAACAATCTTTGCCAAAAATGATGGGGGGATGTGCTGTTTATCTGCAATTTGACTGGTGGCGGCCCTTTGACCGGGGCCTAATTCTGCCAGGTAAACCACCGCCCGCATCGCATAATCCGCTTGTCTTGTAATCTGCATAGTATAAAATCTCCGTTTTCGGTATTTAGGATAAAATTTATCTTCGATATTTTAGAGTATTTTGCACCAATTTGCAAGTGACAGGTGTCACAATGGAATTATGACCTTTTACGTAATATTAAGCATAAATTGTGGTAATATTGGCGAGCAATCCCCAAAAATTGGGGGACAGGAGGTCAGATCATATGAAACAGATTTGTGTTGTCGGAGTTGGGTACGTTGGGCTGGTCACGGCGGCTTGTTTTTCCGATCTAGGAAACCGCGTTACCGCCCTGGACATCAACGAGCAGCGAATTGAAGGGCTTAAACGCGGCGAAATGCCGATCTACGAACCCGGCCTGGAGGAACTGGTATCGCGCAATGTGCAAGCCAACCGCCTGGTTTTTACGACCTCATATGCAGAGGCACTGCAGGGCACCGAGTTTGTTTTCATTGCGGTGGGTACACCCTCCGGGGTCGATGGCGAAGCTGACCTGCAGTATGTAGCCGCTGCGGCGCGCTCAGTTGCCAAGCACATGACCGTTCCGGTGATCATCATCAACAAATCTACCGTACCAGTTGGCACGGGAGACTGGGTCGCTGGTATCGTCAGCGAGCACCAGACTGAGCCGATACCATTTTCGGTGGTATCCTGCCCGGAATTCCTGAGAGAAGGCTCAGCGATCAGCGATTTTATGAACCCTCACCGCACGGTCCTTGGTTCTTTAGATGCTGAGGCAGCTGAAAAAGTTGCCCATCTGCATCTACCTTTGCGCGCTCCGATCGTCATCACTGATTTGCGAACTGCAGAGATGATCAAGTACGCCTCCAATGCCTTCCTGGCGACTAAGATCTCATTTATTAACGAGATCGCCAACATCTGCGAAGCCCTTGGTGCTGATGTAAAAGAAGTCGCTGTCGGGATGGGGTATGACAAGCGCATTGGACCTTACTTCCTGGATGCTGGTTTAGGTTATGGTGGGTCGTGTTTCCCCAAGGATGTCAAAGCGCTGGCGTATATGGCTGCCGATAAAGGCCGCCACCCCCAATTACTGCACGCTGTGATGGAGATCAACGATGACCGGCGACCGATGACAGTGGCCCGGGCAAATGAAATGCTCGGCGACCTGGATGGCAAAACGATTGGTTTGCTGGGTCTGTCGTTTAAACCCAACACCGATGATATGCGCGACGCCCCTTCGATCGATATCGCCAATGCCTTGCTCCAGGCAGGTGCGCGGGTGCGCGCTTACGATCCGGTGGCGATGGACATCGCCACGCCGATGCTGCCTGGCGTCAACATGGTCAGCGATCCATATATGCTGGCTGAAGGATGCGATGCCTTGATCGTGGTCACCGATTGGAACGAATTCAAACAATTGGATCTAGAGCGGATCAAGAAGATAATGAACCAGCCAATGCTGTTGGACGGCAGGAATATCTATGACCCACAGGTTATGCTGGATCTGGGCTTCAAATATCGGGGTCTCGGTAGAGGCTACAACGGCACATACGTCAACGAGCAGCTGGAGCACGAAGTCATTCCAACAACAATGTGATGCAACCCGATCGCCCCCCCATTTGCGATTACGAGGGGTCTGACTATCAGACCTCTTTTTGGGAGCAGGGGGATCGCGACTATGAAGACCAGGCGGAAGCTATCGCCCTCAGCCGCCTGCTCCCTAAACAGGGTCAATTACTGCTTGAAATTGGTGCCGGAGCGGGGCGCAACACCCCCCGCTACCAGGGCTTTGAACACGTGGTACTGCTGGATTATTCACGCACCCAGCTGGAACAGGCTCAGAAACGGCTTGGAGAAGACCAACGCTATATCTATGTCGCTGGAGATGCCTACCGTCTGCCATTCGTACCCGGTCTGTTCGATGCTGCCACGATGATCCGCACACTGCATCATATGGCTGACGCCCCGCGCGTTCTCGGGCAAATACGACAAGTTCTCAATCCTGGGGCGGTCTTCGTCCTCGAATTCGCCAACAAGCACAATCTGAAAGCGATCATTCGTTATGCCTTACGACGGCAGTCCTGGAATCCTTTCTCCCTGGAACCTATCGAGTTCGCTGAGCTGAACTTCGATTTCCACCCAAAAACCGTTCAGAGATGGCTCGAAGAAAACCAGTTCAAAATCGAACGTACGCTAACGGTCTCGCATTTCCGCCTGAGAATTTTCAAGCGATTGCTGCCCACCAGCTTGCTTGTAAAGTTGGATTCCCTGGTACAGTTCACTGGCAAGTGGTGGCAGCTGACGCCTTCTGTATTCTTGCAAGCGCGCGCCTTTGGCGAAACGCCCACCTCAGACCCAGATTTGTTCTTTCGCTGTCCCCAATGTTTTCATTTCCCTCTACAGGAGAAGGATCAGGTGCTGGTGTGCCCCACCTGCAATAAAAGCTGGTCGATCCAGGACGGCATCTACGACTTCCGAGGGTAAGTTTTTTCAATCACCCAGAAATGTGACAAGCCGAATATCTTTATCGGGGTTTTCTCCAAAGCCTGCAGCAGTGAGCGCAAAATCGCTCCTGCTCTTGGGAAGCGCGCGATGATGTTGTCATAAGCACCGAAAATGACGGTACGCTCTATCACCCTGACCGGCAAACCAGCGAATAGACGTACCAGATCAGCTTGTGTATACACCCTGACATGAGGAGCCAGCCTGTCTCTCCAGCGGCGCGGTAAATAGTTGACCAGCGGGATATTGCCGAAGTGGTAGCGACCCCGCCAGTAGATCCCATGAGTCTCAAACGGGTATCCGCGGTTGGGGACAAAGACGACCATGCGCCCGCCTGGGCGCAGTACGCGCAGCATCTGTTCGACTGCAGCACGGTCGTCCTCGACGTGTTCCAACACTTCATGGCTTAAGATCAGATCGAAGGTGCCCTCTGGGAAAGGTAAGAATTCACCCGCCGAACACAGGATGTGTCGCGAG
>Ga0209536_100016928_pt1 | contig 10350 bp, 7 predicted proteins | sample DeeMarSeWOR28_12_FD_187461 | JGI IMG/M metagenome (GOLD analysis project Ga0209536, IMG submission 187461) | Marine sediment microbial communities from White Oak River estuary, North Carolina - WOR-2-8_12 (SPAdes) (version 2) | ecosystem: Environmental > Aquatic > Marine > Intertidal zone >... | reverse complement strand
GACAAAGGATATAGAGCAGCCGACAATAGGAGAAGAGCTTAACGATAACAATGCACAGATTCTTTTCTACAAAATTCAGGATACAGATCAAGAAAAAACGTTTGCCATTGAACTGGAATTAGACGGAGGTGTGATAGATTTTTATTGTTACTTAAAAATTGTAAACGATATCTGGAAGATAGAGGCAGTAAGACGATTTTTATTGCCCGGTTTTCTTTATTCGGCTCAGGATTCATTATCAAATTTAAGCTCACCTTCAGCGGCAGATATAAACTTACTAAAAACACTTGATTTGTTTACAATGAACGATGCACAATTGAAGAACTACCTGACCAATAATTTGGATATGTTTACAAATGTTGTGTGGTATTTCAATCAAAATGAAAAGGAAGAAGTTGATAAGCTATTAAAGGCACTTGGATGCAACGCGGTTTATAAAGACAATAGATTTTCTAGCTGCATTTTTATTCAGATTAATTCGTTTGAGAGGATGGAAGCAGGATTTATTTATGCAGCCGATTCTTCGAGCATTCCATCAGTGTCGTCTGCAGAATTCATTTATATAGAGCAGGTGCTTCCAGACTGGTTCATTTACAGAATTATGTAATATTCTTGTTGTTTGTTATTCCTTTTCTAATCGACTTTTCAATTGCATCTTTAAAGTCTTTTAAATTAACAGGTTTTTTAAAAATATATTCCACCCCAAGCTCAGCGTAATCCTGAGAAATATTCCTATCAATATTCCCGCTTAAAACAATCACTGGAAGCCTGTTGAAAATATTTAATCGAATTAGCTCCAGGATGAAATTATAACCGTTCATTAAAGGCATTTCATTTTCGGTAATCACAAGTGCAGGAGAAGATGATGAAATTATTTCGAGTGCCTCTTTTCCGTTGGAAACAATATCAACAGAATAATCAGGAGTAACATGTTTCAAAATTTTTGAATACAGGATACGATCAGTTTTATTGTTATCCACTATTAATATTTTGTTTGAAGCGATGGGCAGAGTGAGCTTAAACTCTGAACCCTTTCCGTACTCACTGGTTGCCTTAACATTTCCACCATGCTTTTCGACTATTTCTTTTACAAGCGAAAGACCAAGTCCGCTACCTTTTTCGCCAGCAGTTCCTTCCGAAGTAAATTTCATATCAATATTAAAAAGCTTTGGAAGATTTTCTTCTTTTATTCCTTTGCCGGTATCTTTAACAGAAAACTCCATAAATCTTGATTCTGATACCGGATTTGATAATATAGTTATTTTATCTCCTTTCGAAGTAAATTTAACGGCATTCGATATTAAATTGCTGAAAATTTGGAGTGCTAAATTTTTATCAACAAAAATGTTATGCGAAGCATCGATTAAATTTTCAACTTCAACCTGTTTCTGTAAAGCAGTACCTGCGGTAGCGCTAACAGATTTTTCAACAAGTTCGCGCGCATTTAATTTTTCGGGCTCAAATTTTATTCTTCCTGTTTGCAGACGTGTCCAATCAAGCAGCGAATTAACCAGCGCAAGCATAGCTTTTGACGAATCCTGAATATATTGCACATACTGCTTTTTTTCCTGCTCGCTTAAAGTTTCATCTGTTAAAAGAAGATCTGTAAATCCGAGTATCGAACTAAAGGGTGTTCGGAGATCGTGTGAAATTATTGATAAGAATCTGTCTTTTGCTTCATTCAGTTTTTTGAGATTTTCCGCAGACTCTTTTAATTCTTCTTCTGCTCTTTTTCTTAAGGTTATATCACTCACTAAACCATAAATTCTCTGGATACCTCCCTTTGTATCCCTTATAATATTTACTTTATTTCTGACCCAAACCAGGTTTCCCAGCCTATTAATTATTCTGAACTCAAGTTCGCTTGAAGAATGAAAATCACTTCTCCAAAGTGTTGCTAACTTTTTCTTTAACGATGTAAAGTCATCCGGATGAATGATCTTAAGAAATAGTCTTGGATCGGAAAGAAATTCTGATTGAGAGTAACCCGTAACTTTTTCGACAGAGGCTGTATAAAAGAGAGGTCTTAGATATTTGCCCGATCTTTCAAATGTGTACAAAAAGTCATCAATGTTTTCAGTTATATTTCTGTACTTCTGTTCAGATTCGCGAATTACTTTTTGTGCTCTTTTTCTTTCCGTTACATCACGTGCTACAATAACAAGATATTTTCTTTTATTCCTAAAAAATACTGCAACCGAGAGCTCAGAGTAGAAGGGGGAACTGTCCTTTTTCTTTGCCAGGAATTCAAAACGATCGGGACCATTTTTGCTGTTTTCTTTTTGTTTGAAGTATTTTGAAACTTTCAAAACATCATCATCAGAAACAAAATCCAGCAGATTTTTATTATAAACTTGTGTTGATTTTTCAAACCCAAAAATTTCTGCAAACGAATCATTTGCTATCAAAATTTTCCGGTCCAGAGTGACCGCAATTCCATCCTGTGACGCCTTAAATAAAGATTTATACAATGACAGCTCAGGATGTTTTTCTTTTTCTGTTTTAATTTCTGAAAACAAACAATAAAAATTGCGGAAACGCTCATCGCCTTCTTTATCGGGTAAAAACTTTACGTTGAACGAGTGAACATCATCATTAAAATCAATTAATTCCAGCTTGGATTCTTTTACCTTTTCGCCTCTAATTAAATTGATATCTATTTTTTCTTTACTTTCTACATCCTGTTTAATCAGTCCCAAAAAATTTGTTCTATAAAGTTCAATGTCCGGATAGCCGAGCTTTGCTTTAAATGCAGGATTTGAAATTAAAATGGTACCGTTTGAGTCAATTTTACAAGCAGGTTCACTTTCACTTTTTAGTAGATCTTTCAATCCCTGTGAAGAAATTTCGATTTCTTCAGTGGGGGTAACTTCTTCTTCAAGTCCACATAAGACTAAAATTGTATCTGGTTCTTTTTCATCCTTTGTAAATGAAAGATCTATGTTTAATGAGTTTTTCTCCCGATTCTCATATGATCCACTAAAACTTATTGAATCTTTTTTCTTAAAATCGTTTAGTGCGCTATTAAATTTTTCCTGTGAAATAAAATTAAATATATCGCCAACGAATTTTCCTACTGCTTTTTCAGTTGTTAGATTAAAAAAGTTCTCAGTGTTTGCATCCCAATATTTAATTATACCTGTTTCATCAACTGCAAAAATAGCCCGCTTACATTTTAGTGCAGCTTTTTTATAATATTCAGATTCCTCAGTTTTTCGTGTTAAATATGGTTTTTCTTTTGCAAGGTTTTTAATGTAAAAATATACTAGCTGTACTTTGCCTTCTGAATTTATATGCGGTTCTAATTTACAATCGTAATTGTTTTCTGATTCCACGGTTTTTAAATTGAAATGGAATGTTACCTTTTGCTTCTTTTTAAAAACTTCGTTATAATTTTTTACTAATAAACGAGTTATGGAAGGATTAATAATTTCTAAAATATTTTTCCCGGCGATTCGTCCAGATATATTAATTAACTCTGCATCCACTTTTCCACTTGTCGATTGAATAATGCCTTCGCTATTTGTGACTATAAAAAATGAGTTTATTTCTTTTGAAGGAGGTTTAAGGATTTCTTCTGTTGGTTTATCTTCTCCCTGATCTTTATTTGAAATTTTAATATCATCAATTATTATGATACCGCCCGAAATTTTATCCTCTTCATAAATTGGAGTACCTTTCACAATTACAGATATACTTCCGCCATTGTCTGGGTGGAAATATTCAATTTCTTTCTCAAAAGGTATTCCTTCTAGCGTTTCTCTTAATTCATCTTTAATACTTACTGAGGGGAAGAGATCATTTTCAAAAACATTGAAATGCTCATATGGCAAAGAAATTTGATACAAAAAACTGAACTTCTTAAAGTTCTGATTTACAAACTCTACATTGCCACTGTAAGAGTAAGTGATTATTCCTATTGGAATTTGCTCTATTAATGTTGCTATTTTTTCTTCCATCGCTTCTTTGGTAGGTATTTGCCCCGGGCACAATTTTAGTTCCCGGGTTCGCCCGCAAATCTTATTGAACTATACTTAACAGCAATTTTAGTGCTATATTTTTTTACAGTTTTACTTAATTTTGAGGAAATATTCTTGCCGCTTCTGGTCATTTTCCAACTCTCCGAAAGTGCATAATTTACGCAGCTTTCAGAACTTTTTTAATGAATTTTAATATATTGCTGTAATTGAGAAGTTCTTCTCTGAAAATGATTAAAATATACAAAAAAATCATCTGTCTCATTTTGATTAAGTGCTGATTAAAACTGGGCGTTATTTTGGTACATAGGTAAAATAGCAATTTACAACCTTTTGTAAGATAGGATCCAATTTTTCTTTAAATTTCAAACAAGAATCTTTACAAAATATATTTATGAATATATTTCAATCACTGGGCAAAAAATCATTGGCTTTTTTGGAAGAGTTTGGACAGATATCCATTCTGCTTCTTGGAATGATTAAAAATTTTAAGAACATTCCGCGTACGCGAAAAACAATTCTGCATCAGATGGAACACATTGGTGTTGACTCATTACCGCTGGTAATTATAATTTCAATTTTTACAGGCGCAGTTGCTGCCTGGCAGGCTGCTTATCAGCTGAAAGGAATTGCACCTATGTCGCTGCTTGGCGGTACTACTAGCAGAGCGATTATTACAGAATTGGGACCTGTCCTTACAGGAATTGTAATTGCAGGAAGAGTTGGTGCATCAATTGCCGCTGAATTAGGAACAATGAAAGTAACAGAACAAATTGATGCACTTGAAATTATGGCAATTGATCCCGTTCGGTTCCTTGCAATGCCGAGGTTCCTGGCGTCAATTCTAATGATGCCCATACTTGTAATTTTTGCAAATACTATTGCAATAGCAGGTGCATTTGTTGTTTCAGATTATTTTCTAAATGTACCTTTTAATGTTTTCTTTAATTCAGTCAGACAATTTTTTGTTTTTTCCGATCTAACCGGAGGTCTGATCAAAACTGTAGTTTTTGGCGGAGTAACAGCATTACTTGGCTGCCATATTGGTTTCCGAACAGAAGGCGGTGCTGAAGGTGTAGGACTCGCTACAATAAGATCGTTTGTTATGTCTGCCGCGATGATTTTAATTCTCGATTATTTCTTATGGACTTTGCTCTTCTGATAGACCAAAATTACACTTAGATTCTTCATTGGACATTCATCATAAAACAGTTTAAATTCTACTTAAAATTCATTAAAATGATATTATAATTATTCAAAATTGTGAGTCTTACCATGCAACAAATCCAATATAAAATAAAAGAAAGATCCGCTGAAATTAAACTACCCGAATCTTTAGGCTTCGGGAAGATTTTTACAGATCATCTTTTTGAAATGGATTATACTCCTGAAAAAGGATGGCACAATCCGATTATCCAATCTGTAAACGGATTACCCATGCATCCTGCAACAATGTTTATTCATTACGGACAGGCTGTTTTCGAAGGACTTAAGGCTTTTAAACAGGAAAATGGTGATGTGGTCACTTTTAGAGCCGACAAACATATTGCACGTTTAAATAATTCTTCCCGCAGAATTTGTATCCCTGAAATTGATGAACAATTCGTTTTGGATGCATTAAAGGAACTGATCAATATTGAAAGAGATTGGATACCAACAAAAAAAGGAGAATCGCTTTATATTCGTCCCTTCATTTACGGAACCGATCCATTTTTAGGCGTAAGACCATCAAGGAATTATAAGCTTATAATTTTACTTTCACCGGTAGGTGCTTACTATCCGGAAGGATTTAAACCTGTGAAAATTTTGGTGACTGATGAGTACGTTCGTGCAGTTAGAAAAGGTTTAGGAGAATGTAAAACACCTGCTAATTATGCAGCAAGTTTGCTTGCCGGAGAAGATGCGGTTAAAAAAGGATTCACACAGGTGCTTTGGTTAGATGGGGTTGAGCAAAAGTACATAGAAGAAGTTGGAACTATGAATATTTTTATTCAACTGAAAGATGAAATTGTTACTCCAAAATTAAACGGAAGCATTTTACCCGGAATTACACGACGCACAGTTATCGAGCTGCTGAAAGAATGGAATATGAATATTGTCGAGCGTGCAATTACCATTGATGAAGTTACCCAAGCTTATGATAAAGGAAATCTGGTCGGCGTCTTTGGAACCGGAACCGCCGCTATTATTTCATCTGTCGGCTGGCTGAAATATAAAGACAAACAAATGACCTTAAATGATGGAAAAGCCGGAGAATTGGATATAAAGCTATTCGATGAAATCACTTCAATTCACTACGGATTAAAAGAAGATACTCATAACTGGCTCATCCCAATTGATCAGAAAGAAACGGTGAGTTAATTTTCTTCTAATTATTTACAATTTATTTTCAGAGAGTGTTGAAGCGGTATTCGTTTCACCATTTTTTGTATATAAAACATCTTTTTGAACCTTCCAAATAATAATATCAACTAAATTAATAAATCACTTGACAAGTGTTCATTTGTGCACTATATTTGTAGTGAACAATTGAACACTAATATAAAAGTAATATGAGCAAAGAACTAACCGAAAGACAGGAATCAATACTGAACTTTATTAAACAGTTTGTTCAGGAAACCGGTTACCCTCCGACATTGCGCGAAATCGGAAAAAATTTCGGAATATCTTCTACTTTTGGAGTAAAAAGGCATTTGGAAGCTTTGGTTAAAAAAGGATTTTTAAATATTGAAAGTAATGCAAGCAGAGGAATAACTCTTTTAAGAAACGAAATGGACTTTGAGGATTCTATATCCGCTTCTAACGAGGATCTATTTATTAAGTTGCCGGTAGTTGGTAGAGTTGCAGCAGGTTCTCCAATATTGGCAGTAGAAAATATTGAGAGCTCAATAATCATTGACTCTTCTTATTTAAAGAATGTTGAAAATGCTTTTGCACTTCGTGTGCATGGAGATAGTATGATAAACGCAGGAATCAAGGAAGGTGATCTTGTTATTGTATCACCTGGAGAAAACTCAAAGAGTGGAGATATTATTGTAGCTATGCTCGAAGATGAAGCAACGGTTAAACGATTGCAGATTAGGGGAAAAGAAGTTACCCTTATTCCTGAAAATGATAATTACAATCCAATAACTATAAAAGATAAAGAGACATTCAAAATAATTGGCAAAATTAAGGGTGTTGTAAGGTGGTTAAACTAGAAAGGAGCAGCTTATGAAGACAAATATTTTTATTGATGCTATAAGAAACAGAAGCAACATAAAATTTCTTTATTGCACGAGCGAAGTCACTTTAGAACCTTACTACATAACTAAGGACCGCACCGGCAAAAAAGTGATTTACGGAAGGATAAAAAGCACAAATGAAATAAGGAAATTTGAATATAACAGAATTGCGAACATACGTGTAATAAGCTCTGCCAGATTTTCACCTCGAATTCCTTTAGCATTAAAAGTTGTCTAATAAACTTTAGCAGTCTGAAATGAATATATCGGAAAGAGAAATAATAGATTTACTCGTAAACGAGTTTTGGCGGCTCGGTTATTTCACATTAAGTAGAAGAATGGGCAGATATTTACCCGAACCAACAGCTATTGGTAAATTTAATGTCGATGTTGTAGGAAGGCAAAAAGATAAATATGCCGTAGGTATAATTTTAAGCCAAAATGATTTAAATGATGTAAACTTTATTGAAAAAATAACATTTCTTGCATCCAGGCATTCCAAATCATCAAACAAACCTGTCACTCTTCTAATTGGCGTCCCGGTAATTTTTTATAAGCATGTTAAGCAAAAAATAAATGACTTGGAGGAGGAGATAAAAAGAAACATCAAGCTTATCAAGATTAGCGAAAATAAAGAAGCTGGTCTACCAAATAATAGAGCACAATCCGAAGTCCTTTTTTCATAAAAAACATTCATTGTAATTAGCCGTCAAATATTATAACTTTTTACCTTTCTTCATTCTTTTAACTTAAGTATAATAAACTTTGTGGATATTTAATCGGAATACCTGATTTCCTTGCTTTTATACAGTCTTGGGTATAACTTTACAGGCTTCATCAAATTAAATAAATAAGATTGAAAAGAAACAAATCACAAACCGATAAACAGCTACAGGAACAACTAAAAAAATCCGGGGAAATACCCACCCACATTGCAATAATTATGGATGGAAATGGCAGATGGGCTAAAAAACGAGGTCTGCCGCGGGTTGCCGGTCACAGAAAGGGTGTTGAAACGGTTAGAGAGATTGTTGAAGCGGCTGCTGAGGTTGGTGTTAAATATTTAACACTGTATACTTTCTCCACCGAAAACTGGAAAAGACCGAAGGATGAAGTTTCAACTTTAATGCGACTGCTTCTCAAAAGCCTTAAAGACAGACTTGATGAGCTGAACAAAAATAATATTAAGCTTACATGTATCGGAAATATAGAATCCTTGCCTCAGCAGGTACAGAAACAGCTTTTTGAAGATATTGAAAGGACAAAAAATAATAAGCGAATGACCCTTAATCTTGCATTAAGTTACAGCGGGAGATGGGAACTTTTAGAAGCTATTAAGGATGTTGCCCGAAAGGTATCTTCAGGAAAAATTGATCCGGAAGAAATTTCAGAAAAAACTATTTCAGATTCTCTTGATACAAAAAATATCCCCGATCCTGATTTAGTAATTAGAACAAGCGGTGAATTTAGGGTAAGTAATTTTCTTCTATGGCAAATTGCATATTCTGAGTTTGTAATTATGGATATATTTTGGCCGGATTTCTCGAAACAGCACTTATATGAAGCTATCGAAAAATTTCAGAAAAGAGAAAGAAGATTTGGGAAAGTAAGTGAACAGTTAAAGAATATAACCACTGGTAAAAAGAATGAGCATCCTCTTCCGGTTGAACTTGGTTAAAGTTTTAATCTTTGTTTCTGTTTTATTAATTGCCTCTCCAGTTTATTCTCAAGGAGTTCAGCAGAGTTATAAAATACTGGGCATTTCTGTCCAGGGCAACAAATCTGCCGATGCGACTACTATTATTGCCAACAGCGGCTTAAAGGTTGGCAATGAAATACAAATCCCCGGTGACCAAACTCTTAACGCTATTCGCCAGCTCTGGACCTTGAATATTTTTTCCGACGTCCAAATTTTAATTGAAAGAAAAATCAGCGATGGCGTATTTCTTCTGATAAAAGTTGATGAATATCCAAGACTTGAGCGCGTGGCTATCGAAGGAAATGATGAAATAGATACAGATGATATTGAACAAAAAATTACCTTTCTCCGCGGAACAGTAATCTCACCGCAGAGTATTTCCAAATTAAAATTGAGAATTAAAGATCTTTATGCCGAGGAAGGATTTCTGAATGCAAAGATAGAAGAAGGAATTTTTGAATTCTTTACTGCTGATACAATAGATGAAGATATTTCTGTAATCTGGCGTAATCAAAAAGATCTTTCCGATGAATATGAAGTTATTTATGAAGAAGGTGACAGAACTTACGCAAATCTTATTGCAAGAATTAAAGATAGAGTCCTGCTTAAATTAACGATTGAAGAAGGTGATGAAGTAGTAGTTAGAGAAATTGAGTTTGCTGGCAACCAGGCTTTTGATGATAGCGATCTGAAAGGTGAAATGGACGAAACAAGTGAAGCTGTATGGTGGAAGTTTTGGTCAAGTGCACAATTTAATCCTAAGGAATTTGAAAAAGATAAAACCTTAGTTGTCGACTATTACAGGAAAAACGGTTACAGAGATGCTGAGATTTTAAGCGATTCACTTTTTTATTATGATGATAACAAAAGTTTAAAAATTATTATGGGTGTTTACGAGGGACCCCAGTACAAAGTAAGAAATATTAGCTGGGATGGTAATACTGTTTATCCGGAAGCAGTTTTAAATGAAAGACTGGATTTTGCGAAGGGAGAAATTTTTAATTATGATAAATTCCAGAAGAACTTGCGTGGAAATGAGGCGCAAACCGATGTTTCAGCTCTTTATCTAGATAACGGATACTTAACATTTAATGTCGAGGCAGATGAAAAACGAGTTGCAGAAGACTCAATTGATGTTTTTATAAGAGTAGATGAAAGAAATCAATTTAGAATTTCAAAGGTAAATATTGAAGGCAATACAAAAACAAAAGATAAGGTAATAAGAAGAGAACTTTATACAGTGCCCGGTGATTATTTTAATCGTGCACTGCTTTTTAGAAGTGTGCAGCAGCTTGCAAACCTGCAATATTTTAATGTTGAAAGACTTTATGGTCCCGGTGGGATTGATACAAAACTATCGAGCGATAGCACCGTGGAAGTGTCGTTTAATGTAGAAGAGAAATCTAGCGATTACCTTAACGCGTCCGTCGGATATAGCGGAAGTTTCGGG
>Ga0209536_100016927_pt1 | contig 10351 bp, 6 predicted proteins | sample DeeMarSeWOR28_12_FD_187461 | JGI IMG/M metagenome (GOLD analysis project Ga0209536, IMG submission 187461) | Marine sediment microbial communities from White Oak River estuary, North Carolina - WOR-2-8_12 (SPAdes) (version 2) | ecosystem: Environmental > Aquatic > Marine > Intertidal zone >... | reverse complement strand
TTCGTGGGTGAATATGCCTCGCAGAGCGTGCGTGTCGGCAGTCCTGACAATCGTAACAACTTGAAATGTGCTTTGTACGAAGCAGCTTTCATGACAGGTATGGAGCGAAATGCTGATCTGGTAAGAATGACCTGCTACGCACCATTGTTCGGGCATGAAGATGCCTGGCAGTGGCGTCCGGACCTTATCTGGTTCGATAACCTGACCGTCCATGGCTCGGCCAATTACTATGTCCAGCAACTCTTTAGCCTCAATCCCGGGACGCATCAATTAACCGCCAGGGCCGAAGGTGTACCTAACCTGGACAGCAAGAAGAAGGCTCTCAACCTCAGCAGTACTCTTGACAAAAAGGCTTCAGAAGTTATTCTGAAAGCTGTTAATGTCACAGATGAAATTATAAAAGCGGCTATCAACCTGCAAGGCGTGGACAGAGTCGGGCCGAATGCAAAGGTGATTCTCTTATCGTCTGAAAAATTAACAGATGAAAATTCATTGGCTGAACCGAAGAAAATCTATCCGAAGAAAAAGATCGAAGCAATTAATGAAACGCAGTTTTCGTATGCTTTTCAACCCTATTCGTTGACTGTATTGCGGATCCCTGTGCGATAATTCATAACAACAAAGTTGCATCAGTGGCAAGGCCGTAAGGATAATAACGGCACCTTGTAAAATGTCAGAAATTTATTACTCAGCAAGCAGTCTGGAACTATTAGCCTGAGACATACCGGCCGCTCGAAGGAACTTTTGCTCGACCTGCTTTTTCAGCTTTCGGCGTTCAGTTTCTGTGTCTTTTTTTAATGGTATCTGCCCTCCGGCATAGGTCAGATGCCCGCCGCCGGTTCCTCTTCTTGCCACGATAGATTTAATCGCCTTGTCGGCCCTGTTTTGCTCTTGTGACGTTCGAATGGATATCAGCAGTTTACCATTAAAGAATCCCGTGCACATCGTCCAGTGCGTTTCATCTTCCCGCAGGAACAGATCGGCGAGCTCACCAATCATGTCAGGATTATTGATTTGTCCGATATGCGTGAGAATAGAATCACCATACACCCTGGCATTTTGCAAAGCTTCCGATAGCATTCGAAAATATTCTTTCGGAACACTGCCCCGCTGGATTTGACTCAGCATTCTCTTATTGGCAAGAGGATAAAGCAATTCAATAGCTGTAATATCTGCTTGTGTGGCCTCTCTGCCGAGATCCTGTGTATCGGAGCGTATCGCATACAGCAAAGCGGTTGCCAAAGGCATATCAGGAACAAGCTCGGCCCTGGAAAAGTATTCAAGAAGAATCGTGGACGTAGCCCCATATTCTCGGCGAACATCGTAGAACTCGCATAAACGGCTCACGTTTTTGAACGGATGATGATCGAAAACGATGTTAGGTACGGTATCCTGCGGCAGGGAATTATTTCCCGTACCCGGCTGAGTGTCCACTATCGCAATCAAATCGTATTGTTCGAACTTTACCTGGCTGCATTGAAGCAGGTTTAGATTTAAGTATTGAACCAGCGCCCTGTTTTCACCCCTGCCGACTGTTCCACCGTGCGCTATAGAGCACTTGAGTCCGGCCATGCTGTTGGCCAATTTGCGGAGCGCCACGGCCGCTGCAATAGAATCGGGATCCGGATTATCCTGCATCACAATCAAAAGAGAAGCCTTGTCTCGCATGAGCTTAACAAGTTTTGGAAACTTCAACCGGGTTTTCTTGCTTACTTCCATACGACCTTTCTCAATATCCTAAAACTGCCCTGCTGACTATCTCTCTTTACTTTTTATATACCAGAAATGCAATATACCCAAAATATAAAATCAGCAGGACAATACCTTCCCACCTGTCAAGCGAGCGTTTTTTGCCGGTGAACATCCAGAGAAACAAAAACATGCTGGCCAGTATAACCACGCCGATATCAATATTGCTGCTCGGATTGAAAGGCAACGGTTTGATGACGGCACTCAATCCCAGAACAAAGAAAATATTGAATATGTTGGAACCGATTATATTGCCGACGGCAATTTCAGCATTTTTCTTGTACGCCGCAAACGCCGAAGTGGCCAGCTCCGGCAGCGATGTCCCCACTGCCACAATTGTCAGGCCGATAAGCGATTGACTAACACCGAGCCCTGATGCAATTTTCACCGCGGCATTTACTATCCAATTGCCCCCAACGCCGAGGCCGACAAGCCCTATCACAATCATGAGCAGGGATTTCAACAAACTATATTGCTTTTGAGATATGTGGTCATCGATGCCTTCTATCCTTTTCGCAATACCAAATGAATAGTACATAAAAATGATGAAGAAAGCAAGAAATACGAGGCCATCGATCCTGGTCAACGCGGAAATTTCGCTCTTGTCAATCAAACGGTCGTTGGCCATGATTCCTAAAAGCAGCGCCGCCAAAAGGCTCAAAGGTATTTCTTTCCAAACGGTTCCCTTGCCGACCGCCAGTGGAAAAATTGCCGAGGATATTCCCAGTATCAAAAAAATATTGGCAATATTACTGCCCAGCACGTTTCCGATCGCTATGTCCGTATTGCCTTTGATGCTGGCGAAGATATTAACGAACAGCTCCGGCGAAGACGTGCCGAAAGCAACTATCGTAAGACCTATGACCAGGTCGGAGATATTAAGCTTCCTCCCGACAGACGAAGCACCATCCACGAGAAGGCCAGCACCTTTGATAAGCAGTATGAAACCTATAACCAACAAGATATATTGAAGCATAAGAACTAATCGTAAAGTATATCCACCGGCAGGAAATCTTTAAATTGTTTTATTTTTCTTTCCGGCGTAAAGTTCATATTTAAACAGGCGGCACTCGATATTGCCATTATAAAACTCAATCCTCCTGCTGGTGCGCAGCCCGACCTTTTTGGAAAGTGCGGGATTGCCGGTGAAAATATAGCCGGTATAACCGGCACATTTCTGCTTGAAAAAATCCCCGATGCGTTTATATGTTATAGACAGCTTCTCTATTTCGCCTAATCGCAGGCCGTATTCAGGATTCATAATTATTATCCCCGGCTCCGGCGGGATTGCCGATTCGGCAAAGTCACAAACATCAAAATCGATAAGATGTGAAACTCCGGCGGTCATTGCATTTTTTCGGGATGCTTCAACCGCTCCGGCGTCGATATCCGTAGCGATAATCCGTGCCGGCTTGAAACCAGCTTTGCCGCCCCGTGTTTTACTTTTTTTAAGCGCTTCACTGCGAAACTGCCGCCATTTCTGCCGGTCATAATATTTCAAATGCATGAATCCGTAGTTGCTTCGCAGCAGACCCGGCGCCCGCCCACTCCCTATCAGTGCAGCTTCAATCGCCAATGTTCCGCTTCCACACATCGGGCAAACCAGCGGCGTGCTGCCGTCGTAGCCTGTCGCCATGATTATCGCTGCGGCAAGAGATTCGCGAAGCGGAGCTTTGTGAGGCATCTTTCGATAGCCCCGGTCCGAAAGTTTCTGCCCGGAAGTGTTCAGATAGAGCCGGCAGAAATTATCCTTCCAGTAGAACTGCACAACGGCCTTGTCCTTATCCTTGCCGGAGTCGGGACGGGAACCTGTCGCTTCGGCTATGCGGTCTACAATAGCGTCTTTTACCTTCAGGTTGGCGTACATGGAATTTTTCACATGCCCGGTATTTATCCTGCCGACAATGCTGAGGTATTCGTCAGGAGAGATTATGTCCTCCCAGGGCAAGTCTTTGACATTTCGATATAGCTCATCGGGCGAATAGCACTCAAACTGCTTGAGCTGGTACAGAACATTATACGCCGTTCGCAAATGCAAATTAAGCTGCATCGCATCATATTGGTCGCCCTGAATCTCAAGGCCCGTTTTGTGATAATCGCCGGTCTGATAGCCTAATGCTTCGACTTCCTGACGGACATAATCGACCAGCCCTGCCGAGCATGTGATTAGAATTGTATCTTTTTGCTTCGGATCCATTCGTACAGCTATATATATTCGTTCTTTATGACAAAATATTGACAATAATATTTTGCGATTGTAAGATTAAAGCAAGGTTGGTTATGATGCAAGTTAAGAAAAAAGAAATACTTTTCAGCATACTTGGGATTCTTTTATGTCTTCTGCAGGCCGGATGCAAAAAAGAGAAGCCAGTGGATCACTCTATTGAGGGATATGCCTACGCAAGCAAAGGTCAGTATGATAAGGCTATTTTAGAATTTACCGAGGCAATTAAAAACAACCCGACATCTCCCGAGCCTTACTACAATCGCGGGCTTGCCTATTATCACAAAGGTCAGTTCGACCTGGCCATCGAAGATTGCAACAAGGTAATCGAGATGAACTCAAGGCATGCCCAGGCTTATAGCAACCGTGGGAATGCCTACGCCAACAAAGGCGATTATGACCGGGCCATCGCCGACTTTAATACGGCGCTTGAGATAAATCCGAAGTTCGCCGAAGCCCACTACAACTGCGGAGTAACTTATGACCACATGAAAGAGTACGATTCGGCTATTTCGGAATTTACCAAGGCAATCGAGATAAATCAAAACTATGACGATGCCTTCTGTAATCGGGGCCTTGCTTATGGAAAGAAAGGACAGTTTGACCAGGCCCTCGCTGACTTCGATAAGACCATCGAGCTAAATCCGCAATCGCCCGAAGCTTACAATAATCGTGCGGTTGTTTACTACAGCATGAAAGAATATGACAAAGCCTGGGAAGATGTTCATAAAGCTCAAGGCATGGGATTCCAGATCTTTCATGGATTTCTAGATAAGCTTCGTAAGGATTCAAACAGAGAAGAATAAATTAAGAACAAATCCCGCCAGGAAGCCATTTTTCTTAGATAAAATCCGCCTTTTCAATGCGAAAAAGCATCCAGAAATTGCACATTCTCTCTATTTGATTGACTTTTATAGTTCTAATATGTTATAATTATTTGGTTATCAAAAGAGAGAATATCCCAGGACCGGCAACCAAATTAACAGTTTTTGGCATTTCAACGGACTACCGCCGGTTCATACATGTAAGGAGACTAACAAAAGCAATAAATATATTATGACAAGCAGGCGAAGACAACTTAAGCAGCAAATAGCCAGAACCGAGGATCCTGTAATACGGATGCAGCTACAGGAGCTATTGAACAAAAAGAGACAACGGCGTAATAAAGGAATCAGGAAAATTGAAGAAATTTTTGATTCAGTATCACGGCAGGCTATTCATAAATTGCCATCTTCGTCGCTGCGCGTATTAATGCTTGTTTTGATAACCATTATATTGTTTATAATATTCATAGTCTTAGAATCCAGAGTATAAGCCAGTCCGCTTCTCATTAACTCACAAACAGTTCATCCAGTGCTACTTTTAACACAATCGGGGCCCATATCGACTAAATCGATATAGGCCCCGAATTAATACAAAACCTGCCGTTATATCTGCAAGAGCAGCTATATTATTCAGCAGCTTCTCTCGACCTGTAAAGGCGGAGGTCATCGAAGAACACCTTGCCCGAACCGCCCGGCACAGTCATATTACCCCGTGTACCAAGGCCAATTGCGATCCTGTCTACGTCCGTTAATACTATGCCCTGATCAGCAAAAGCCTGAAACGGGATTACCCACTCTGTCCAGGTATCGATTGTTGCCGCAGCCGGGTCATCGTGAACTACAACCGCAGGCGTCCCTGTTTTATTGGATACAGCTACATACAAAGGTTCGGTATCATTACTCATGATGCCGATGTCCTGGTTCGTCCACTGTCCGGTGACACTGCCGGTCGTCGTGACATTGGAAAATACGGCTTGACCTGTCAGGGCAGTATTATGACTCGTCAGCGCCAGGCCGATATAGACATTCGCACCCATTGTAATGTACTGTGGATTCCATGTCATCGATGTCCAGGTAGAGCCGTTTGTCGAATAATAGCCTCTAAAGTTACCACCAATATCACGCTCCAACTTAATCCAGTATGGTGCTGTGATGGCCGTCTGTTCGGTCGAAGCGACACCGGTATCGCTTGTGGCGTCGACTGCAGTGTTTATTCTCGCCTGGTATCTGCAGCCGTTGCCGGGGGTAATATACACAGCCGCGAACTTCGATTCTGGATCCAGGGTTTCGCGAATCATCACACCAGCCTTGGCCCATGGGTCCGTGTTATCGACACTCATTACCTGGGCTTGAATCGAACCGGCTCCGGCGAGCATTTTGAACGCGAAGTGGAACTCATCCGCAGTACCCCAAATATCCGTACCCGTCGCAGTCATCGTATAGGTACCGACCGGAGCCTCGACGAAGCTGCCCGTAACCGCCGGGTAGCCTCTGAACCACAGCGACAATTCCGCAACGTCTTGCTGTGTCCAGTCACGCGGCGTCGTCAAAGTAAGCTCTACCTCTGAATACTTTGCGTAGCCCTGCTGATTATTGTCATAAGACACCGGCATCGACTGAAAACCTCTGTTGACGATAGTCTCCTCAGTATAGGAAATGGTGTTTTCATCACCAACGGCCGAACCAGTGCCGTTACCGGCGTAGTAATCCGCTGTTCCCGGTGTACCATAACCAAGGCCGTCAAGCCACGAGAACCAGATTTGATTTTCTTCCCCGTCGTAATCTTCAAAGTCGTCTATAAGGAGAAAATCAGCCACTGTAAAAGTCCAGACGCTGCCTTTGCTGATTGTATCGTCGCTGTTATATTCATCGATTCGCCAATAATAAGGCCCGCTACCCCATCCAAGACTTTCAGACAGTGCATATTCAGTTGCCTCCTGGCGTCCACGATAAGTATCCGCCGTTGTGGTATCGGCATCACCTACGGCATCTCTATCCGTGCCGAAGTAAACATCATGCTGGGCTGCTTTAGCTCCCGGCGACCAGCTAAGTGATGCTACATTGTATACATCCGGCGTCGACTTGTTTTTCGGTCTCGGACCCCATGCAAGAGTCGGGTCACCTTGCATTGCCTGTATAACCTCATCCTCAGTCAGTACCTTGTTGTAGATACGGACATCGTCAATGCTTCCGGTAAAATACCCGCCTGCAGGATAACCAGCATCAGATCTGGCGCCAATGATAAGCGATCTACTCTGGTCAAGCAAAATACCTGCTCCCGATGTCTCTGATATTAATTCACCGTCATGATAGAGCTGCATCGTATCTCCATCATAGGTAGCAACAACGTGATGCCATTCATCGATAGTGGTAGCGGCGCTGATTCCAATCCAAGTGGTGTCATTGAATGTCTCAAAAAGAATGGTCTCTTGGGAATCGTACATCATAACACCCCAATTAACTGAGCCGGGGCTACCGCTGGCTCCATGTGAACCCTTTGAAATCATGTGGTTCCAGGTTTGAGTGGCTGGTATGTTGCACCAGAATGATACAGAGAAAACGCCGAGATTCAGAACTTCAGCATTGCCGCAATCAACGTAACTACCTGATCCGAATTGAAGGGCATCGCCATCGTTGCCGGTTACCCACTGTGGATCACGTATAAGCGTGCCGTGATTCTCATGACCGGATGCATCAAGAGCCAGAACGCCGGAACCTTCGTCAAGCTTCCACCAGCCGACAAGATTGGGATCATAAATAGGTAAAACGGGCATGGTTTTGAAACTCCAAATATCTCCCTTATGCGTTGTGATACCGTCAAATTCGTCAATCCGCCAGAAGTAAGTTTTCCCTGACTCGAGGCCGCTGGCCGTGTATTTTGGTACGGCCGCAAGAATACCTTCAGTCGCAGTATCAACTTCCTCGAAGGACTCGCCGATAAAGACATAATGCAGTACCGAACCGAGACCTCCTGTCCAGCTCAGCTCGATATCCGTAGGAAGGTACAGGGTACCATCAGCGGGATAAGGTTCATACGCCTTCTTCGAGGACACCGTAAAGCTCCAGACATTACCCTTCCATGGACTTGCTGCATTGGCGTCGTTGACCTCATCGATTCGCCAGTAGTATGTTGTGCCAGGAACAAGACCATCGGGATATGGATTTCCAGGGAAGCCGGCCACAAAAAACAGTGAGTTCAGATCCTGGTTGCCTCGGAACGTCTCGCTATCATGTGTGCCGTTATTAACTTCGCGGAAGTTATCGCCCAAATAAACATCGTGCGAGACAGCAAAATCTCCGGCACTCCAGGTAAGCGTTACCCATGTATTTTCATATATAGCCCCGTCTTTCGGAACCGGATGTCGTGCGAGCGGCTGAACAGTGACCCTCGCAAGACCATCGTCCATTATTGCTTGAACATCTTCAGGCACCAGAACGGCACTAAAAAAGCCCACCTCGTCAATGCTTCCGTTAAAGAAGCCGCCGGCACTGCCGGCATCAGATCTGGCGCCAATCAAAAACGGTCTACTCGGGTCGAGCAAGATACCACCACCATTTGTTCCAACCGATTGGCCATCATGATAAAGTTCCAATGTACCTCCATCAAAAGTAGCAACGACGTGATGCCATTGACCGGCTGATGAATCGGCGAGAACAGCACTCCAGCCGGTGTTATTGTACGTTTCAAAAAGGATTCTCTCTTCGGCGCTGTACATCATAACACCCCAATTAACCGAGCCGGGAGTGCCACTGGCTACATGCTGGCCTTTTGAAATCATATGGTTCCACCCTTGAGTGGTTGGGAAGTTGTACCAAAAAGATACGGAGAAAACGCCGACATTCAGAGCTTCAGCATTGCCGCAATCAACGTAACTCGATGATCCCTCAAATTCCAGGGCATAACCTGACCAGCCGGCAACCCAGTTAGGAGTGTTTATAAGCGTGCCGTCATTGCCATTTCCTGTGGTATCTACAGCAACATTACCGGTTCCTTCGTCAAGGAGCCATGCTCCAAGAACTGTATCCGGATTAATTTTGGCATAGCTTTGTCCCGCAAACATCAATCCAACAACAAGAAAAATAAAGCAAATTAAGTTTAAGCGTTTCATTGTTACTACCTCCATCAGATTTGGAAATTTAACTCCGGAAGCTCACCTGAACTTCTAACGTTAATTCTTTCTTATGTTAAATAAAATATTGAGCCAAAACGGTTATTGAGCCTATTGAAACCTCCTTCCATTATGGTCAAAATGTGTATTTATTTAATTAAAAAATATGAAATAAGGCATAGAAATTCCTCGACACAAGATAAATAGCTCAAGAATTTCCGTTTGCCTTCTTTATACCAGATTTATCCCCTTTATGTCAACACAAATCCCTATATTATAAGACCACTCCTATGCATTTTAAGTATAATCGTGGCCCATATCGACTTGATCGATATAAGCCCCGAATTAATACAAAACCTGCTGTTATATTCGCAAGAGCAACTTTATTATTCAGCAGCCTCTCTCGACCTGTACAGGCGAATGTCGTCGAAGAACATCTTACCCGAACCACCCGGCACAGTCATATTACCTTGAGTACCCAGACCAATCGCAATTCTGTCAATGTTTGTAAGGTTTATGCCCTGATCGGCAAAAGCCTGCAGCGGGACTACCCACTCGGTCCAGGTGTCTATCGTCGCGGCGTTTTCATCATCGTGAACCACTACCGCAGGTGTGCCGGCGTTGTTGGATACAGCTACATACAACGGCTCGGCATCGTTGCTCGCCAAACCAATGTCCTGGTTTGCCCACTGCGAGCCGACCTGGCCGGTAGTCGTGACGTTCGTAAACACAGCCTCGCATGTAGCTGATGCGTTATGAGCGGTAACGGCCAAACCGATATAGACATTTGTAGCCATCTGGATAGTAGCCGACACACCCTGCTTCTGCCATGTTACGCCGTCGGTTGAACCGTACGCTGAAAAGTTACCCGACAGGTCACGCTCGATCTTTACCCAGTACGGTGCTGTGATTCCACTGGTTGTATCGTCGATGCTGGTTGCGCCCGTGCCGGGTCGCCGCTGGAAGGAAATGCCCGAACCAGGCGTTACGACCATCATTGCATGAGCCGAGTCCGGATCAAGCGTCTCGCGAATCATTACGCCGGCCTTGGCCCAGACGTCAGTATCGCTGATACTCTCTACTCTTGCCGTAATCGAGCCTGTGCCGGTTAGCGTACTGAAGGCGTAGTGAAATTCGTCGGCTTCCATGCCGTTGACAGCCCAGATATCCGCGCCGGAGCCGGTCATCGTAAAGGTGCCGGCCGGACCTTCGACGAAGCTACCGACGGACGCCGGATAGCCCCTGAACCATATTGACAATTCAGCAAGGCCATGAACGGTCCAGTCGCGAGAAACAGTTAACGTCTTCTCCGCCTCGGAATAAAACGCATAGCCCTGTTTATTGTTGTTGTACCAGTACGGCATAGATTGGCTTCCGCCATGGACGATGCCTTGCTCGGTATAGGTCGGTGTACTATCGTCGCCTACAGCAGCACCGGTTCCGTT
>Ga0209536_100016926_pt1 | contig 10351 bp, 7 predicted proteins | sample DeeMarSeWOR28_12_FD_187461 | JGI IMG/M metagenome (GOLD analysis project Ga0209536, IMG submission 187461) | Marine sediment microbial communities from White Oak River estuary, North Carolina - WOR-2-8_12 (SPAdes) (version 2) | ecosystem: Environmental > Aquatic > Marine > Intertidal zone >... | reverse complement strand
AGCCCGATGAAAAAGCGCAGCATACACGGGAGTATGTGAGCATTTTGAAGAGGGCTGCAACGCAGCTATCGGGCCTTAGATGGGGTTTTGAAACTGCTTATAGTTTAATGGAAGTTAACTAGTTAGTAGATAGTTTCTTGGTAACCTTCCAAACTCATTATCTCCTTACAGAAAAAATCGATAATCCTTCGAACTTCCTAACTGTATAACATACAAAATCGGATAAATTTCAGTAAGCCGCTTTTCTTCACAGGTCCATTATTCTAAGGTCCGCACTATTGTCGAAATATAGCCGAAGTGCCCGGTTTTGTGATCTGCAATATGTTGAAGCTAACATGCAATTTTAGGTTTTTAAAATATTTCGGTCTGCTTTATGATATATGCGATAGCTTTGGATTGTTAGTTTATAGGCTTAATCACTCCTTTTGGAAATTTAGTTATTGCGTATACTTATATACAATTTTCTGGGTAATAATGTGGACAGCAAAATTAAACGCTTGAGATTGGATGATAGATAACAAAATCTGATCTAATTGTAATCAGACCATTTTATGAAAGTACTTTTCTGTTTGCGTGGCCAAACCTAATGATTCGTACCAGACTTTCCTAAAATTTCTGGGAATGGGTCATCTTCTAATATCATGTTCCATTTTTTTTGAATTTGCAGGACTACGCCATCGGCTAACATTTCGTCGAAAGCAGCTTTCCATTTTTTTACAATTGGATTGGATGTTTTTTTGGAAATAGCTTGGCATCTTCCAGGCTATTGATTTTGATGCCTGATCCCTTCTTAGCTACTAAAATATCCGTTTTTCTGGCGATTGGCCCGATCCAGTTAAATTTGTCTTCCCGCTCCTCAGTCTGTGCCATACCAAACAGGACGATATTTTCTTCTTCCAAAGCCATTCTGTAGGCTCGCGCCCACGGATAGACTTCGATCTGCACTCGAGACCCTACCCGGTGCTGAATTTCCTGGACTATTTCAACAGCTGGGCCTACAAAAACACCATCTTTTACAAAGTTCAAGGGCGCCAAGTTTTCGGTTAGGATCATAAGTTCTACTCCATGCAAAGAAGGAGAAAAAAACAGCAATACTGCAGCCACGATTGTAAATTGTCTTTTTTTCATAAATTTATGATTAAGTCGCGCCAGATTTCTAATATTGTGAGGTCGTCATTTGCGGGTGAATCTCCCCGCCAATGATACACGGAATCCAAAAGCCCTTTGCCCCAGGGTGGGCCTTCTGAATTGCCTACATAGTCAAATAATCGTTTAATGCCGAAGAGCTCATTCTGGTTATTCTGCGCTTCAATCACTCCATCGGTAAAAAGGAGAATTGAATCTCCAGGGGACATCAGAATTTCTATTTTTTCGTATTTGGAATCTTGTTTTATCCCCAATGATATCCCACTGATTTGGGGCAAATGACCAAAGCCACTCTCAACAACCCACACAGGCTGGGAATGCCCGCCTAATGTCAGCTGCATTTTTCCATCGGAAGCCCAGTAACGGGCAAGCGCGATAGTGGCGAAAAATCCCTCTTCAGAGGCCAGGCTGTAGAGGTCATGGTTAACGGCTTCAAGAAGCTCATCCACCTCACACTGGTGCAAGGCTTCGCTACGTATTTTGGTTGACAAAGCAGCCATAATCAATGCTGCAGGCACGCCTTTATCGGAAACATCGGCTACGTATGCCAGTAGGCTGCCGTCCGGTAGAGGAATCACATCGTATAAATCGCCGCCAACATATCCGGCGGGAAAAGATATCGCCCAGATATGACTGCCTGCCTCCAGTTTAGGAATATCAGGCCAAAAAAGGGATTGTATTTTCGAGGCCGTTTTAAGCTGAACTTTGAGTTGAGCTGACTGCTCGATGACCGTATCGTGCAGCGATTTGATGCGCAGCATCGATTTTACTCTGGCGACAAGTGCAGAATGATCCACGGGTTTCGTCAAATATTCGTCGGCACCTGCCTCTAACCCCGCAACAATGTCTTTTGAATCCGTTTTTGCGGTTACCATGATAATCGGTATAAATGGCAGGGACTGATCCGCCCGGATGCGCCGGCAGACCTCGATGCCGTCCATTTTGGGCATCATGACATCTAAAAGAATCAGGTCCGGCTGCTTTTCAAAGGCCATGGCCAAGCCGGTCTGCCCCTCTGTCGCGGTGATGATATCATAGCCGTTGGCTTCCAAGCGCATCTGAAAGATTTCCACATTGGCAGGATTATCATCGACAATCAGGATCAAAGGAGGCGTTCGCATGACTCTCTCATTTATTCAATAATCTCTTGGATCTTGGCCAAGAGCGCTCGTGGACTAAAGGGTTTGGAGACATATGCATCGCATCCAGCCTCCAGTGCTTTGACATCATCGCCGTTCAGCGCATAAGAAGTAACCGCAACAATTGGTATCGCGTGCAGCTCTGGGTTGGCCTTGATTCGCCGGGTCGCCTCATATCCGTCGAAATCAGGCAACTGAATATCCATGAGGATTAGATCCGGACGATGGGTTTTCGCTGCGGCCACGCCATCCTCTCCCGTAACCGCTTCGATGATCTCATAGCCGGCGCTCACAAGCAGATCTCTCACGATACGCCGATTATCCTCCTGATCCTCAATCACTAAAATTAAATGTTTCACGGCTGCTCCACTTGTTTTTCTACTCGAAGCGGCAAAGTAAACTGGAAGGTCGAGCCTTCCCCAAGGGTCGACTTCACCCAGATGCGGCCTCCGTGCATTTCGACAATCTTTTTTGATATAGAAAGCCCGAGGCCGGTTCCTCCCTTTTTCCGGGTACTGGATCCATCAGCCTGGTAGAATTCTTCAAAGATTTTCTTCTGATCGGCCTCTGCAAGTCCGGGGCCTGTATCCGAAACGGAGACCACAAGTTTATTATTGGATACAACTGCTTCGATACCAACAGCTCCCGTCTCAGTGAATTTGATTGCGTTCCCAAGCAGATTTAAAAGCACTTGGGCAATGCGTTGTTCATCTCCCTTACCGTTTGCCAGGTTTTCGGGAATACTAACATTTAAATCAAGGTTTTTTTCTGCCGCCAAGGCCTCAACGGAAGAGACTGCCGTCCGAATCACTTCTCCAATGGAATATTCGTTCAGCGAGAGAGTCAGCCGACCTGCTTCGATTTTTGAAAGATCAAGAACATCATTGATCAAGCTGAGCAGGTGGCGTCCATTTTTTTCCAACCGTTCAAGAACCTCCCGGATTTTTTCCGACACATCACCGTAAATATTGTCGAGAATCAGCTCGGTATAGCCGAGGATGGCATTTAGAGGAGTTCTTAGCTCGTGGCTCATGTTGGCCAAAAACTCGGATTTGTGTTTGTTGGCGATTTCGAGTTCCCGCCCTTTTTCCTCGACCTCACGGAAAAGCCGCGCATTATGGATTGCGAGCACCGATTGAGCCGCAAAAGTCTGAAGCAGGTCCACGACCGGCACCGGGAACTCTCCGGGAGCTTTGCGCCGGACGACCAACCCACCGATGAGTCGGTTTTCGCGAAGCAGCGGCAAGGCAAGTAAGGCATGATAGCCGGCTTGCAGAGTGGAGGGCAAGGGATATTCGGGAAATCCCGAAAGGTCCGCAACCTGTTCAGGGGCCCGTTTTACGGCGGCCTGCCCGATAACCGTCTGATCTCCGATGCTCAATTTCGATTCGTGCAGTGCTGCAATAAACTCAGCACTAGCGCCATAGTTTATTCGCGGCACGAAAACCTGTTTTTCTTCATCGAACTCGTAAATAGTTCCGGCATCGGTCTTGGAAAGCTGCACCGCATGACGGACGATACGCGTCAGCACCGTCTCCAGGTCTAGGGTAGAATTGACCACTTGGCTTATTTCACCCAGGGCTTTGAGCTCATCAACGGACCCGGCTAACTCCAGGGTGCGCCGTTCGACCTGCTGCTCCAGAGTTCGGCTGTGCACCTCCAGTCTCTTTTTACTATCACTGAGCTCTGCGAACAGCTGCTTGATCGAACCTCGCATGTCATCCAGATGCTGAGCCAGCACCCCGATCTCATCGCGTCCGCTTTTTTCAACATCGGTTTCCAGATCACCCTGCGCGATGGCCGAGGCAGCTTCCTGCAGCTTCAACAACGGAAATGAAATATACCTTTTGGTTATGAAGATGGATGTGAGCCAGACGGCTGCAACAATAAGAATTAGAAGAGAAACCGTTCCGAAAATCTGCAGCAGCGCCTGTTTCTTAACGCTGTTGCGTGACATCACGATTAAAATCGTGGCAATGGCGTTTTCCTTGAAATTTATACTGGATGATTTGGCGATATATTTAGATCCTGTATGTAATTTCTGATCTAAATCCAAGTCAATATCTTTGTACACAAATCCATTACGATATTTCTCGGCGATGATCTTATTCTTCCAGGAAATCTTGGTATACACAATGGACTCATCCAAAAACAGGGCTTCGACAAATTCTTTTACAACCATGTCGTCCAGGTTCCACAGGGGAATCGGCAGGCTATTCTGGGATAGCTTTACGGCCTTTTCCAGACGGTTTTCCAAATCGCTCTCAATTCTATTGATATCAAAAAGGATGACGACAGCCGCAAACACAATCAATATGAAAGTAATAACGCCAATTAAGGTAAAACTGAAACGTCGGCTGATGCTACTTACTTTTGGTGAGGTATTCAGTGAAAAAGCTTTCGGCATTGACACAATCCTTAGTTAACTATTGCTTCTGCAACATATCGGGGAGATTCAAGATCGGCTGGTCTTTTCGTTTTAGTCGGCGATCTCCGGAAAAGGGTCATCCTCCAATTTCATATTCCACTTTCGCCGGATTTGTATGATTGTGCCATCGGCATGCATGGCTTCAAAAGCCCTTTTCCATGCCTCTACAATTGAATCAGCAGTCTGTTTTGAAATGGCGATACTGACATTGATTTTCCGAAGATGATAGACCTCTTCCAATTCATTATGGTTAACTCCGGCCAGATCACAAACCGTTCTCAATCCTGGTTTTTTGTAAGCCCACAAGTCAATCCGTCCCAGCACAAGTTTTTTGGCGTTTAATTGTTCATCTGAAACTGGTTCAAGATTAGTAAATCCTTGACTTTTCAGCAGACGCTCTCGGGTATCATCACGAAGCGTCCCAATACGTCCCACTTTTTTGGCATCTTCCAGGCTATTGATTTTGATGCCTGCTCCCTTCCTGGCGACCAGAATATCCCTTTTTGTCGCCAAAGGACCTACCCATTTAAATAGCGAATCACGAACTTTAGTGTGAGTTGTCCCAAAAAGCACAACATTTTTCTCTTCCAGAGCCATTTTGTAAGCCCTTGCCCAGGGATAGACCTGAATAGGCTCATGGGATCCCACCCGTCTTTGGATTTCTTTTACGATCTCTACCGAAGGACCCACTAACACATGATTTTCGATATAATTTAAGGGAGGCAGATTCTCTGTTAAAATAGTAAGTTCTGCGCACAAAGCAGGCTGGCCCGTGATGAGTATGCCTGCAGAAAAAATGATCAATAATGTTTTCAAAACAGACCCCCTTTAGACCCTTACAGATTGTTAACCTGGATGTTTGGCGGTTCGCTCATGACGAGTTGGAAGTTTGACAATGCTTGAAATGGAGCTGGCTGGTTGCGTTTCTGGCTCAACACAAATGTTCAGACAATTTGATAGTTAATCAAAGTGACACAAAAGTCAATAAATAAGTAATTATAGATCGGGCTCATGTAATTTTGCAGATTAGTCAGGGCGAATACGCACTTTTTCAGCTATTATTTTTTGGGCTTCGTGCCTGAGTCGAAAATTTGGAGGGCCATAAGATTTTTTAGATTTCCCGAGGTAATATATCAGCTTGAGATTTTGCAGATTGAACTTAATGGGCTGACATTTAATTGGGGTATCGTGGCAGAAAACCAAATATTAACCGAAGGTGATTAATTGAGAATACTCCGGCCGAGAACTACTTGATAATTATATAAAAGGCACCTCCCAATCGAAAGCGTATTAGCACGTTAACCCGATGGGATTCAAGCGATTTTCAACGCATTGAATTACTCCGGTTTGGCAATGACAATGATCGGTTCATCGGTGCCGGCATCCGGCGGAGAACATCTTTTTAGCCACACCCTGGATATGATGAGCCTGGTGGACGGTATACCTCACGAGCTACATGGACGCCAAATGGGACTCGGCAGCGTATTTGCTGCGGCATTGTGCGATCGGCTCCGAAAGGTGAGTCATCTGAAATTTCATGCAATGCCGAATACGATCGATCATCGGTTTTGGGGAAAACTGACCGAATTGGTTGAAGGCCAATATCGAAATAAGCTTAAAAATTATCCACAGTCAAAGATCGGTTGGCCGAGGGGAATTCATGGAACCGGATCCGACGCAACCTTCTCGTCAAGGCCAAATCACCGGTTCTTATTGCTGTCTGTCTGCGAAGAGCCGGTGCAGCCCGCTATCTGAAAGACATCGACTGCAGCCGGGAGCGAGCCTACCAAGCGGTTTTGCACAAGCATGAAATCCGAAGCCGATTTACCGTAGTCGATTTGGCGTTGATGGCCGGCATTTTGCCGGATGCTGCCGATGAAAAAATTGATGAGTGGCCGTTCGTTGATGCCTAAGCGGCTATGCTTCACTTTTTTTAATCACACCTTCCTTTTAATGCAACAAAATATCCACCATTTCCGAAAATCCGTTTCCACTGCTTCGCGTGGTAATCCAGGAAGGCTCTTTTTCCATTCTTCCTCGAAACCGAATCAGGTTAGCTACCCCCACGGAATGAGGATAATAGGCAAACATTGGCGCATCATTGGGTGAATCCCCAATGAAAATGACCTGTTCCTTGACTTCATTAAGATTAACTTTAAACACTTCCCTAAAAAGCAAGATGGTGGTTGTAAGTTTGTCATAGGTACCAAACCAGCCATTAACATGGATAGAGCTGATTTTTGCTTGAGCACCTGAATCTTTGAAACATCGAAGGATTTGTTCTACCTGGTCCATGGGTAGTGGAGGAACATCCTCACAAAAGTCAATTGCCAAATCGGTTTCACGGTATTTCTGATCCGCAGCAACCCGGCACCCGGGTATCTTTTGAAGAATGTCTCGACCGATTTTTTCCAACCGCGATCGATCCCTTTTGCGTTGGTTTTCTGATTTAATGTAGCGACGGTACATTTTCTTCTGCCGAAAATCATATCGAAAATAAAATGCACCGTTTTCTCCTACCAGACCAATCACTGGCCACATCCTTGCTATGTGATCACACCAGCCAGCGGATCGACCCGTAATCGGCAAAACATGAAAACCCACATGTTCAAGGCGTTCCATCGCGGAAAACACCCTGGATGTAATACGGCCGTCGATGGTAAGGGTGTCGTCTATATCCGTTAAGATATAACGGATATTTTTTTTGAAGTGATTGGGAAATTTCTCAAACGGTTTCATGGTAAAAATACTATTTGGAAGCGGGTCATCCGGTGCTACTTACTTGTCGCTCTTTCCGGGCAAGATACTACCTATAGTTATTTTAAAAATTCATTAAAAATTGACATAACAGAATAATTTCAAAACAGAATCATACATTTTTCCGGATTTAAAAATAAGTAAAGTTTTTGGCCTTCTTCCTGTGGCAAGTGATGCGAAACCTGCACCCGGATCATCGTACCGTCTACGTTGACGAAAAAGAAAAGAAAGTTACCTAAATACGCCTTATGGACAATAGTACCCTTGAAAACGTTCTCCTTGTCTTTAGGTAGGTCCGTAAATACTTCCACATCCTCTGGTCGTATAGATGCATGCACTTCTTTTTCTAATGTTACTACCTGCCGGTCAGGTGATTTACACACCATGTTCTCGCTGAATGCAGTGCGAACATAAACCGCATCCTTGTCTTGGTGAACCTGAACAACTCGCCCGGGTATAAAGTTCATGGTCCCGATGAAGTCAGCAACAAATTTGTTTTTTGGATTCTCATATATTTCCTGGGCAGTTCCGATTTGAACCACGTTCCCCGAATCCATGACGGCTATTCGATCAGAAATGACCATCGCTTCCGCTTGGTCGTGGGTTACATAAACCGATGTGATACCCATCCGCCTTACCAGGCTTTTAATTTCAAATCTCAATTCTTCCCTGAGTTTGGCATCCAGATTGCTGAGCGGTTCGTCCAGCAGCAGCACCTTGGGATTGGTTACCAAGGCCCGAGCCAGTGCCACCCGCTGCTGCTGTCCACCGCTCAACTGGTAAGGGTATCGGTCTTCCAACCCCACCAACCCCACAAGCTCCAGCACTTTCTCCGCCTTTTCCTGCATACTCTTCCGGGGTTCTTTTTTGAGTTTCAAGCCGTAAACGATATTATTGAAAACCTTCATATGGGGCCATACCGCATAATTTTGGAATACCATGCCGATGCCCCTTTTAGACGGCTCGACAAATCCTTTCGAAATCATGGGCTTACCAGCAATAACGATGTCTCCTTCCTCCGGTTTTTCTAGCCCGGCGATGCAGCGCAAGGTGGTGGTTTTGCCACATCCGCTTGGCCCGAGAAGCGTCAACATTTCGCCCTGGTTCACTTCAAGCTGTATCCGGTTAATGGCGACAACGCCCTTAAAGCGCTTGAACAGGTTTTGGATCTCGATAAATGCCATGTATGATATCTCCTTAGTTTTCGCCGGCCCCCCAAGCTGCCTTGAGCACGCCACCACTGATTCTGGAAATAATCAGCAGGAGAATAAAAGTGATCACTATCATCAAAAACGCCATTGCCGCGGCGATCCCGAATTCCATTCCGCGGTGCCAGTTCAAATAGATGCCGATCGGCAGTGTTTCCCATCCGCCTTTATAGAGAAATACTGCGGTAGAAATCTCCTGAAACGCCATAATGAAGAACATAACAACGCCGACAAGCACTCCCTTGAGAAGCAAGGGCAATGATATGTTGAAAAAAGTTCTGAATTTACCTGCACCCAACACCTCGGAAGCTTCTTCGAGGGAAGGATCCAGCTGCAAGTAGGAAGAATGGGCCATACGTAAAAAATATGGCAGACGCCTAGCGAACAGGGCGATAGGCATGATAATCCAATATTGGGCTAGGGGTATGCCTTTCCAGAAAGACAAAAGATAGCTGACTCCAATGGCGATACCCGGAAAAGCCAGCATCAGCGTAATCACAAAATCGAGGGTATCTCTGCCAGGGACGCGCGTGCGGACAATGAGATAGGCGACCGGAAGCCCGAATGCGATCCCGAAAACCAGGGCGATGCCGCTGTAAAGAAAGGAGTTTTTTACCAGGATTGGGCTTTCCAGAAGAATCAGCCTGAAATTTTCAAGGGTCCAATAGGTCGGAAAGGGCTCAAAAACCCATCTCCTTGAAAAAGCTGCCAATCCAAGAACAATCGGAATGAGCAGGACCAGAATTGTGATAAAAATCATGTACGCATATGCGCCCGATTTAAACAACGCGCTGGGCTCGATGACTCTGCCTTCAGAGGTTGTTCCTTTTGAAAGCCCTGTATATTTTTTCTTTTCGACCCACCATCTGGCAAGCAAAAAGAGGGAAATGCAGACTACGGAAGAAACCACCACAGCCACGATTCCCATGTACTTCCGATGCAGGTCTGTAAAGTGGTAGGAGATGTTGATATACGAAACGGATGGAAGAAAGTCCACCTGTCCCAAAATCAACGGCGTGAGCCAGTCGGTAAAAGGCCATAGGAATACGAGAACCGCGCCCGCCAGATAACTCGGGGTGCAAAGCGGCAGGGTGATGGTGAAAAATCTTCTGAAGCCGCTGGCACCCTCGACTTCGGCAGCCTCTTCAAAGGAGGGGTCGATATTGGTAAAACCCGCCGAAAGCCCGAGTACGATAAAAGGAAGCATATGCAGGGCTTGGATGAATACCAGCCCTTGCAGGCCGTAGATGAAGTTGATCGGTTCCTTGGTCAACCCGATATCCATTAAAAGCAGATTGACGGTGCCATACTTTCCGAAAAAAATAATAAATGCGAACACGCCGGCAAAGGCGGGCAATACAATCGGCAGCAGGATCAGGGCTGTAAAAACAGTCTTTCCTCGGTGCCGGTATCTCGCCAGGATATAGGCCAGGGGCACCCCGAAAACAGTAGTCGTCAAGAGAACCAACGAACTTAAGTAGAGGGTATTGACAAATGTTTTCAGATAATAGGCGTCCTGGAAAAATTCTATGTAATTGCCAATGCCCCAGCCGCCGGTCTCGGCGATTTTTAAGCTTTCAATCACAAGGATGGACAGTGGATAAATCACCAGAAATGCAATAATTGACCAGAGGACAGCTGCCAGAGACATATTGCCGCGCGACATATCACAC
>Ga0209536_100016925_pt1 | contig 10352 bp, 6 predicted proteins | sample DeeMarSeWOR28_12_FD_187461 | JGI IMG/M metagenome (GOLD analysis project Ga0209536, IMG submission 187461) | Marine sediment microbial communities from White Oak River estuary, North Carolina - WOR-2-8_12 (SPAdes) (version 2) | ecosystem: Environmental > Aquatic > Marine > Intertidal zone >... | reverse complement strand
GCACATCTCATTATTGGAAGGAGCATTCATGAAAAAGTCTGGCAGGCTAATCTCAACTCCAACTCTGGTCTGTCTGCTGCTGACAGGCTGTTCAATAAATAACCCATCATCGAAGCTGGAATCTCGTCCGCTGCGGCTCGCCTTTGTCACGTGTGCAGTCAACGCCAAATTCTTCGAGCCGGTCCGAAAGGGAATGGAAGATGCCGCGGACATGATGGGCGTCGAAGCCGACTTCATCGGCACCGAAGGCATTGATGTCAAGGCTCAGGCCCGGATGGTTCGCCGGGCAGCCACAGCTGGCTACGATGGAATCGCAGTTAATCTGATCGACCCAGAGGCCTTCGACCGCGTTATCCGCGAGACAACGGACAAGGGAATACCGGTGGTGGGATTCAATACGGACGATCACGCGACGCCGAACGCCCGGCTGAGCTGCGTGAACCAACGACTATATGAAGCCGGGCAATCCCTCGCCGAGCATGTTCTGCCAAACGTGCCGGACGGCGCTCATGTCCTGATGACTATGCACGACGAGGGTGTCTCCTCGCTCAATGATCGCTTGGCGGGAGAGCAGGCCGTCCTCAAGAAAAAGAACGTCCGATGGACGGTCATCATAACGGGTAATGATTCGGCGAAAGGGGCGGAAGTCATCACAGAGGCACTGAAGGCAAACCCGGACATCCGGATCGTCCTGGGCACGGGCCAGGCGGACACGGAAGCCGCGGGCAGAGCGATTGAGAAACCCTTTGCCGGCCGAGGATACTGGTCGGCCGGTTTCGACCTGTCGCCCGAGACACTGCGCTTGATCCGCGAACAACACATCCGATGCACGATAGATCAGCAACCTTACATTCAAGGATTTTACCCGGTGATTCAGCTGACACTCTATCTGCGCTACGGGATCGTGCCTTCGGATATCGACGCCGGCGCCGCGATTGTCGATGCTGCAAACGTAGGTCAGATAATGGAACTGACCCGCAGGCAGTATCGCTGAGCAGAATCTGCAAGGGAGTCCTGCACGGGCGGCCGGTGCGATTTCCTGACCAATGTTTGAGCGGTTTTCGGCAGATAACCTGCCTTGTACTATGCAAGCAGCCGTTGCGGCCGGCTCTTCTGCCTACAACCCGAAAGAAAATATTAGGCCTAAAACCTCATTTCTTAGCCCAAAACGCAGTTTTGGCGAGCCACTCCAAGAAAATTAGAAATTCTTCTTGACGTTGGATTACATGTGTAATATTTTATGTAGAATTACAGTTGTAATCTCAGGAGTAGGAGCAATGAAAAAGGTGCCAAGAATATCCGAGTCGGAATGGATGGTGATGCGCGTTTTGTGGGAAAGAAGTCCTCTGACGGCCAATGAAGTCGTCGAGCGGCTCAGCAGCAAGGCCAGATGGAAACCCAAGACAGTCAAGACGCTGATCGACCGGCTGGTGAAGAAAGGCGCGGTGAAATTTGAGAAGGAAGGAAGAAGGCACAAGTACTATCCCGCAATCGGCCGGGACGAATGCATCGCCACAGAGAGGCAATCTTTCCTCCGACGGGTTTACGGCGGGATAACAAAGCCGATGCTCGCAGCGTTTCTCGAAGATGCCGAGCTTTCGGCAGACGACATCGCGGAGCTAAAAGAAATCCTGGAGCAAAAGGCGGAGGAATAAGACATGGAATCCTTCAATATGCAGTTGATGTCTGTATTCGACTGGCTGCTTCGGACGACACTGCAGGCCGCCTTGCTGTTCTGCCTGATAATGGTGATCAAGCTAATCGTGCGAGGCAGGCTGCCGATCCGCTGGCACTACTGTCTCTGGCTGCTGCTGTTGATACGCATGGCGAGTCCCTGGCTCCCTGAGAGCAGGATCAGCATCTTCAACCGGGTTCCGCGGACCATCCAGCACGGAGGAATAATAGAGTCCCTCTCGCAACCCATAGACGCTCGCGGCATGGGCTTCTACATGCGCGGCGGCATCGTGGAACAGCAGAAGACAAAGTCCGAAGCGGCAATTGTCAAATTCGCGAAAATCTTGCCATTGCTCTGGCTCGCCGGATGTGCGGCTCTGGCGGTGTACGTCGGAGCGTGTAATTTTCGTCTATGGTGGCTCGTGACGCGTGAGCGTCCCCTAACGGATCAGAAGATTCTCGATCTGCTGGAAGACTGCAAGGCCGAGATGGGTATCCGAAATATCCTGGGGATTGTCACAACCGACAAGGTCAGGAGTGCCGCGCTTTTCGGATTTGTCCGGCCGCGTCTTCTGCTTCCGGCCGGGATGGTCCAGACTCTCAGCCGCCAAGAATTGCGATACGTCTTTCTGCATGAGTTGGGCCACCTGAGAAGGCGCGACATCTACGTAGGCTGGCTGATGAGCTTGTTGCAGGTCCTGCACTGGTTCAATCCCTTTGTGTGGCTGGCATTCTATCGAATGCAGTCCGACAGAGAGCTGGCCTGCGATGCTCTCGTGCTTTCATACACGCGCAGCGGCGAATCGAAAGAATACGGCCGAACAATTGTCAGATTGCTGGAGCGTTTCTCGTATCCTCAGCGGCTCCCAAGCATGGCGGGAATATCAGAAAACAAATCTCAATTGAAAAGGAGGATTAAAATGATTGCTAATTACAGGAAGAATACGCGCACGCACTGGGCTGGAGGGATGCTGCTTCTTGCAGCATTAGCCTGTGTAGTCCTGACCAACGCTTATGTAGCGAAGGCAGACATAACCTTCGGCATTCCCGCTAATCTCGGTCCAATCATCAATAGCCCTCATTCGGACTTCCCTGACAGCTTCTCATCTGATGGGCTGGAGATGTACTTTGACTCCAACCGAATGGGTGGGAAATGGGACAGTTACGACATATATGTGTCAAGGCGAACAACGACAGATGACGCTTGGGGTACGCCGGTGGAACTTGGTCCCCCTATTAACAGCGCGAGTGTAGACGCTTGTGCGATAATCTCGACTGACGGCCTGTCGCTCTATTTTGCGTCCCTCAACCGAGTTGGTGGATATGGCAGCCTCGACACCTGGGTAGTGACGCGGGCAACGGTCTCCGACCCCTGGGGCGAACCTTCGAATCTGGGACCGACAATCAATACTTCGCAGGATGAAGTAGCTACGTCCATATCTTCCGATGGCCTGGTACTGTACTTCCTCCGGAAACCACCTCCTAACGGCCCTGGCGACATATATATGTCAAGGCGACCAACAACAAATGACGCCTGGGGTGAATCTGTGAAACTGGGGCCAACTGTCAACAGTTCGTACGACGACAACTACGCGTGCATATCGCCCAACGGCCTGTTGCTGTTCTTCTCCTCCAACCGGCCGGGCGGATTCGGTAGCATGGATCTGTGGGTAACAACGCGGGCGGCCATCTCTGAACCCTGGGGCACTCCTGTGAATCTTGGTCCGGAAATCAATAGTTCGGGCTTCGACGCTGGACCTGTAATGTCACCGGATGGTCTCTCGCTTTACTTTGGTTCCGAGCGACCTGGTGGTAGCTTGGGTGGTGATGACATATGGCAGGCGAAAATTCTGCCGGTCGTTGACTTTAATGGCGATGGGAAGGTGGACTTAAAAGACTTCCGCAGGCTCGCCCAGTATTGGGGTCAGAATGAGCCGTCCTGCGATATCGCCCCATTGCCCAGCGGTGACGGAATAGTCGACGAGAAAGACCTGAATCTTTTTGCTGAACATTTTCTCAAAGAGCTTCAGCCGGTTGCACATTGGATGCTGGACGAAACCGAAGGCGAGATCGCAGAAGACAGCTTCGGCAACAATGACGGCGTGCTGAATGGCAATCCCGTCTGGCAACCTTCCGGAGGCGCCATAGGCGGGGCGCTGCAACTCGACGGTGTGGATGATTATGTCAGCACGGCATTTGGCTTTGATTCATCAAGGGCATCATTCAGCGCTTTTGCCTGGGTCAAGGGCGGCGCGCCAGGGCAGGCGATCATATCACAGACGGGCGCCTCGGACGGCAGGAATAGTAAGCCGGCAAGCGCATGGCTTCAAGCGGACTCGTCATACGGCAGGCTCATCACCAGGCTGATGCACCCACCATTTGATCCTTTGTTGTCGGAAACGGTAATCACCGACGGGCAATGGCATCACGTCGGCCTGGTCTATGATTTCGATGGGCTGCGTCGACATCTTTACGTGGATGGAGCGGAGGTTGCCAGAGACAACAACGCGGTTGGCGGCGTAGACTCGAACGGCAGCCTGTATTTTGGTGGCGGCCAGATGCTTGAGCCGGGCAGTTTTTTCTCCGGTTTGATTGACGACGTTCGCATTTACGATGAGGTGCTCAGCGCCGAGGAAGTCGCAGACCTGGCGCGATAGGAACAGCCCGCCACGGTACAACATGTAGGATGGGCAACTCGTTTGCCCATGCCGGTCATACAATGTGTCCCGAACCGCATGGGCAGGAAACCTGCCCATCCTACAAACTACGCATCGCTCCAATCGCAATGAAAGGGACGTGCATTGCACATGTTAGCCGGGGAAGGGGCTTTTGAACAAAATCCCACCTCACGGGTCGAGATTGCCGCACGATTCTGTGAATCGCCTCCTCGGGGCATAGCTCGCAATGACATCGACATACCATTGCCCAGATCCACATTTCGCTGGAAATTCCGCGTTCTTTTTCATAGAATGGGGCATTGCAGCACATAGGAACAGGAGCATTAATCCTGGAAGAACCGGGATTTTCTGTGACAGACTCTGTTTGCTGTCGTCTATTTAGGATAGAGAAGCTTCGAGACGGAAGAAATCCGAAAGAGCCTGATTTGAGCCAGTCGAAAGGGCCCGTATGGAACAGACAACCGAGCGAGGGGTCGGGAAGTCACAGACTAATAACGGCGTCGACGAGGGCCAGTTGATGGCGCGCCTGCACAAGGGCTACGCCAGCTTGAAACACCAGATACACAAGGTGATCGTCGGCCAGGAAGAGGTGATCGATTCGATGCTCTGTTGTATGCTCGCCGGGGGCCATTGTATAGTTCAGGGTGTGCCGGGTCTGGCCAAGACGATGATGGTTCATGCGATAGCCGATGCGATGAAGCTGAAGTTCAACCGGATCCAGTTTACGCCGGACCTGATGCCGTCGGATATAACCGGCGCAGATATCATCCAGCGAGACCCGCAGTCGAAACAAAGACGAATGGAGTTTGTCAAGGGGCCGATCTTTGCAAACGTGGTTCTCGCCGACGAGATCAACCGCACGCCCCCCAAGACGCAGGCGGCACTGTTGCAGGCGATGCAGGAGCGGGAAGTGACAATTGCCGGCCGGACGTACAGGCTCGATGAGCCGTTCTTTGTGCTTGCGACTCAGAACCCAATCGAGCAGGAGGGGACATACCCGTTGCCGGAGGCCGCTCTGGACCGGTTCATGTTTATGATCTACATCGACTATCCCAGCGCCAAGCAGGAGCATATGATAGTAAAACAGACCACGACGAAAAAGAAGATCTCCGCCCGGCAGGTGCTCGACAGAAACGACATGGTGCTCTTCCAGGAGATCGTTCGCATGGCCCCGGTCAGCGAGATGGTAATAGCGTATTGCATTAAGCTGGCCCGCGCGACCAGGCCCGACAACAAAGACGCAACGGCGATGGTAAAGCAGTATCTCAAATGGGGCGCCGGCCCGAGGGCCGGCCAGTTCATGACGCTCGGCGCAAAGGCAAAGGCGCTGATAGACGGGCGCGTCACTCCGAGCCTCGAGGATGTGCGGGCCGTCAGCAAACTCGTGCTCAGACACCGCGTTATTCCAAACTTCAACGCCGAGGCCGATGGCATCAGCGTCGAAGGCATTATTGACGATCTTGTCGAGAATGTGTCGCAGCCCAAGTGACAGTTGGAGCAACTGACCCGGATTCGCTCGAAGTTTGAGCCACGACTAACACCAACGGCGCCAAATGGAAGCCATGGACATGCCGAGCACAGTCAAAGGCGGCAAATAGAAAATAGTCAATAGTAAATAGTCAATTGAAACGCGACAGTGAAACAGTACCGCAAGTATCTCGATCCGGTCTTTCTGAGTAAGCTAGGTAATATGGATCTGGTTGCCCGCTGTGCGGTCGAAGGATTCTTTTCCGGCCTGCACCCCAGCCCGTTTCACGGTTTCAGTGTCGAATACAGCGACCACCGGGAATATCACTCCGGCGACGAGCTGAAATTTGTCGATTGGAAGGTCTTCGGTCGAAGCGACAAGCTCTACATAAAGCAGTTTCAGCAGGAGACAAACACCACGGCCTACATACTGCTGGACAGCAGTCAGAGCATGGCCTTCGCCGGCAATGGCGGCGTCAGCAAGTTCAAGTATGGCTGCTTTCTCGCCGCAGCCCTGAGCTATCTTATGCTCAGTCAGTGTGACAGCACATCCCTGATCCTGTTCGCCGAAAGAGTGACAAAGCGCATCGGCGCCCAATCGAAACGTACGCATCTGAACACGATTCTGGCGGCCCTGCAAAACAGCAAACCCGCCGGGCAGACAAACCTTGCAGGCATTCTTCGCACCATCGCCGAGACCACAAAACGACGTGGCATTATCATCCTGATCTCCGATCTGCTCGACGACGAGGCCGACATATACGAAGGCCTGTCGCATCTGAAATTCGTCAAACATGACGTGATCGTTTTTCACACCATGGACCATCAGGAGCTTAACCTCGACTATGAAGGACTGATCCAGTTCGAGGATATGGAATCCAAGGCCAGGATGCGCACGTTTCCGCAGTCCCTGCGCCAAGGCTATCGCCAGCGCGTGGCCGAGTTTTTGAATGACATTGAAAGAACCACCGGCAACTGTGGTATCGATTATTGCCTGCTCGATACCTCCAAGCCCCTGGACCGGGCGCTAGTGGCGTATCTGGCCAAACGAAAGAGACTGATGTGAGTTTTGTGGAGTGGACATTTCTGTTCGGTGGTCTCGCCGTAGCCGGGCCTTTGATAGCCCATCTTCTGGCAAGGCCGCGATTTCGACGGCTGCCGTTTACGATGCTCCGGTTCCTGCATACTGGCCAGATCGAAAGCCAATCCAGACGAAAGCTGCGCGACCTGCTGATACTGCTGCTGCGCTGCGCAATAATCGTTCTGATTGCGATGCTCTTCGCCAGGCCGCTTTTGCACGTCAGCGGCGATCCGGGCCAGACCGGTTCGGTCTTTTTCCTGGGGCTCGACAATTCGATGTCGATGGCGTACTCCGACGCAGACAGCAGTTATTTCGATAAGATGGTGGATTCGGCGGTCGACTTCATTCGCACCGCAAAGGCCGACCCCGCAGCCCCGGTGTTCAACGTTTGCACCCTGGCCTCGGGAGATTGGGCCCGCAACTTGACCGCCGAGCAGGCCCTGGCCCATATCAAGACAATAGGAGTCGAACAGGACAGCGCAGATGTGGGCGAGTTTCTCTCAGGTGTGAGTCAAGCCAGCCGCGCGCAGCACGCGGGCGCAGAGATCTCAGTGGCAGTCTTCAGTGATTTCACACCTAACGTCTTGAGGCAGCTTATCAGTACGGAGGAACCTGTGGCCGTCGCCGAGATTGAGCACAGGCAAGTCGGCTCGTCGAGATCGGTTGACAACGCCGCAATAGTAGACGCCCACGTGGCTGGATTTGCAGACGGTATGCTCAGCATAAATGCTGCCGTCGCCAATCATGGCCAGATCGAGCAGAATCGACGTTTGACGGCCAATGCCCGAACGGAAAGCTCGCCTGCCGTGGAGATAACTCTGCCCGCAAATCAGCGCAGAATCTACCAGGTCCAGATAGATCTTGGCGCCGCCGGACAAGAACAACAGTTCTTGCCGGTGGAACTGAGTCTATCGGGCAGAGACGGCTTGAAAGAGGACAACGCATTCTACCTGGGGGTCTCTGTGCCGGGTCACAAAGACACCAACGTTCTGCTGGTCGGTGACAGCGCGAACGAAATGTTTCTGGTAAAGACCGCCGCCGATACTCTGTCGCGAACGAATCCGTACGACACGTTCAACATCAGGAGCGTCTTGGCCGGTGACCTCGTTCAGTCGGATTTTGCTTGGGCCGATGTTGTGATCTGCTCAACGATTGCCGAGAGGCTGAGCTACTTGTCCGCAAGCGTGCAGACTTTTGTAAGTGCCGGAGGCAGACTCATCTGCTTTTTGACAGAGACGATTGCTGAGGAGGCGGCAAGACAGTTGTGGCAGCGGGGTGTCCTGGCCGCGCTGCCGGGCAACTGTGTTCACGGGCCGATGTACCCGGAGTCGAAACCCCGCGATAGCCGGGCTTTCGGTGTCGACAACTTAGCCGCAAAGTCACTGACCAACTACCGCGTGGACAAGATTCTGCTGAAAGGCTACCTGGAATGTAAGGGCCACGCCGACAGCAGATGTCTGTGGCAGTTGCAGAACGGCTGCGGCTTCATTTATTTGAAGCGTCACGGCCGCGGAACGTCCATCCTTGTCAATACCAGCGCTGATGACTCGCTAGGGTTGCTGACAAAATCCAACGCATCCGTTGCGTTCTGTCGGTATCTGCTGGGCGAGAGCAGCCGAGTCTCAGAGCACAGTTTTGTGCGCAATGAAAGAGTGACTCTGCCGATTCCCGAGCCCCAGGCATCCTCCGGCGAGCGCAGGCAATTCTGGGTCGAGACCTGCGACGGCAGAAAGCGCCGCGCAGCAGTGACGGACTCTCTTCTGCTTGTCCCTGACCCCATGGGCATCGGATGGGTCAAGACGGTGGGCAAGCCGGCGACGTATGCGGGCGTCAACCTGCCGCAGGGTGAGACTGACATGGCCCGGCCGGCCGCCGGCGAACTGGCCAGCGTCATGGACCGGGTTTTCCCGGTCGATGTCGACAAAGAGGCGGCCCAAGCCGGAACATTCGATGGCACCCAGCGCAGAGCGATCTGGAGGATTATAGCATGGCTGATCATCCTGCTGCTGCTTCTCGAGCCGGTCGTAGCCAATAGACTTAAGCGATAGACATAACCTTCAGGGTAGTAAATTCCCGCGGGTAAGATCATAAACTGTTATTATGAAACTATTTACCCGCGCAAAGACCCGAAATTTCAATCGGGAGCGCTATAAGATATGACATGCAGGAATCCACGGATGACAAACTGAACGCCCTTGTCGGGCGAGTTGGAAAAGTCAGGCGATGGCTGGCGGCGCTGGCGATCATGAAGATCGCTGCGCTGTGTCTGATTTTTGTTTCGGTCTATGTCGGCGCCTACGCCTGGCTTGACCACCGGGTGAACTTCGGCCATCGCGGCAGGGTCATAGCCCTTATCCTGCTGCTGGCCGGCATTGCCGCCCTGCTCTACCGGCTGACGAGACTGCTGGGCAGCCATATCTCGTTCAGCGGCGCGGCGAATTACATCGAGAACAGAAAAAGCTTCAACCAGCAGCTTGTCACGGCCATGGAATATCACGAGAACAAGCAGGAGTATCCATACTCCAGGGCTCTGGCCGAGCACCTTGTTCTGCGCGTAGACAGAGACTGCAGTGGATTTCGGTTCGATTCGACCGTAGAGAAATGGCAGGGATATGTTCTCGGAGCGATCATCCTGTTCGGGCTGGCCACTGCGTTGTTCTACATTCGTGACAACTATGTTTACTTTTCTTCATACTTTGCACGGCTCACCCGGCCGGCGGCCTCTGTTGGACCGTTGTCATCGACGAATCTGCGATCAATCACCGAAGAGATAGTCGCCGAGCCCAACACTGAGGTGACATTTGCGGCGGAGATTGAAGGCCGCACGCCGGAATTGGGAAAACTCGTTCTGGTCAAGCTCGAAGCCGATGCTGCCGCCGACGGCGAGGTACCGAAAACCGACCAGATGCAGGTGAGGCCGACTACCGGCTCAGGCCAGAGGCCGCGATTTGAAGCGTCCAGAAACTTCTCAGAGGCGGGCCGGTTCAGGTACCGTTTCGAGGCCGATACAGCCTCCACAGACTGGCATGAGCTGAACATCTGCCCGGCTCCAGAGATAGAGAATATTACTGCCACGGTGGCGATGCCCAAAAGTCCCTCCAGAAAAACGTGGGCCAAGCCCTATACCGAGCAGATCGAGAACAATACCCTGGAAGTAGTTGACGGCAGTACTGTCGCGCTAAACGTGCAAGCCACCGACCAGCTCAAAGAAGTCACGATAACCGCACCTGAAGGCGAGACAATCACCAAGCAGCTGAACGGGGCCGAGCAGTTCACCTTCCATTTCAGCGCCGGCAGAAGCGGCTCGGTGAAGTTCGATCTGGTCAACGAGCAGGGTTTGGTCAACAGAGATTTGCCCGAGCTCGAAGTTGTCGTAAAAACCGATGAGCCCCCGAAGTTCAAGCTGATCTGCCCTGAAGGTGACTACCTGACGACTGACGTCGCAAGCGTGC
>Ga0209536_100016924_pt1 | contig 10352 bp, 10 predicted proteins | sample DeeMarSeWOR28_12_FD_187461 | JGI IMG/M metagenome (GOLD analysis project Ga0209536, IMG submission 187461) | Marine sediment microbial communities from White Oak River estuary, North Carolina - WOR-2-8_12 (SPAdes) (version 2) | ecosystem: Environmental > Aquatic > Marine > Intertidal zone >... | reverse complement strand
TTTAAATCCGCTTTCTTAGATTACTTCTGCAATTCTCTCTCAGGCATCAAAACGCCAAAATGGACATGATTTTCAGAAAGTTAAGATGCAAGAGGCACTCAATCAGGGTTCACCTCCAGGAATTAATTTCAGTTTCGCGGGATCCGGCCTTCTTTCGGGTAAAAAGATCGCGGGGCCGCGATTGTCAGAGATCTCAACTTTCTTTTCCGACTTTCGCGGCATGGTATAGTCTTTAAAAAGCCTGATTGCAGCAATTCGGTTGTGGTCTTTGATGTCTTCCCGATAAATCATGTCAAGCAACAAAGGTCCCATTTTTCAATATTGGTATGGTAAGGTACACGATAATAGAAGATGGAGTATCCCGAGGCCTTCTCGCTGGTCCCTTCCAGGTCTCAATTTTTGGCCAACATTATGACGAAACATCTCGTGCCATTTCTGGTCCTGGCGATTGCAGCGAGTGGAAGTTCCGTGTGGGCCACTTCAACGGGGGTGGATGATTTGCCGGATTTAACGGGTGGAGTAGTGCCTGTTGTTCAATATAAGCATCTCGATCCCTTCTCCGGAAAGGATATCTTAACCTCCGTCAGTGAAGTGGAATATGTAGTCAGGATTAAAAATCAAACCGGTGATCCCTTGCTTGCGGATTCCTTGATCCTAGTGGTGGATTCCGTGTTGGAAATTTCCGGAAAAGAGATCTCCAACCGCGTCAGAATTGAAGGATCCGATGGGATGACCGGAGATGGGAAGCCTTTTTTCCGGATTCCGAGTGCCGGGAAGGAGCTACCTCCCTACGGAGAGAGTGAACCGGTCATGATCCGAGTGACCAATCCTGATTATCTTCGATTTTTTCCTCCCAGTGTCCGGGTTCGCGGGATCCGACGTTCGTCTGAAAAGGCTGTCAAAGATCTGCTTGAAACCCTTGTTCAAAAAGGATTGTTGTCTCCCGAAGAAGCGATGAAATCTTTGGAATCCCCTGCATCAGGTAGCCCATAACCATTGTCCTCCTTTCCTGCCCATAGCAAGCGAGGGGCGTGTTCTTCACTTCCTTCGACCCCACGTTTCCCTCTTATTCAACATTGTTCCGTCGCCTTTGATGATCCCTTCGACCTCTATGGCCGGGTGACCGGTTATGCTCCTCATTCATTTTTTCTCGAGCATGATGGCACTCAGGGAGGTGTCCCCCGCCGCTTTTCTTATTTGGGTTGTGACCCCTATCGCGTGGTGAGAGGAAAAGACCACACGTATGAATCCTATTCGTTAGATAAGCAGGGGAAGCAAACCGGAGATCCTTTTGCGCTCTTTCAGAGTACCTTTATGGGCCAGTCCGCTGGCTCCTGGCCTCATCTTCCGCCCTTTCAGGGTGGTGCGATCGGTTGTTTCAGTTACGATCTCGCCAGGAATTTTGAGGTGTTGCCGGAACTCGCATGCGATGATCTGCATTTTCCCGATCTGTATTTTCTGTTTGTCGAGACCTTTGTGGTGGTGGATCATCTGGTGCCAGGGGCTTGGCTGATTTTTGCGCCGTCGCCAGAACGATTGGCGAGTGAAAGCTGGGATCACGTGTATCGTGAAGGGGAGGCGCGCCTGTCTGATCTGAAAGCTAAAGTGATGATCGCCAACGGTGCTTCAAAGACGATGCCCTCGGACATCGCCTCACTTCGTATAGAGGGAGAGCAATCTTCTTCGGAGTATATGGATCGTGTGAGGGAGTGTCAGTGCTTCATCGGGGCAGGAGATATTTATCAGGCCAATCTTTCCCATCGATTCAGAGTGGAAGGGGTTGCCCGAGGTTTCCCAACCCAGGCTGAAGCCGGAGCGGTCCTGTATCGTCAGTTGCGAAAGGTGAATCCCTCTCCGCATTCGGCCTTTGTCGTGTTGGAGTCGGAGGTCATTGTTTGTAATTCGCCGGAACGATTAGTCCGGCTTTCCGATGGATATGCGGATATGCGTCCCATTGCGGGCACCCGACCTCGCGGAGGAGAAACCCAGGATGATCGACGGTTGGCGGAAGATCTGCTGTCCTGTCCCAAGGAACGGGCGGAACATCTCATGTTAGTAGATTTGGCTCGCAACGATCTTGGGCGGGTCTGTGACTACGGGTCCGTTCAGGTCAATGAATTGATGACGGTGGAACGGTATTCACATGTGATGCATCTGGTATCCCATGTTTCCGGTCGACTGCGCAAGGCACGTAATGGTTTTGACCTCATTCGTGCCACGTTTCCGGGAGGCACAATTACCGGAGTTCCTAAAGTCCATTGCATGGAACTTATAGAGCGACTCGAGCCGGTTCGCAGGGGAATCTATACCGGGTCGATCGGATTTATTGGATGGAACGGGAACCTGGATTTCAATATTGCCATTCGAACCTTGTTGTTGACGGCGGAGCAGGGGTATCTGCAGGTGGGCGCGGGGATTGTGGCCGACTCCGATCCGCGACGGGAGTATGAGGAAACGCTCCATAAAGCGGAGGCTTTTTTCCAGGTTCTGAAAGGGAGCCAGGGATGATACGGGCAGAAGGGGCGTGGATATTTTTAAACGATCGGTTTGTTGAAAAAGAGCAGGCCCGTATTTCGGTTTTTGACCACGGGTTTTTATACGGGGATGGTGTTTATGAAACCCTGCGCGCCTACCAGGGACGGATTTTTTTATTGGAACGGCATCTGGCCAGACTGCGACGATCCTGTGATTTGATCGGCCTGACTCTTCCCGTCAAGGATGATGACTGGGTGTTCATCATATCCGAAATTCTGATTCGGAATGGTCTTGAGGATGCAGGCCTTCGCTTGACGATTTCTCGAGGAGAAGGCGAACTCGGGATTGACCCAGGTCTTTGTGCCCGCCCAACCGTCGTGGTGATGGCGAAGTCTCTCGTGCCCTATCCCGCTCGCATGCGAGAGCAGGGGGTTCGATTGCAGATTGTCTCAGTTCGACGGAATCCACAGTCTGCCCAGTCTCCTCAAATTAAGTCGCTGAGTTTTCTCAACAACATCCTGGCTAAGCAAGAGGCCGTTCAGGCAGGAGCGTACGATGCCCTGATGTTGAATATGGATGGTTACCTGACGGAATGCACGACGAGCAATATCTTTTTTGTGGCCAATCAGCGATTGCATACCCCTTCGGTTGCTTGCGGTATCCTGGAGGGGATTACCCGGGAAGTGGTGATCGAATTAGCCAGAGGGCTAGGAATTGAAGTCAACGAAGGGGCGTATCCGGCTGAAGAGCTGCTTCAGGCGGATGAGTGTTTTATGACGAACACGGGACTGGAAGTCATGGCGGTCTCCAGGATTGGAGAGTATCCTATTGGCCAAGGGAAAGGTGGACGTATAACTATGGAACTTTGGAGAGCCTTTCAGCAAAATTTGGAACGATTTTTGGGCCCTTGCGTCACGGCTCCTCAAGCCTGAATCTGATTCAACTCCGGGCAGTTTTTCGTGTGTTCTTCGGGAGGCCGGCAGCGAATTTGGCAGGTACTTCCTGTTGGCACCGACTGTGAATTTTCCATTTTAATCCTTTATAGAAGGGAAAATCGTCACGGTAATGGGCTCCCACGCTATTGGCTCGCCAAAGCGCGGCTTGTGCAATGCATTGCCCGACCTGGACCATATTCCGGGTTTCTAGTCCTGGCTGATTAAATGGAGCTGCCGAAAGCTTTTGAGACCACTGCTGAATCTGATCGACGGCTTTCTGTAATGAATCCCCTGTTCGCACCAACCCGACTTTAGACCACATCAATCGCCGTAAGGAATTTCGGATTTTTTCCACATCCTGAGTGGACATTCGACGGCCATGGGGTTTCCGGGGAAAGTTTTCTTCCAGAAGGTTTGGGAAAGAACCGGTTGTCAGTAACCTAGAAGCTGCTTGGGCTGCGCGGTATCCAAAGACCAACCCTTCCAACAAAGAATTACTGGCCAGTCGATTTGCACCGTGAACGCCGGAACACGCCACTTCTCCCGCAGCAAAGAGTCCCGGGAGGTTGGACGCCCCATTCAGGTCGGTTTTGACCCCGCCCATAAAATAATGGGCACTAGGGGAGACAGGAATCCACTCCTCGGTAATGTCAATGTCGTAGCGCAAACAAGTTGAATAGATGGTGGGAAACCGTTCTTTCAAAAATGTTGCACCCAAATGAGTGACATCCAAATACACATGGCGGGCCTTGGTTCGTTGCATTTCCTTCCAGATGGCTCGGGAAACAATATCCCGGGGTGCGAGTTCCTGGCTCCGATGATAGTTTTTCATGAATCGTTCGCAGCGATTATTGCGCAAGATTCCGCCTTCCCCGCGCAGGGTTTCGGAAAGAAGAAAGGGGGGGCTTGAGGGAAGATAGAGAGCCGTCGGGTGAAATTGGACGAATTCCAGATCTTCCAGGATAGCGCCAGCCCGAAAAGCCATGGCGATGCCATCCCCGGTCGCATTGGCGGGATTCGTGGTTCGGGCATAGACCTGCCCGGCCCCTCCTGTGACCAGAAGGGTAGCTGAGGCCAGGATGACTTTTAGGGTTCCATTGAGTTCATCAAGAATTGAAGCTCCCCAACACCGTCCGTCTTGAATGCACAATTCTACGGCAAAATGATTTCCCATCCACGTCAGATTTTTAAGGCTTTGTGCTTTGACACTTAAGGCACGAACCATTTCACTCCCTGTGGCATCCCCTCCGGCCCGCAACACCCGATGTCGACTATGGGCCCCTTCACGGGTAAACGCCAGCTTGCCATCCACCGTGTCGAATTTGGCCCCCCATTCGATTAATTCATGAATGCGTGAGGGCCCTTCTTCAACCAGTACTTTTGTGGCCGGCCGGGAACAGAGTTGATGGCCGGCTTTCAGGGTATCGGTGAAATGAAGTACGACATCATCTTCCTCGCTGAGCGCGACAGCCACCCCTCCTTGTGCGTAAAAGGAATTATTATCCTGGGGCCCACCCTTAGCCACCATGAGCACTCGTCCATGTTGACTCAGTTCAATGGCCGCTCGAAGGCCAGCGACCCCTGCGCCTAAAATCAGGAAATCGGTAGAAATCACTTGAGTGGAATGATGTGATTTGGCAGAAGAAGCCATGGAAAGGGAAAATGGGTTGAACAGTGAAAAAGTGTTGAAAATTAAGAGGGAAAGTTGGGGCGGTGTGTTATGCCAAACGGCAGGTCTCCTTCGGTCCCGCGGAGCAGGATGACTTGATTCCCGCTCCACAACAGAATTCCATGTCCGCTCGCTTGAGCGGAAGCCTCCTGGGGTGTGCGCTGCCAGTCGCCTTGCCAAGAGACAAAGGCGGAAATGTGGTCTCCATCAATCACAATGCGGTCCACGGTCAGGTCCAGGTGAATCGTGGAAAACGCGGCAAAGTCTTGCCGGACTTGGGCCTCTAGGAGATCCAGTTTTTCCAGGGGAAGGAGTAATTCGTGAAAGGCCGAGGCATCTTTATTGACATAGGTGGTTTCCAGTGTTTTGATGGCTTGGACCACTCGTTGGAATCGGGCGTGATCTTCGGGGTATTTGGCTTCTTTTTTCGAACAGCCTGTTCCCGCTAGTGAAACGAGGACCAACGTGGTCATCAGAAACGCCCAAAAGTGTCTGTTTCTGGATCGAAGAGAAATCATGAAATCCTATAATGGATAAGGACACTGGAGGGGGTCAAGGGAATCTAGAAAAAGTAGATGATTATTGTGTGAAGGAACAGGTATGATGCAGGTGGTTTCCTTGACACCTTTCTGGACCCTGTGATAGGAAATCCGTCGGCACAACGGGACTTGTTCGCCAAAAGCGTGGAGATGTATCCTCCGGCCCCTAGAGTGCAGAACCGAATTAACCCAGGAATGTACCTTTATGTCGAGTGTTGTCAAAAAACGGAGGAAGAAAATGCGCAAGCATAAACATAAAAAACTCCGTCGCCGAATGAAATTCGCCAAACGTCGTAATTAATTTCCATAGGGCGGGATGGTCAAGGGTTTGAACATGACCCAGGGGAAAAAAACTCGTATTCGGGTACGCTCCTCCCTGGCGTCTTATGTCGGAGATCTCTTGATCCCGCCCATGCGAAATCGAATTTCAGATGTCTTAAATGATGAGTCTGTCCTGTTTATCAATTTAACGGATGTGCTGATCAATGATACTGAACATTCCGAGTTTGTGGCGTTAAACAAAAATCAAATCGAATCGGTTATTCAACTCGATTAAGCACCGATACAGATTTTCCTCTCCCATTTGCCCCCTCCGCTGATTGGGTATTTCTCACGTTGAGTGCTTCCTTCAGCCCACGGTTTCTGTTGTTCGTATAATGCTCCTATGAAATACCTCTCACGTTTCATTCCCTTTCTCCGGCCCTATCTGATGACCATGGGTGGTGCGGGGGTATTGGTGATGGGGGTCGCGGCGTGCAATCTCCTCTTGATCCGGCTGGGCGGCTCTCTGTGGGATCTCATTACTGTGCAACGCGATTTGCCGAAATTGACGGGCATGGTGTGGGTGTTTGTCGGGTTGGTCATCGGACAGGGCCTGTTATCGATGGGCCACAGCTATTTGACCGCGCTCGCGTCTCAACATGTGATGGCGGATTTTCGCACCCATGTCTTTTCACATCTTCATCGGTTGTCACTGAGTTTTTTCGCCAAGCGCAGGACAGGAGAGTTGATTTCCCGATTAATGAACGATGTCGGAGTGATTCAAAATTTGTTGACTGAAACGCCAATGGATGCCCTGAAACATCTGGTGACCATCATTGGAGGCGTGGGATTTCTCCTGGTAATGAATTGGCGGTTGTGCCTGTTGATTTTGATCCTCTTGCCTTTGCTGGCCATTGTCGCCCGGACCTTTGGAAAACGGTTGAAAGCCTTATCCATGCAAATTCAGGATCAAACGGCCCACGTGACCACGTTGATTGAAGAAGTGGTGTCAGGCATTCGGGTGGTCAAGTCCTTTGTCCAGGGCAAGAGAGAAGAAGCACGGTTTCGTTCAGCCGTGGAGGCCTTATTAGCGACCACCATGAGACGGACGGCGGTACTGGCGGTTTTTGTTCCCGTCATCACCTTCTGTACGTTTGCGATGGCGATTGGCGTCTTGTGGTATGGGGGCAAGCAAGTCATCGAAGGGCAGTTATCACCCGGGGAATTATTTTCGTTTGTTCTGTTTGCGGGAATTTTAATTGGCCCGTTTGGATCAGCCGCCAGGATATTTTCTCAGGTGAAAGAAGTGCAAGGCGCGATGACACGGGTGTTTGAGCTATTGGATACGCCACTGGAAATTCAGGATAGTCCGATGGCGAAGGCCGTAACACCCATTCACGGACACGTGCAATTCGATCATGTGGGATTTGCCTATGAGGGCCGTTCTCCTGTGTTGGACTCCGTAACGTTTTCGATACAGGCCGGGGAATGTGTGGCACTGGTGGGACCAACCGGAGCCGGGAAGACCACGATTGTGAATTTGCTTCACCGCTTTTATGATCCAACCTCAGGCCGGGTTCTTATCGATGGGCATGATCTTCCATCCATTCAATTGGATAGTCTGTATCAACAGCTTGCTCTCGTGCCGCAGGAAACTCTGCTGTTTGGGGGCACTATCGCTGACAATATCCGGTACGGACGGGCCGAAGCCTCGGAATCAGACATGATTGAGGCCAGTCGCCGGGCCAACGCTCACGAATTCATTCAATCTCTTCCGGATGGATATGCCACGGTTCTTGGTGAAAAGGGGATTAATTTGTCGGGAGGACAGCGGCAGCGCATCGCGATTGCCAGGGCACTGCTCAAAGATCCCAGAATCTTGATTCTGGATGAGGCCACCTCAGCATTGGATAGTCAGTCGGAATCCCTGGTGCAGTCAGCGTTGACCGAACTCATGAAGGGACGCACCACACTGATGATTGCCCACCGGTTTTCTTCCATTCAGCGGGCGAACCGAATTCTGGTATTGCACAAAGGCATGATTGTGGAGGAAGGCCAACACGAAGAATTACTCGCCAGGCGCGGGCTCTATCATCACCTCTATACGCTGCGAGAGGTTGAGGGTATCTCGGAACGAACGGAAAGTCTGAAAACGCCCCTCGTGCCTCAAGAGCGGAACGTAGAGCCAATAAGGAAATTTTGAGAAAAGCCTCCGTGTCAGTTCCGATCGACGTTGAGACGCAACGACTGACCCTCGGTGGTCCGTAAGCCCGGTTTTCAGGGGGATAGGGCTAATGAATTTTGGAGAAGTCTGCGGGTATATTGATGAGTTTCCCATCAGGGAAAAACACCACGAACGTTCCAGGCGCTTGGGGATCGAAGTCGGCATAGGCAAATCGCGCGGTAAATCTGGACCGAAAGCTGGGAGTGGGGCCTGGATTTTTTCGGCCACGCTCCGCGGGGCCGATGTCGACGGGACGAATTGTACTGGAACCTTGTTGAAGGGCGACTTCCGCCCCTTCCGCAAAGAACTCTTCCTCTCCGCATAACCGGATTTCTACTTCGAGGTAGGGCATATCCAGAATTTCTTGAATTTTGGCCTCTGGCATACGGATTTCTTGCTTTTGCCGTTTGGATTCCGCTGCTTCGCGGCGGCCGAAGTATTCCAACCAATAGTGCCTGGTCCGTAAAATGGCATGTGCGCCACAGGGATCGACTTCGGGATCAGCTCCGACTCGAATCACCCGCTCCGAAGCTTTCATCACTGCAGCCACATCTTCTACCGACTCGGTTTTTTCCATGGTTTTGCGACCGGTCGCCAGTGCTTCATTGGCTTGTTCCATGGTCATGGACAAATCGATGGCAGAGGAGACCGAGGGGTAGGCACCAAAACCGATAAGGGTCATGGCACAGATAGGGAGTGCGAGACGAATGAACGAGGATAGAATTGGGAACATGAGCATCCTCCTTAGGATCCTTAGGACTTTCCACGGTGACTCAGGATGAGGACAGAATTGTAGAGGACGACCTGGGTGTTTGCAATCCCTGGCTGATGGCGTCATGACTTGCGAGGGATTTCACTAAAGATGAGGACAAAGGTCTTGAACAGGGCTGGATGGATAAAGGTTTTTGTAGTTGACTCCCTTCCTCTACTCCGGTAGATTAGCCTTCCGTTAGGTAAATTAGGTGGGCCGTCCCCCTACGGCACCAAAATTTGGGGTTCCCGCCTCAGGTAACCAATTCCCTATCCAACAGTATGCATGTCGAAAGTCAATCTCCCTCGAAGGGGTGTGGAATGAGAAGGACACCACCATGGAGGAAAAATGGATCTTAAGAAAGTGGAGCGGGTTTACAGTGCGTATGCCTCCGTCTATGACCACACGTTTGGAAAAGCGTTTAAACAATCTCGTGAATCCGCCGTGCGCGGGTTGCCGATCGAGCCCGGGTGCAAGGTTTTAGAGGTTGGAGTAGGAACGGGGGAAGCCCTGCCTCTCTACCCTCCCTCTTGTGAAGTGCTGGGCATCGACCTTTCAGATGGTATGCTGGAACACGCTCGACGTCGGGTGCAGGAGTATGGATTGAACCATGTGACTCTCCAGAGAATGGACGCGGGAAACATGAATCTTCCTGATAATCATTTTGATATTGTCATGGCGGCCTACGTGGTTACGGCGGTTCCTGATTACCGTTCTGTGGTGGCTGAAATGATCCGGGTGTGTAAACCCGGCGGCCGAATTATTATGCTCAATCACTTTAGCAATGGAAATAAGGTGATTGCGGCGGTGGAAAAATGGATTTCCCCTCTGTGTAAACATATCGGTTTCAGGACCGATTTGGCGTTACATACCGTATTGGAAGGCACCTGCCTGATGGTGGTCAGTAAAAAGAAAGTCAATCCCTTGCGGTTCTGGCATTTAGTGGAATGCGTGAATAAGAAAAATGGGCAACAATCAGTCTTTGCGAATGGCTATGCCCTGAACGGAAATTCCTAAGCATTCTCCATGAACTTTAGACCGGTCTATTCTTTTCCCCAAACACGTTCCAATATTCCTCTTTTGTGAATGCCAGAGAGACTCTCTCCAACCTCTCGCTGATTTGTTCTAGATCAGAACCGATCATACCTTTCCTTGAGCTGAGGGCTGCTTCATGAAGGAAGCCCTCTGTCTCCAGCATGTCCCCTTTGAAGGTCCTGGGGTTTTTCGACGTGCCCTGGAAACTCGTGGATATCGTGTAAGGAGTGTGGTGGTCCCTGCCGACGAACTGCCCCTGGATTACGGAAATTTTCTGCTCATCATGGGAGGTCCCATGTCGGTCAATGATCCAGATTCCTGGATCGAGGACGAACTCCGTTTTGTGAGAACAGCCATGGAGTGTGGCATTCCTGTTCTGGGTATTTGTTTCGGGGCGCAGCTTCTTGCCAAAGCGCTGGGCGCCTCGGTGGCACCCGGGCCGAAGTTTGAAATTGGCATGGTT
>Ga0209536_100016922_pt1 | contig 10353 bp, 7 predicted proteins | sample DeeMarSeWOR28_12_FD_187461 | JGI IMG/M metagenome (GOLD analysis project Ga0209536, IMG submission 187461) | Marine sediment microbial communities from White Oak River estuary, North Carolina - WOR-2-8_12 (SPAdes) (version 2) | ecosystem: Environmental > Aquatic > Marine > Intertidal zone >... | reverse complement strand
CTGCCAGCCGGTACCTCCGTCGCGCGATACAAGGAGGTCATCCACGACAGTCTGCGCCGACTCGGAACGGACTATGTCGACCTGGTTCACATCCATTCGTGTGACGAGGTCGACCGGCTGATGGACCCGAACGTCCACGAGGCCTTCGACCAGCTCAAGGCCGAGGGCAAGGCGCGTTTCCTCGGCGTCTCGACGCATACACCCAGGCTCGTCGACGTCGCGAACCAGGCGATCGATTCGGGCCGCTTCGACGTCATGATGCTCGCCTATCATCACGGGATCTGGCCCCAGCTCGGCGAGATCGTCGATCGCGCACACGACGAGCAGGACATGGGCATCGTCGCGATGAAGACGCTGAAAGGCGCGCGGCATCGCAACCTGGAAGGCTTCCACGACGCGAATACCTACGCTCAAGCCGCTCTCAAGTGGGTCCACTCGAATCCCAGCGTTTCCTGCGCAGTGATCTCGTTCTTCGAGATGCAGCATCTCGACGAGTATCTCTATGCTTCCGGCAGGTCGCTGACGAGCGAAGACGTCGCGGTCCTCGAACGTTACGACCGTTCGATCATCGGCTCCTATTGCGCTCCACATTGCGGCGCCTGTCTCGAGAGCTGCCCCGAGGAGGTCCCGATCCACGACGTGCTGCGCCATCGCATGTACTTCGAGGACTATCACGACGAGCGCAACGCGATGGAGCTCTACTCCAGGCTCGAGGTGAACGCGCAGGCTTGCGCGGGCTGCGCGGCGCCCTGCCTCGGAAGCTGCCCGCTCGGCATCCCGATCCCCGAGCGCACGAGGGGCGCCCACGAGCTGCTCTCTTTCACCGCGCCGGCTATCGCTTCGAGCTCCTCGTAGGCGCGCTCCTCGCTGATCGAGGGGCCCTCGGTCGCGGCGGAGACGAAGCCTAACGCTTCCTGGTCGACCGCGCGGCGGCGTTCATCCGCGCGGCGAGCTCGAAGTCGAGCTCGGTGACCCCGTTCGCGTCATGGGTCGTCAGATCGACGCTGACGCGATCGTAGACGTTCGACCACTCCGGATGATGGTCGAGCTTCTCGGCGTGCAGCGCGATCTGCGCCATGAATCCGAAGGCCTCGACGAAATTCGCGAATCGGAACTCGCGGTGGAGCTTGCCGGCCGCGAGCGTCCAGCCGTCGAGACCCGGGAGGCGCGCTTCGATCTCGGTGTCGTCGAGTGCTTTGGGGCGCGCCATCGCTCGGGTCCTCTCGTCGCGGGCTTCAGCTCGCGCGCTTCGGTCGCGCGTTGCCCTTGCGTCCTTCTTTGTCGCGTGCGTCTGGATTCTCGTTGATCGCGCGGACGAAGGCGTCGTAGAGCGCGCTCTTGATCTGGTCGCGGTCGGCCCGACCGTAGACCTCGCGGAAAGCCTTCAGCGGGATGATGCCCTTGGCCATCGAACGATGACCGCCGCCGACTCCGAGGCCCTCGACGACGTCGCGCACGACCTCGCCCGCAGCCCGCACGTAGCCGACGTTACGGACCGAGAAGACGAGATTGCGATCGACGGTTCCGACGGCGATGGCCCATTCGGCGTCCTGCGCCTGGAGAGCCATGTCCGCGACCTGCGGGATCACGTCTTCGCGCACCCGGCCGAGCACCAGGATGTGGATTCCGTCGCGTACCTCCGCCTTGGCGAGCGCGCGTCCGAGCGCGCGCAGGCCTTCGAGCGGGAGCGCCGGCCGCTCGATGCGCCGGAGCAAAGCCGGGCTATGCGAGGCGTGCAGGTAGGCGAAGGAGAGCATGTCCTTGTGGCTCGTCTGGCGTCCGAGGTATTGGGTGTCGCTCTTGATGCCGTAGAGCAGCGCGGTGGCGAGCTTGGCATTGATCTCGGTGTTCGTAGCGCGCAGGTACTCGGTGAGGATCGAGGCCGTGGCGCCATAGCTGGTCCGGATGTCCGCGATCGTCGCGCTGTAGCCGGTGCGCTCGGGATGGTGGTCTATGACGAGATCCGGCTGCTTGAGACGCTCGGGCGGATCGTCGCCGAAGACGTTCGGCTGGACGTCGACGAGGGCGAGTCCGTCGAACTCGTTGATTTCTTCGGGCGTGATCACACGGACCTCGATGCCGATCGCGTCGCAGAGCGCCTGGTTCTCGGGACGCTGGACCTCTCCGAACGAGATCATGGGCGCGGTGGTTCGCTTGCGACCGATCAGTGAGCGGAGCGCATAGGCGCTGGCGATACCGTCGGGGTCGGGGTCGGGCTGCAGCAGGATTCCGACCTTCTCGCGACTGCCTAACAGCTCGCGAATCTTCACGACTCGCTGGAGATTCGCCAGGTGATCGAACTCTTCGTCGATGTCGTCACGGATCAGCGTCTTCCAGCCCGTTCGGCGCAAGGAGGCGTGGTCCGGCAGGTCGTTCGCGGTGAGGCTGTCCGAGAACACGAGGATCGAGGCGTCCTCGTCGACCTTGCGAATCTCTCGCACCGCCAGCCGCGTCCAGGGCCCGTCCTCACTGACGAGCGCGTACTCGTCTTCGAGGCTGGGGTCGAGCTTGGTGATCGCGCCTTCGTCGAGTCCGCCCTGCAGGATCTTGAAGCCGGGTGGCCGCGCGCGCGTGTCGTCGTCGCGCGGGACCCAGGTCAGCTCTTCGATTTCATCGGCACCGATGCTGCTCCAAAGGCGCGCACTCTCGGCTCCATCGCAGATGATGATTCGACGTCCCACAGACCCCACCCGTCCCAGCCCACGAAGCCGGCGGTCTCCGGCTCGACACCTCGCTTGCGATCCCACCGTGCTGATTCGGTGGGTCGGGTCGGGGGGCGGACACCGGTCGATTCGACCGCCGGAGGTTACACCAAGGCCGCGCTCGATCGACCGGACGCGAGCGGGTCGATCGGGATCGAGCCCGTGGGGAGCGTGCACCGCGGTGGTGCGCCGCATCCGTGCGCGCAACGCGGACGCGGATTCGGTTAGGATGGGCGCCCGTCGGGAGCTGCGGACCTTCGCCCGGCAGTGACCCGGACGCTCGGCTGCACCAGATCGATGCGTCCAGGCATCGTCGGGAGCGTGGCTTCGGGCCAGGAGACAGGAGAGCGGAATGCGACTGGCAAATCTCGATGGACGGGTCGGCCTGGACCTGGCCGGTCGCTTCGTCGACCTGGAGATGCATAGCGGCAAGCGGTTCGGAGCGGATCCGATGTCCGTGTTCGCGCAGTGGGACGAGATCCGGGACTGGGCCACGGAGCAGAGCACGGGTGATGCGGGCCCCCTCGTCGATCCCGATCGGCTCGGCCCGCCTGTGCCGAGGCCGACGCAGGTCTTCGCGATCGGACTGAACTACCGCGATCACGCCGAGGAGGCCGGGCTGCCGATCCCCGAGGTGCCGATGGTCTTCACGAAATTTCCCACCTGTCTGGTGGGGCCGAATGCCGAGGTGCCGCTGACCTCTGATCGGGTCGACTGGGAGGTCGAGCAGGTCGTGGTGATCGGCCGCCGCGCGGCGCATGTCCCCGCCGAGCGCGCCTGGGAGCACGTGGCCGGCATGACGGTCGGACAGGACATCTCGGATCGCCGTCTGCAATTCGCGGGCAAGCCGCCTCAGTTCAGCCTCGGCAAGTCGGCGACCGGCTTCGGGCCGACGGGTCCGGCGCTCGTGAGTCTCGACGAGCTCGAGGATCCGGACGCCCTGACGTTGCGCTGCTGGGTGGCGGGGGAGCAGATGCAGGAATCGACGACCCGGAACCTGATCTTCTCCGTGCCCGAGCTGATCGCGTACATCTCGCGCTACTGCGTGCTGCTGCCGGGAGATCTGATCTTCACGGGTACCCCGGGCGGTGTCGGGAGCGTTCGCGAGCCACGCCGCTACCTCGTGCCCGGTGAGACGATCGAGAGCGAGATCGAGGGGATCGGCCGCCTCTCGAATCTCTGCGTCGCGCGATCGTGAGCAGCTCCACCCGAGGCGCCGGCGTGCCGGCAGGCGCGGCGACCGCTTCGGGTCGTACGCGCCGGGGAGTGGGATGCAGCGAATCTTCGTAGGCGATGTGCAGGGCTGTGCGGCGGAGCTCGAGGCGCTCTTCGAGCGGGCGACGGCCGCGTTCGCGGACGATTTCGCGCTCTGGCTCGCCGGGGATCTCGTCAATCGCGGGCCGGACAATCGCCGCGCGCTGGAACGCGTTCGCGGGCTGGTCGACGCGGGTCGTGGCGAGTACGTGCTCGGGAATCACGAGATCCACCTGCTCTCGGTGGGCCTCGGGCTCCGGGATCTCGCGGAGAACGACTCGATCGCCGACGTGCTCGAGGCGCCCGACGCCGGTGAGTGGATCGACTGGCTGAGGGCACGTCCGCTCGTCGTGCCGGGTCAGATCGCAGGGCAGCCCTTCGCGATGGTGCACGCCTCGGCTGGACCCGGCTGGTCGCTCTCGGAGCTGGTCGCGCGGGGCCAGGCCGTTTCGGATCGACTTTCGGGGGATCGCGCGTCCGCCACGGCCTTCCTGGCACTGGCTCTCGAGGACGACCCCGTCCGGGATGACCTGGCTCGGCTCACGCGTGCGCGCGCGGCGGACGACTCCGGCTGGTCGAGCCTGGAGCCGGCCACGCCCGAGGGCGCCTGGCATCGCGCCTGGGCGGCGCACGACCCGGACTACGGGATCGTCTATGGCCACTGGGCGCTCCAGGGCCTGCACGTCGCGCAGGGACTGCGCGGGCTCGATACGGGCTGCGTCCACCACGGTCGCGGCCATGACGGCTTCTTGACGGCCTGGCTGCCGGAGTCGCAGCCGCGGGAGGCTGGGATGCGCGCCTTCGATGTGCCGGACGATCGCTTCTGGCAGATTCCGGCCAAGCGCCGCTACTACTATCCATCGCAGGACCGGGGCTGAGCCGCCGGTCCCAGCGTGCGGAGATCGAGGAGAACCCAAGGCATGGCGAACGTCATCATCCCTGTCGTCTTTCAAGGCCCTTCCCGTGGGGTAGCTAGCGCTCGTGTGCCGGGCGCGACGATCGCAGACTGCTTCGATCTGATCGAAGAGCAGTTTCCGGGACTTCGTGAGCTGGTCGTCGACAAGGCGAGCGGCTCGATCCACAAGTTCGTGAAGGTCACGCTGAACGGCGAGCTGCTCGACCGGGATCCGGAGACGCTCGCCCAGCCCGTTGGCGACGCAGACGAGATCGAGATCATCGCGGCGATCGCCGGCGGCTAGCCGGCCGTTAGAGTGCAGGCGGGCGGCGATCGGCCGTCGGCGCGTTGCACCGAGGCGACGATTGCTTCACTCTCCGCAATCTTCCCCGCGCGCTCGCATCCCCGGGCGCGCTCCCCACGAGAACCGAGGAATTCAACATGGCCGGACCCGAGGGCGATCGCCTTCTCATCGTGAACATGACGGATCAGACCCACTCCTACGAGCCCTTCCCCGACGAGTGGAAGCTGCTCGGTGGCCGCGGCCTCTCGGCCAAGATCCTGACTCGTGATTGCGATCCGACCTGCGATCCGCTCGGCCCCGACAACGTGCTGGTGATGGCGCCGGGCGTCCTCTCGGGCACGACGGCTCCGACCTCCGGTCGCATCTCGATCGGCGGCAAGAGCCCGCTGACGGGTGGCATCAAGGAGGCCAACGCCGGCGGCAATCCCGGCCAGCACCTCATGAAGCTCGGCATCCGCGCGATCATCGTGAAGGGCCAGCCCGCCGATCCCGACGCGCGCTACGGCCTGCGCATCGACGAGGGCGACGTCTCGATCGTCGACGCCAGCGACTACAAGGGCATGTGGAACTACGCCCTCTGCGAGAAGCTCCTCGAGAACGAGAAGAAGACCGCCAGCGTTATCTCGATCGGTCCCGCCGGCGAGCTGCGACTCTCGGGTGCCTCGGTGGCCTGCACGGACCAGGACCAGGAGCGCCGCCCGGCGCGCCACGCTGCGCGCGGCGGGCTCGGGGCGGTGATGGGCTCGAAGGGCCTCAAGTGGGTGCTCGTCGATCCCGGCAAGGCGAAGACGCGCCAGGCCGCGGACTCGAAGGCCTTCAACGCGCTCAACAAGAAGTACTCGAAGGACTATCTCGATGGTCCCCAGATGTTCCAGCACGGCACGTCCTCGGTCGTGCCGCTCGCGAACATGCTGAATACCTTCGTCTACAAGAACCGCACGGAGGGCCAGTCGCCCGACGTCGAGACCCTCGACGGCGCGCGCATCGTCGAGAGCTTCGAGACGCGCGGCGGCGGCATGCACAACTGCATGACCGGCTGCATCGTGAAGTGCTCGAACATCGTCCACGACAAGGACGGCAACTACAAGACGAGCGCGCTGGAGTTCGAGACGCTGACCCTGCTCGGTGGCTCCTGCGCGATCAAGACCTTCGACGAGGTGGCGGAGCTCGACCGGCTCTGCGACGAGGTCGGGCTCGACACGATCGAGACCGGCGCGGCGATCGCGATCCTGATGGACTCGGGCGGCATGGAGTGGGGCGACTCCGAGGCCGCCATCGCGCTGCTTAAGGAGATCGCCGAGGGCACCGATCGCGGCAAGATGATCGGCAACGGCGCCGTCGCGACCGGCAAGAAGACCGGGCACAAGCGCGTGCCTCACGGTCGCGGTCAGGCGATTCCGGCCTGGGATCCGCGTCCGCTGAAGGCCACGGGCGTGACCTACGCCGCCGGGCCGATGGGCGCCGACCATACCGCCGGTCTGGTCGTCAATCCGGGCCTCACCGAGGACCAGCTCGCCCAGGCGTCCCAGGAATGCCAGCTCGTGAACATGGTCTGCGATTCTTCGGGCTTCTGTCAGTTCATCTCGCCGACCCTCGACGACATCCGCCAGTACTACGGGATCCTCTACGGAACGGAGGTCTCGCGCGAGGAGATCGCCAACCAGGGTTGGGAATGCCTCGAGGACGAGTGGAACTTCAACAAGGCCGCCGGCTGGAAGGACGAGGACAACGGTCTCTCGGATTGCCTGGTCAACGAAGGCATCGGGCCGGATCACGCCATGAAATTCGACGTCCCGCTCGAGATCATCAACCAGTCGAAGGTTCGCTTCCCGATCCGCGAAGAGCTGTTCACGGCGAAGGCGTCCGGCTGAGTCTCTGGGCCTAACGGATTCGAGGGACGGGCGGGGGATGAGTTCCCTGCCCGTTTCTTCGTTCGGGGGTTGAGGACGTTGAAACACGACGTACGCATGCGTGGATTCGCCTCGCGGGTCGATGTCGAGGTGGTCGATGCCTATCTCCGCGAACACGCGCGGCCGCTCGCGGGCAAGCAGGTTGGTCTGCTCGACTGCATCGGCCGCGTACTGACCGAAGACGTGAGGGCCGAGGTCGACGTCCCGGGCTTTCCCCGCTCGGCGATGGACGGCTATGCGATCCGCGGCGAGGAGAGCTTCGGCGCCTCGGCCTACGACGCGATCCGGTTGGCGGTGGCGGGAATTTCCCTGCCGGGCAAGCCCTACCAGGGCGAGCTCTCCCGCGGCGAGGCGGTGCGGATCATGACCGGCGCGCCGATTCCGGTCGGGGCGGACGCGGTCGTGAAGGCCGAGGTCTGCGAGGAGCAGGACGGCTTCGTCTCGATCAGCGAAGCGGTCGCGCCGCGCAAGAACGTCGGTGCCATCGGCGAGGACATTGCGCGCGGAACCTCCGTGCTCACCGCGGGACGCAGGCTCCGTCCGCAGGACGCCGGTCTGCTCTCGTCGATCGGCCGTGCCTCGGTCGAGTGCGTGCGGCGTCCGCGCGTCGCGCTCGTCGTGACGGGAGACGAGCTGCTGCCGGCCGGCTCACGGCCGACGGGTCCGCAGATCGTCGACAGCAACTCCGTCGTGCTGCGCGGACTGATCGCGCGCGACGGCGGCGTCGCGCTGCCCTTCGAGATCCTGCCGGATCTGCCCGAGCGGATCCGCGCGGCGATGGCGGACGATCGGGCGGACGTCGTGCTCGTGTCCGGAGGTACGTCGGTCGGGCAGGAGGATCATGCGCCGCGTCTGCTGTCGGAGCTCGGCGAGCTCGCCTATCACGGGATCTCGATGCGCCCTTCGAGTCCGACCGGCATCGGTCGCATCGGCGAACGCTTCGTCTTCCTGCTGCCCGGCAATCCGGTGAGCTGCCTGTCGGCCTACGAGTTCTTCGCGGGTCCCACGATTCGGGCGCTCGGCGGGCGGGCCAGGCGCTGGCCACATCGCCGCGCGGTCGTTCCGCTCGCCCGCAAGATCGTCTCGGAGGTCGGGCGGACCGACTACGTGCGGGTCGCCATCGAGAACGGGCGCGCGACGCCGCTGGCGACCGCGGGCGCCTCGATCCTGTCCTCGACCGTACGCGCCGCCGGGGCGGTGATCGTGCCGCGCGAGCTCGAGGGCATGCCGGAAGGCACCTCGGTCGAGGTGCTTCTGTACGACGACGAGGCGCCGGACGAAGAGCCTGCGGAGGGCGCATGAGCCGAGCGCAGACGCAATTTCTGGAGGTGCTCGACCGGGACGAGGCGGAGGCGCGCTGGCGGGCGGTCGTTGGCGGCGCGGCACTCGCTTCCGAGTCGGTTGCTCTCGATCAAGCGCTCGGGCGTGTGCTCGCCGAGGACGTGCGCGCGTCCGTCGACGTGCCCGGCTTCGACCGCTCGAATATGGACGGGTTCGCGGTGCGCGCCTTGGACACCTTCGGCGCTTCGGAGGAGGAGCCGATCCGGCTGCGCCTGAACGCCGAGATTCTCGCGACGGGCATCGAGCCGAAGGTCGAGGTGCTGGAAGGAACCGCCACCTCGATCGCCACCGGCGGCATGCTGCCGCGCGGGGCGGACGCCGTCGCGCCGATCGAGGTGACCGACGTCGACCCGGAGGATCCTGCCTTCGTGCTGGTACGGGCCGCCCGGGTCCCCGGCGCCGCCGTCAGCTTCTCGGGGACCGACATGGGTCGCGGCGAAACGGTGCTCTTCGCCGGCACCCGACTCACCTCGCGGGAGACGGGCGTGCTCGCGGCGATCGGCTGTGAAAGGGTCGCGTGCGTGCGCAAGCCGCGCGTTGCGATCCTCTCGACCGGAGACGAGATCGTCCAGCCCGGGGAGACGATGCGGCCGGGTCTGGTCTTCGACAGCAACGGTCGGATCCTGGCGGACGCCGTTCGCGAGCTCGGCGGCGAGCCCTTCTTCCACGGCGCCTTCCGGGACGACCTGCCCGCGCTGCGGGCGGCGCTGCGGGCGGCGCTCGAGGACTCGGACATGGTGCTGCTCTCGGGAGGCACCTCGAAGGGCGAGGGCGATCTGAACGCCGTCGTGGTCGGCGAGCTCGAGCCCGGCATCCTGGTGCACGGCGTGGCGCTGAAGCCGGGCAAGCCGATCTGTCTGGCCGCCCAGGCGGACAAGCCCGTCGTGATCCTGCCCGGCTTTCCGACCTCCGCGATCTTCACGTTCCACGAGTTCGTGGCGCCCCTGATTCGCGATCTCGCGGGCCATCCCCACGAAGACCGCGAGACCCGATCCGCGCGGCTGGCGATCAAGACGCAGAGCGAACGCGGTCGCCTGGAGTACCTGCTGGTTGGCCTCGTCGAGGACGAGGAGCGACGCTTGTCCGCCTATCCGATGGGCAAGGGCAGCGGCAGCGTCACGAGCTTCAGTCGCGCCGACGGCTTCGTCCGGATCGACCGCAACACGGAGCTGGTCGAGGCCGGTACGCCGGTCGAGGTCACGTTGATCGGACGCGAGGTTCCGGTGGCGGACCTCGTCGTGATCGGCAGCCATTGCTCGGGTCTCGATCTGATTGCGAGCGCGCTCGCCAGGGAAGGCTTCGGCATCAAGCTGCTCGCGGTCGGGAGCCATGGCGGGCTCGCCGCCGCCATCCGCGGTGAATGCGACCTCGCGCCGATCCATCTGCTCGATCCCGAGACCGACGAATACAATCGGCCCTTCCTGCGTCCGGGTCTGCGGCTGCTGCGCGGCTACCGGAGAATGCAGGGAATCGTCACGCGCATGGAAGAGACCCGCGACATCGAAGAGCTCCTCGCCGACCCGAGCGTGCGCATGGTGAATCGCAATCGCGGCGCCGGCACCCGGGTCCTGATCGATCGTCTGCTCGGGGATCGCCAGCCCCCTGGCTATCCCTACGAGCCGCGCTCGCATTATGCGGTCGCGGCAGCGATCGAGCAGGGGCGCGCCGATTGGGGCGTGACGATCTTCGACACGGCGGAACGGTACGCAGGCGGACGGAGTGAAGAGCTCGTCGGAAAGGCCTTCGGCAATCGTGACGACGTGGTGTTGGACGGCAACTACGTCACCGGAGAGATCATCTCGATCGTCGCCTCGGATGTGACCATTGCGGACTTGACCGTGAAGCGTGCCTACTATCATCCGATCCACGTGACCGGCGGAAGCTCGGGCAACACCCTGCGAACGCGGATCCACAACGTGAGGGTCATCGACGGAGCCGAGCAGGCAA
>Ga0209536_100016921_pt1 | contig 10353 bp, 7 predicted proteins | sample DeeMarSeWOR28_12_FD_187461 | JGI IMG/M metagenome (GOLD analysis project Ga0209536, IMG submission 187461) | Marine sediment microbial communities from White Oak River estuary, North Carolina - WOR-2-8_12 (SPAdes) (version 2) | ecosystem: Environmental > Aquatic > Marine > Intertidal zone >... | reverse complement strand
ATGCTCGCTTGCGCCCGCATCGGCGCGGTTCACTCGGTGGTATTTGGAGGGTTCAGCTCAGAGGCGATCCGGGACCGTATCATCGATGCTCGTTGCAAGGTGGTTATCACAGCCAATGAAGGCCTCCGCGGCGGCCGACGCTTACCGCTGAAAAAGACTGTGGATCGCGCGGTGGAGGGCCTCGATATGGTCAAAACAGTCCTCGTGGCCCGACGCACCGAAACCGATGTAACCATGGAGGCAGGCCGGGATTTCTGGCTCGATCAAGAGTGCGCAAAGCAACGCTCTACATGCACTTACGAGTTCATGGGGGCAGAGGATCCCTTGTTCATTCTCTACACCTCTGGATCGACCGGCCAACCCAAGGGGGTCATGCACACCACAGGTGGTTATCTCGTCTTCGCCGCAACGACCCACCGGCTGGTGTTCGACTACCATGACGGCGACATCTATTTCTGCGCCGCCGACTGTGGTTGGATCACGGGTCACACCTACATTATCTATGGGCCGCTGGCCAACGGGGCAACGAGCGTGATGTTCGAGTCGATCCCGACTTACCCGGACGCGGGGCGCTACTGGCGCATCGTGGACGATCTCGGCGTGAACATCTTTTATACAGCTCCTACGGCGATCAGGGCTATCAAACGCGCAGGCGACAAGTACGTCCAGTGTCACTCGCGCCGTTCCTTGCGCGTTCTCGGCACTGTCGGCGAACCCATCAATCCCGAAACGTGGCGCTGGTACTACGATGTGGTGGGCGAAGGAAGCTGCGCGGTGGTGGATACCTGGTGGCAGACCGAGACCGGTGGCATTCTCATCACACCTCTCCCAGGTGTCACGCCGTTGAAACCAGGCTCGGCCACCTTGCCGTTTTTCGGTGTCAAACCCCTGATAGTGGATGACAATGGTAAGGTGTTGGAGGGAAATGGAGTGAGTGGCAACCTCTGTCTGGCGCAATCCTGGCCCGGTCAAGCCCGCACGGTTTATGGTGATCACGAACGTTTTAAGGACACCTACTTCACCAAGTTCCCGGGGTTGTACTTCACCGGTGACGGCTGTTTTCGGGACGAAGACGGTTATTACTGGATCACCGGCCGGGTGGACGACGTCATCAACGTCAGTGGCCACAGGCTGGGGACCGCCGAAGTGGAGAGTGGCCTGGTTGCCCACGAGGCGGTCGCGGAAGCCGCTGTGGTGGGTTTCCCGCACGAAATCAAGGGCCAAGGCATCTTCGCCTTCGTCATCGTGAATCCCGAGCACGACGGCGGTGGTGCGCCTGAACTGGTCGGCGCCTTGAAAGAACAGGTGCGCCACACCATCGGCCCGATCGCGACGCCGGATCAAATCATGATCGCCCCGGGCTTACCGAAGACCCGGAGTGGCAAGATCATGCGAAGGATTCTGCGCAAGATCGCCGCCGGTCAATACACTGGTTTGGGAGATGTCACGACCTTGGCGGAGCCGGAAGTGGTCGAGAGCTTGATCGAGGAACACCGGAAGTTGACCACGCCGTAAGGACCCGGTCGCACGAATGCCTCAATCGCTGTCGTGCCCTAATCCTGTGACACCGAACACATCCGTTTGAGCCATGCCCCAAGACGAAGGCGTGATCAACTCCAGACTGTTGCCGGCTGGATCACGAAAGTAAATGGAGTGACCGCACCCGCCGGACCAATCGGCTGCTTGTTCGATCGGAATGCCGTGCTCTGCCAACCACTGCCTCCAGGAGTCCATATCTTCTTTTCTGGCGGCAAAAGCGAGATGTCCCGGTCCCCGCGCGCCATGGGAGGGGATGGCCCGGCCCGCTTTAGCGGAACGTTCCGGATCGAAAAAAAGCAACATCTGGGGTCCACAGCGGAAGAATATGTGACTCCCGGGAACCTTCGCCTGGATCTTCAGACCCAATATGTTGGTGTAAAATAGCTCCACGGCTTCGAGATCGTCCGCGTATAGAATGGTCTCCAGAATGCGTTCAACCTTCATCGCCACTCCCATCACCCGTGATTACCAACCCGTCAAAAAACGAGGATTCCACCCCAAATAAAAGCGAGTGGCCGATTCCCAGCCACTCACTGCTTTTCCAGTCTGTCACCGAGGAAGAAGACCTGGGTGTTCGAGGGTCAAGAAGCCTCGAGTGTCCACCAACCGCACCTATGAGGCCAACCTACTTGACGACTGTCATCTTTCGTCGCAATTCGGTGTCCCCTGTTCTCAAGACATAAAAGTAGACACCCGACGCCACCCGTTTGCCGGAGTCGTCCACCGCCCGCCAGGTGACCACGTGATCACCCAGCGCCAGGTCTCTGTCGACTAAATTGTGGACTAGACGTCCGCGCTCGTCATAGATCTTCAAGGTCACCCGTCCCGACCGGGCAGTGGAGAAGCGAATCTTGGTATACGGATTGAACGGGTTCGGATAGTTCTGGGTCAGCCGTGTGATGGGTGCGGGGCTCTCGCCCGTACCAGTCACATCCAATAGAACCAGATCGTTTGCCATGGCCACGGGCGCCGACCGCCCTTGCGCGACCCAGGCATCGTGCAATTCCTGTCCCAAAGTGTTGGTCGTATTCTCGTCCCGCAGGAATTCGATGTATTCCTTAGAAGTCGTTTGATAGTAGAGAACGACCTCGGCCTCCCGGGCCGTGATCGGCAACGTATAGGTCGTCTCGTCCCAGTACTGGTTGTCGGGATAGCTGGTGCCGACCACCGGGGATTGGATCGTTTCGAAGGCCGCATTGGTGAAACCACGGGGTGGGATTCGGTTGTCCTTGTAGACCGAATCGTTCAACACGAAATGAAACGAGGGGCCTGCTACCAAGCCGAGAAGCGAGGCTAATCTCGTGGAGATCCCCGGCTTGATTTCGTAGATCTTCGCATCGGGGTCGTGAGTCAATTCTCCGGTGGTTTGATCGTACGCTCCCGATTCGTACACGACATCACCGAGGACGTCGTAGGCGGTGATGTTCAGCCACATCCTCCGGCCCTCGGGATAACCAGAGGGAAGTTTGTGGGCTGACTCGTTGGTGACCGTCACTGTCAGAGTGGGCTGGCCGCTGGCTTGTCCGGTCGCGACCGCCAGTGAGGCGGCCAGCGACAGCATGTGCAAAGCCCTTTGCTTTCCGTCTTGCAACTCGCCTGCGTCTACCTCGTTGGGGTAGAAATCCCCCAAAATGTCGCCGATGAAATAGTTCCCACCGGTGAGGTCGTGCAAGGGGAGGTCGGTGCGGATAGGCGAGCCGGGTTCGCTGGCACCGGCGCCACTGACATCCTTCATATGGCAATCCTGGCAGGTGGAAACGATACCGTCCGGCTTGTTCCCCGCGAACTGAGGAGCGTAAACCCCGGTGGCTGCGTATTCACTCATGGACCACTCGCTGTAGGTTCGCTCGACCGGGAACATGTTGCGGAGATCCCCGTCCGGATGGGGTGAGTCAAAATCGTGGGGAACGTACTCGGCCGGATTGCCACCCTGCACAAAGGCTGGATTGCTCACATCGTGACAGGTCCCGCACAGGTCGGAACTGCGATGGAAGGGGGATTCGAGAAACTGGTGACTGGCTTCGGCATCGGCGTAAGGTCCCCGCCGGATCGGATCAGGATCCGTGACGAACTGTCCGTTGGCGTGCGTGAGAGGGATGGTCTCCAGGTCGTTCAGGATGGGCGCATCCTCAACGGGGCTGATGCCGGGTTGGTAGATGGGATCGACTTGGCGATGGCAGAAATCGCACTGCACGGATTGGCGGTCCTTGGCTGTCAGCATGCCGCCACTGGTGTCGGTGGACCGCCCTTCCTGCCAGCCGCCCGGTGTGTGGCAACGCAGGCAGAGATCTCCGACCGCGGGGGCGTCCTGTTCCGCGACGACCATGGTGGCCAGGAACAGAGGATCGCGCATGGCTTGACCCATCATGCTCCCCCGCCAGGTGTGCCAGGGTTCGACGACGGGATCATAGTTGCCGTGACATGTCACGCAGGTCACGCTGGGATCCTCGAGAATGCCGCTTTCGAGCGGCTGGGTGCCGGCCAGCTCGAAATCGCGGAGGGTCGTGGGCACGACACCGCCGCTGAGGGGATCGATGGTGAAAATGGAAGCGCTGGTGCCGGCCCCGTCGTTGCCCGCGTTGTCCCAGGCCACCACCGAGATCAAATTGCTGCCTCCGGGCAAATTGGGCACGAACCAGCTGTAATTCCCGTCGTTGGGTAAACCTTTGGCCACGGGCTTGAAGCTCACACCGCCGTCGTCACTGAGGTAGATGTCCACCTTGGCGATACCGCTCTCATCGGTGGCGGTCCAGCTGATCGTTTGTGTGGTCGTGGCCCCGTAGAATTCACCACCAGCTGGGGTGAGCACGACGACTTCAGGAGGTGTGGTGTCCAAACTGCCGGACGGAGTGAGGTGATCGGTGATATCGGCCAGGTCGACGTTCAGAACGTTGCCAACGTTGGAGGCCTTCAAGCCGGGAAAGGTTGGGGTGTTGGTGAAATTGATCGTATCGGTAATCTCCACTCCGTTGGTAAAACCATCGTTGTCCGAATCCTCCCCGTCGAGAGCCCAGATGGCATCTTCACCAGTGGGATACATGCCGGAGTTGATGGCCACTTCCACCGCCAAGCCATAGGGATTGCGCGGCCCGCTCCCGTCGAAATCGAAGTGACACACACCACAGTGACCGGAATTGCTGGGCAGGTCGTCCAGCCGTGACCCTTCAGCAGAAGTATAAACATCGAAGAAATCACGTCGGATCGGATTGCGAGCCAATGACGATTCACAAAAGATAACGAGCAGAAGGATAGACAAAATAAGTGAAAAAAGAGAACCGGAGGAGCAGCGATACATGAGAGACCTCCTGACAAGTCACAACTACAGGCTGTTGCAAACCGCACGCACAGTCGCACACACGATCATTCTATGGTCAGTTCGACGCAGAGTTTGGTCTCTCAGTCAGCCGGGGGATTATGACAGAAGGGTCGGGGAAAATCAACTACTCAATAATACTTGCAACTATTTGTCATGATGGGCCATCAAGAACTTCCGGTCCAGATTGGTCACGGCCACCGCATTCTGCGATCCGTGACCCACAACCCGATTTTAGCCAATCCATCTTGGCCTAGATCGGGATAGGGGAGCCGGGCTTCACCCGGCGGCCCTTTCTCTCACTGGGCATACTTCACACTGCACCCATACGGTTTCGTCGTCGTGACCTCGATGGACTCACCGGCCAGGTAAGCCGTCAGCGCGATGGAAACATAATTGATCTCGCCCAGTTCCCGTCCATTGTCGTTGTCGATGGCTCCGTTGTAGAGCAAAACACCGTCACTGCCGATCACGAACATGTGCGGTGTGGTCTTAGCGCCGTAGAGGCGCCCTACCTTGCCGTCCTCATCCAAGAGGATGGCCATTTCCATTTTGTAATTTTCCTTGGCTTTCTGATTGTGTTCGAGTCCATGGCCTTGTTTGCCCGGAGCGCTCGAGTTGATGGCCAGCCACACCACTTTCTGCTCCTTCACATCGGCATAAATCTCGTTCATGGTTTTGTGGTTCAGGTGGTGTTTCTTGATATAGGGGCAGTCGGGGTTGAACCACTCCAAAACAACGGTATAACCCTTCTGTGTGTAATCACTCAGCGTGTGCTGCTTGCCATCGGTATCCGCAAGGGTGAAGTCCGGAGCGGCTTTCCCGATGGCGACCTCCTCACCAGCCCAGGCCGCAGTTTCCAACCCCGCGGTCACGAAATTCAAAACGGTGGCTATGACACCGGCCATGACTGCTGCCATGACACTGGTCCTGACGCGGGCCCTGACGGCATCAACGCCGCCGGCAACTTCAACGGTCAGTCTGCGAAAAGAGATCGCTGTCGGGGCGATTGTTCCCTCAATGATGTTACTCAGGGACATCTTACTCTGGGACAACTTACTCAGGGACATCTTATTCATGGACCACGCCTCCTTCTCGGGCTATTTGCTAAACAGTGAAACTCTCCAAGGAGTTTTCACCATCTCCTTTCATTCGATTCCGATCTCAGAGATGAAAGATATGCATAATCCAATTCGTAATAACTCACCAGGTTCGAGCCGTTCGGTCGCCATTTTAAAATCCCTTGGACAGTTCCGGCATCTCCCTCCACCTCACGGAACCGCAAAGCGAGCCTTCCTTTGTCCGATTCACCATCAGACATCGGATCGAGCAAGTTTTCACAGCCACTAAGCGGGTAAAAAGCTAGATACCCCTCTTGGCCGGCCTCGATATGCAGGGTCGTGGCTTGCCACCGTACCCGGAGAGATTGATGATCCCTGGGGAAAGGCTGGGGAATGATGCGCCTTGCTTTTGCAAAGAGGGGTGCGTAGGCCGACAGCTCGAGGGACTGATTCTCACCTGTGAGCGGCAGAGCCACTTCCACGTCCGCATGGCCAAACTCGCAACTCTCACGACAAACCACCCAATCCACCCGGCCCAGGAAACGCGCCATCTCACCTGGCACAATATCCGCCGGCAGTGTCACCGGCAGGATCAACACGACTTCTTCCTCATAAATGTGATCCAGGATTTCTCCGGGTGAGACGTGCCGTTGAGGAGCGGGCCAAAGGAGTTCACCAGCTTGGTAACCTGGTGGCAAGACCATCTTCACCTCGATCGGCGCACCCGAGTCGCTGCACCCACGCCAATACAGATGCCATTCTGGCGCGATGCTGAACACCAAACCGAGGTTAACAATGCCGCCAATGGGCGCAGCGGTCGTTTCTGCGGTCAAACGAACTTCGACAGGGCCTTGGGGGCTGCGGAACTGATTCCCGGTGAACCTCCAGGCCAGAAAGAGCACCACCAACAATACGAGGATCCAGAAAAAACCGCGTCGGGAGAATGGCATGTCTGATCTTACCTCGTCTCAGGCTCATTTCAGCCTCATCTCAGGCTTTTCCCAGGCTCTCCTCAAACTCATCTGGAGATCATCCTACCTATACAAGCAAGCAGCGCGTACCGCCAACATATCCTGTCGCGACACCAATCTTTGGATTCACTGATCTTCGCGGAAGTAGAACTAGCCGGCACAACTGAATGCCGATAATCTAGGCCTGACGAAAACGACCTTCTGGTGTGAATTTGCCACAGCTCAAAGATTGTCTGGGAAGAGTCCCGGTCGCAGGTGTGGCACTTCGAGTGAGGACAGTCCAAACATGGAAAAGATATTTGAATACGTTACCGAGAACGTGTCTGCCCCCTTACTGCGCGTCATCTTGATCATTGGGGCTGCCTTGTTGGCTGCGTTTTGTGTGCGTCTCGTCATTATCCCTTTCCTTCTGCGCCTTACTAAGAAGACACGAACCGAATTAGATGATCAGATCATTCACACTTTGGGCCAGGCTGTGATCTGGACCCTGATCTTTCTCGGGATAGGCTGGTCGCTTCTCTCATTGAATCTTTCACCCCAGGTCGAGTCGATCTCGGTAGCCATCCTCAAAACGCTCGTCATTTTATTCTGGACACGTGCCAGCTTACGCGTGGGAAATCTCTTCCTCGAGATTATGAGTCATAATCGGGATAGGTTGAACTGGATTCAACCCCAGACCTTGCCGCTCCTGCAGATATCCTGGAAGGTCATTGTCGTTGGGGCCATGGCTTACTTTTTATTGATCGCCTGGCGAATCAATCCCACCTCCTGGCTCGCTTCGGCCGGCGTGGTGGGCATCGCCATCGGCTTCGCGGCGAAGGATACCCTGGCCAATCTGTTCGCCGGCATTTTTATCCTCGCCGACACACCTTTCAAGATCGGTGATTACGTGGTTCTGGATAACAGCTTGCGAGGCAAGATCGTCGACATCGGCATCCGGTCGTCTCGTCTGCTCACGCGGGACGATGTCGAGGTCACCGTACCCAATGCTGTGATCGCCAATGCTCAGCTCATCAACGAGACGGGCGGCCCTTACCAGAAGATACGAGTCCGGGTCAAAGTCGACGTGGCCTATGGAAGCGACGTGGATCAGGTGCGGGAAGTCCTCTTGTCTTCTGCCGAGGATGTAAAGCACATAGCCACCCACCCGACACCACGGGTTCGCTTCCGGGAATTCGGGGGCTCCGGCCTGCGGTTCGAGCTGCTCGCCTGGGTCGAAGAACCGGTTTTCCGTGGAAGGGTGCTCGATCAATTGAATGAGAGGGTTTACAAGGCGTTCAACGAAGCTGGTATCGAGATCCCCTACACCAAGCAGGACGTCTACGTCAAAGAATGGCCAGGCAATGGCGACTGACCCACCGATCGACGCCATTGCACCAAAAAGGAAAGAGTGCGTCCGCCGCTACTCATTGACGTTCGAATCCGATAGTCGTGAAGTACATGGCGCGGTCGAAGAACAGCACGACGCGATTATTGAGTTCCAAGGCCATCTGGGGATCCATAATCGTCCCAAGTAAACCCTCGGCCTGGATTTTGAACCATAGAACCCTGCGGGTGACGATCAAAGCGCGGATGACCTCGGCCAGGTAAAAACCCTCACGTCGCCGCATGGCTCCCAAAGTCGTAAAATACGATTCAATGTCGTTTTTGTTTAATCCCCGGCGGAGCCAACGGCTGAGTTGCGAATATACTGCGCAGGCGCGGTCATAGAGTTTCTCTTCGTCGAAAGCTCCGTAACTGCGCGTGAGCTGATGGTTACGAACGATTCGTAACCAGTTCTTGGCCAATTCCTCCAGATTGCGGTCGATAAAATCCGCAAGAAACTGTTCGCTCTCTTGGGGAGCTTGTGCATCCTGCATAATCTGTTTTCCTCCTTCTGACATGTTACTCGATTCATCTCCGCACATGACTGATGTCAGAGATAGAACCTAGTCTACCATAAACCTGGAATTGTCGTCATGTCTTAGTGGCGAGGAGATCGTGGGGTTGCGCGGGACGGTCCGCTCGATGATAATGGCGACTATTAACACTTCTCTCGTCTTAACCTATCCACCATTGTCTCGAGGATCCTCCAACGATGGATTGTTGTAACCCCCACTTGATGGCTGAAGCCATACCGCTGGACGCTCTGCTGTTCTTCACCACCGGTTTCACCATCAGTCTCGGCCATTGCGTGGGCATGTGTGGTCCATTGGTAGGCGCTTATTCTCTGTCACAACGAGAAGAAGGTCGCCGCACGCTATCTCTCCTGCCAGCTCTGGTCGTCTACCATATCGGCCGCCTGGGCGCTTACGGGCTGATCGGATTGGCTTGCGGAGCGGTTGGATCTGCCACGCGAATCGTCGGACAGGACCGCGCGTTCCAGGGGGGGCTCGCGATCACTGCCGGCCTGCTCATGGGTCTCCTTGGTGCGGGGCTGATGGGCTGGCTGCCGACCCAGCGCTGGGTGGAAAGCAGCCGTCTTGGTCAAGCGATCGTCTCTCGCTCAGCGCGCTTGTTGCAGACCCGACACATGGGTGGACGTTTTCTGCTCGGTATTGCCAACGGTTTTTTACCATGTGGACCAGTGTATGCCATGGCTCTGGGAACCGTGGCGGCGGCTCGCCCAGCCCTCGGGGCCGGAGCTATGCTACTGTACGGTTTGGGTACTTTACCGGTGTTACTGATCTTGGGATTGAGCGCAGGCCGCCTGGCTCCCACAGTCCAGGCTCGCTTCAACCGCATCGGTGCTGTGCTCGTGTTACTCATCGGTATCCAGCTCGTCTTACGGGGGATGGCTGCTTTCGGCTGGATCGGACACCTCAAATTCGGAGAGGTCGTGATCTGGTAACAGCTATGGTCAAAGTCCCTGACAAAGCACCGAACCGTGACATTGTTCGCTTGACTCAAATTCTTGCTCCGAAATCTCAATCCACCACTAACTCGTAAGCCACCAACGTGTTATTGTAAAAAGTGGGAATTACCAAGAGGTTTTTATTTTCGATATACGCAATATCAGCACTATTGTATTTGGGAACGACTGTATTCAGGAGTTCCGTTTTGTGCCCGGAGGGTGAGACGAGAAAGGTTCTGCCGTTCCAATCCGATACATAACAATTTCCTGCTTTATCGGTTTGAATACCATCCATGATGGACCCGCCACCCAAACTGACGAGGACCGTAACCGCCTTGGTCGTTAGATCAACCGCTTTCAAGCAACCGTCGCCTGAGTTTCCCACGAGCAATCGCTTATTGTCGACACAGAGGCCATTGGGCCGTTCGATTTGGTTGCTTTGCAACCATTCCACACATTCACCATCACTGAATTTGTAGGCTGTAACCGCGCCCAGTGGCTTCCCGTAGGCATCTGCAATTTTTTCAGCAAGATATTTTGAATTGGTACCAGAGAAAAGCTTTACAGACATCTTGTTATTATTTCCGCCCAAAAAATCAATCCCGATGGATCCATCGGGATTGATAAAATGTTGTC
>Ga0209536_100016920_pt1 | contig 10353 bp, 9 predicted proteins | sample DeeMarSeWOR28_12_FD_187461 | JGI IMG/M metagenome (GOLD analysis project Ga0209536, IMG submission 187461) | Marine sediment microbial communities from White Oak River estuary, North Carolina - WOR-2-8_12 (SPAdes) (version 2) | ecosystem: Environmental > Aquatic > Marine > Intertidal zone >... | reverse complement strand
GACATTAAAATCGCCACATACGATAAGGGGTTTTATTTTTTCTTTTTCTTTTAAAAAAAGAAGGAAATCTGCATCCCACGTACTGCGATATGGTAATCGCTCTAATTTCTGCCCCGAATTGGGGACGTAAACATTTATTAAATAAAAATTGGCAAATTCAGCACAGATTACCCTTCCTTCTGCATCATGCTCAGTTATTCCTATATCATAGCTTATCGTTACAGGTTTGGATTTACTTAAAATCGCTGTCCCGGAATAGCCTTTTTTTTCGGCAGAATTTATATAAAGTTGATGGTCTTTTAAGGGGGATAAAGCTTTTTCTACTTCTAAATCCTGGGCTTTTGTTTCCTGAATACATAGTATATCTGGATTCAAAACATTTACAGATTCAAAGAAATCCTTTTTGATTATGGCCCTGATACCATTAACATTCCATGAAACTATTTTCATTTTGAACGAAATTAATTTGCATAAAAATAACACACTTTATTCATATAGAAGGGTTAAATGGTTCCCTAAAGGGGTATGCAGCGCAAATGCATTTTAAATCTTTGTAATGTGTCATCTTGCCATAAAATTTAAGGATGATCGCGATAATTTTACGATATTGCAGCCTGTTTCAATAATAGGCCTAAAAAACCCATTATAAAGAAGTAGGAGTGTTAGCTCAGCTGGTTTAGAGCACCGCCTTGACAGGGCGGGGGTCGTTGGTTCGAATCCAATACACTCCACACCAAGCAGAAAATCCGCGCAAGTTTGCGTGGATTTTTTATACATGCTAAACAGGGAACTTGTTCCTGAGTTTGGCATGTATAAAATATCAATGCCGGTAAAAACCGGTTTTGATTTTCTATTTGCAGCAGCGGACTGTATTTGGATCAGCGAGCTTATCGAGATAATCCAAAACACTCCACAAAATTCTGGGATCATAGATAATCCAGAATTCTTTCAAGGGCCATGCCACGTGATCCTTTAATAAGAAGATTTCCTTTTTTTAATTTATTGCGTTTAAGGAAGCCCGACAATTCTTCAAAAGTTGCAAATTTTGTGAAATCTGAGCGGGTTTTAGCGAAATTCTGGCCTACGAGATAGACCTTATCAAAATTCATTCCCGAGGCCAGGTCAACAATATTTTGATGCTCCTCTATGGCTTTTTCACCTAATTCAAACATATCCCCCAGAAAAACGACTTTTGCATTTCCCGGAAGATTATTAAAATGTTCCAGGGCGGCTTCCATGCTATTTGGGTTTGCATTATATGCGTCAAGAACAATATGATATTCCTTCTTGTCTATAATCTGGGAACGGTTGTTCTGTGGGACATAAGCTTCAATGGCATTTTTAATGTCCTCCATTGGCACATTAAAATATTTTCCTATCAGCACCGCGGCAGCACAATTCGTAAAATTATAACTGCCTATTAGCTGAGTGCTAATAATGGTTTCTTCTGTTTCTAGTTTCACAAAGGGATGAGCACCCAATAGGTCTATCTTATAATATTTGGTATCTAGGCTGCTGTATCCAAATTTACCGGGGTAACTACTCAACTTTTTTAATTGAATAGGATCGTCTGCATTAAAAAAAATAAATTTTTTGTTAGCAATAAGATGGTCATAGAGTTCGCTTTTACCTTTGATAACTCCTTCTACCCCTCCAAATCCTTCAAGGTGCGCTTTTCCAAAATTCGTTATATAGCCAAAATCAGGTTGCGCAATAGTACATAAGAATTCAATTTCTTTGATATGGTTGGCACCCATTTCAATAATGGCAAATTCGGTATCTGGTTCAATGGTCAGCAAGGTTAACGGTACCCCGAGATGATTGTTGAAGTTGCCTTTCGTGGCAATGGTATTATATTTTTTAGAGAGGACTTTGTAGATTAATTCTTTGGTAGTTGTTTTGCCATTACTTCCTGTTAGTCCAATAATTTTTGCCGTACAATAATTCCGGTGATAGTTTGCCAATTCCTGAAGCGATTTAAGCACATCTTCTACGAGTATAAAAGCCTCGTCTCCCTTATACTTTTCTTCATCTACAATCGCATAAGCCGCTCCATTCCTAATGGCTTCAGCAGCAAATTTGTTTCCATTGAAATTTGGCCCTTTCAGGGCGAAAAATATACAATTTGGTTGAATGTTACGGGTGTCTGTGGAAACCTGGGGATACTTTAGAAAAAGTTGGTGCAATTTCTCAATGGTCATAGAAGCAAAGATATAAAAAAGCCCCGATGCTAACATCGGGGCTCAATTTATAATTTTTATAAAAACTACTTGGCTTTTTTGCCTCTTACAGTTTTGTTTTTGGTCTTGGACTTAGACCCAACTCTGGACATGGCACATCTGAATCCTATATAATCTGTTGCCATATATTGTGGTAAGAATCTTCGCTGTGCGGGGTCGAGCCAATATGCCCTGTCTCTCCATGATCCTCCTTTATAAATCCTGACTTCATCATTTATAAGCGTCGTCCTGTTGTTGCTTTTGTCATACTCACGAATAATTTTACCTTCTTCATCACGCTCTACTTTATGCTTAGGCGCATCATACATCTTGCGGGCCGGATCCTCTTCATCGTCACCAGCAAACCGGTCAAAGAATCTGGATGATCCCGGATCACCATCCCTGTAGCCTCTGTTGTCACTATCAGAGAAATTTGTTCTTAAATAAGTTTCCTCTTCGTCAACAGGGACCATTTTAATTTCTCCGGGAAGATTTACAGCTACAACTTTTCCATTTGGCAAAGTGTCAAAAATTACACTATCTCTTAGAATAGTTACTTTTCCATCTTCACCAATAGCTGTTTTCATATAAATGTTACCTCTATAGTAATTGAAATCGCTTATTTCATCATCGACAATCGGTCGATATACATCAGCTACCCATTCTGCAACGTTACCGGCCATATCATATAATCCAAGGTCGTTGGGCTTGTATGATTTTACCTGGGCGGTTATATCTGCCCCGTCATCAGACCATCCGGCAATTCCGCCATAGTCACCTTTACCTTGTTTGAAGTTGGCTAACTGATCACCTCTTCCCACACGCTGGCCATTTCTTGTATAATCACCTTCCCATGGATATTTTTTTCTACCACGGTAATTATTGTATTCTCTTGTACCTTGCAGCGCAGCTGCTGAATATTCCCATTCGGTTTCCGTAGGCAGCCTGTAAGCTGGCATGATAATGCCGGTACTTCTCTTGGCAAAAGTAGAAACGGAATCTTTTTTCATTTTACCCTGTAAAGAATCTATCTGTCCATTGTATACCGATTCAGGACGATTCAGATAAGCTTCAGTACTAAATGTACCTTCAACTTCCCCGTCCATTGCACGGTATTTAGCGTCCTGAGCCAAATAGCCTTCCTTTTCCAGCATGGCTTCATTTACCCTGTCTGTTCTCCATTCAGAAAACTGTACAGCTTGAATCCAATTTACACCTACAACCGGATATTCCGCATAGGCAGGATGACGCAGGTAATTGTTAGTCATTGTTTCATTATAACCTAATCGGTTTCTCCAAACCAAAGTATCCGGAAGAGCACCTTTATATATATTCGTATATTTTGGATTTTCCGGTGGATAAACCGCTTTAAGATAATCGAGGTATTCCAAATACATTACATTGGTTACTTCAGTTTCATCCATGTAAAACGATTGTACGTGTTGCGATGTAGGAGTGTTGTTCCAGTCATGCATTACATCATCCTGTACCTTTCCTTTCGTGAACGTACCTCCTTCTATAAAAACAAGGCCGGGACCTGTAGCCTGTTCTTTAAAGTCAGAATTGTACTGAAACCCGCCCTCTTTGGCGTTTATTTTCCAGCCTGTAGCTCTTGAAACATTCTTTGATGACGCCGAGGCGGATTTTTTACAACTATTAAATGTAAAACCTCCCATTATCACTGCACAAGAAAGTACAACTTTGATTAACTGTTTTTTCATCTGTATTTAGGACTTAAGTTCAATATCAAACGGCATTTATTGCTATTTGATAGAATATTTAAATAAAATTGTGTCGCTTTCGGCTTATAAAACGATGATTATCACATAATATTTTATAGTTCCGAAAATATTTTTACCCATTTGCACAGGCAGAATTTATTAGCACCTTTTCCATTTTGATAACGGCACAAAACATAATATAGTATGGATAAAAACATTTCTTTTACATTATTATGGACAATCCTAGTGTATACCTTTAAATTAATGAACTTTAAATTAATTTGTAATCTGAATAAAATACTGATATTCAGCATTATTGTCTTAAATTCCTAAATAAAGTACCTATAAATGCAAGATATTTTTGAAATGCTCGTTACTTAACAAGGAATAAGTCAAAATAAAGTAGTTTTAACCGTATTCTATATACAACTTTTGACGAATTGGATAGTACATGAAAAAAATGAGAAAATTCATTGTTTTGGCCGCAATTGCCTTTGTATTTAAGATATCTGCCCAGGAACAGAATAGAGTTATAACCACGGCAGTTCCTTTTTTGACTATTGCAGCAGACGCTAGGTCTGGTGGCTTGGGAGATATGGGTGTTTCCACGTCCGTTGATGCATTTTCGCAACAATGGAATCCCGCCAAGTACGCATTTGCCGAAAGAAAAATGGGTATAGGTTTGGGTTATACCCCATATCTGGAAAGTATTATAACGGATGTTTCCTTATTAAGCGGAAGTTTTTATAACAAAATAAACGATAGGAGTGCATTTGCGTTCAGTTTACGGTATTTTACTTTAGGTGAAATCGAATTAAGACAATTTGCGGGCGATCCGGGTACAATAGCCAAACCAAATGAATTGGCGTTAGATGGTTCTTATGCACTGAAACTCAGCGATCAATTCTCTATGGCCATTGCAGGCAGATACATTAATTCAAATCTCAGATTACCGGAAAATGGTGATGTGGATTCACAGTCAGCAAGCTCATTTGCAGTAGATATTGCAGGATACTTTCGTTCAAGAGAAGTAGCCTATAATAGTTTTGACGGCAGATGGAAAGCTGGCTTTAATATCTCAAACCTTGGCGGAAAAATAACATATGAGGAAGGAGGGCAACCCAATTTTTTGCCCACAAATCTAGGAATAGGGGGAGGGTTTGATTTCATTTTTGATCAGGATAATGTACTGGGCTTAAATTTGGAATTCAATAAGCTCCTTGTGCCTACTCCTCAGGATTTCAATGGTGATGGCGTAATAGATTCTGCAGATAATGAAATTTATCAGGAGATTGGATTTTTGGAAGGTGTATTTAAATCTTTCGGAGATGCACCTGATGGCCTAAAAGAGGAACTTCAGGAGGTAACCTGGGCATTAAGTGCGGAATATGCGTATCAAAATGCCTTTATGTTTAGAACAGGATATTTTCACGAAAGTGAATTTAAAGGGGCAAGACAATTCTTTACACTTGGAGCCGGATTTAAATTCAAATCAGTTCAGATAGATCTTTCATACCTGTTCTCTACTTCAAAAGTGAAGAACCCTCTTGAAAACACCTTACGATTCGCTCTTACTTTTAATTTAGGAGCAGAATATTATAATGATTAATCAAAATATAACCATAGAAAAAACCTGTCCCCGGACAGGTTTTTTTGTTTAGTCAAAACGCGGCTTTGCGTACCTATATAAAATAAAGTACATTTAATTATAACTCCGGTGAACCCGGATATTTATAACAAACTATGGAAAAACGTAAGATTTCCTTTGATTTATTGGTTTTTGATAAGCTAGATGAACTGTCCCAAAGCGAAAAAACACTTATGCAAATAGCAGTAGATGCCAGAGAAAATGCCTACGCTCCATATTCGCAATTTATGGTTGGGGCAGCAGTACTTTTAGCCAATGGAGAAATCGTGATAGGCAGCAATCAGGAAAATGCCTCTTTTCCTTCTGGTTTATGCGCAGAACGCGTAGCTGTTTTCCAGGCAGGTGCGAAGTATCCTGGAGTAGCCATTAACACAATTGCAATAAGTGTAGCATCTAAAACGCATAGAGTAGACAGACCGGCAGCACCCTGCGGAAATTGCAGGCAAGCCATTGCTGAATATGAACAAAATCAAAATACACCTATTTCTATCTTAATGATGGGTGTTTCGGGCGAAATATTTAAGTGCGAATCTCTAAATGATATTCTTCCTTTGGCCTTCGGAAATTCTTACTTGTAATAATCCTTGTTGTTTCTCCCAAAGAAATTGGAAATACCCATGTATTCTTTTTTTACAATGGATTAATACCTTTTTTATCATTTTTTTTTCACTATTGATTTAATGTGTATTTTTGTTTTCCCTTGATATACCTGAACTATTCATTTCTGTATATTTCGGCTAGAACAAGTACACTTAAAAGAAAATTATTTGATGAAAAAAGTTACCAAAGAGGTATACCTAAAATGGTACGAGGAAATGTTGTTTTGGAGAAAGTTTGAAGATAAACTGGCTGCCGTATACATTCAACAGAAAGTTCGTGGTTTTTTGCATTTATACAATGGTCAGGAAGCGGTTTTAGCTGGTGCCTTACACGCTATGGACCTTACCAAAGACAGGATGATTACGGCATACAGGAATCATGTTCAGCCCATAGGAATGGGTGAAGATCCCAGGAAGGTAATGGCGGAACTGTATGGTAAGGTAACCGGGACTTCTAAAGGCATGGGAGGTTCCATGCATATTTTTTCCAAAGAACACAGGTTTTACGGGGGTCATGGTATTGTCGGCGGGCAAATTCCTCTCGGAGCTGGTTTGGCTTTTGCCGATAAGTATTTTAAAAGAGATTCAGTAACGCTATGCTACATGGGTGACGGCGCTGTCAGGCAAGGCTCCTTGCACGAGACTTTTAACCTAGCTATGCTCTGGCAATTACCTGTAGTGTTTGTCTGTGAAAATAATGGTTATGCCATGGGAACTTCGGTGGCGAGAACAGCGCATACCACGGATATTTGGAAACTTGGTTTAGGATATGAAATGCCCTGTGCGCCTGTGGACGGAATGGATCCTTTAACGGTAGCTACAGCAATGACCAAGGCAATTGAAAGGGCAAGAAGTGGTGGTGGGCCTACCTTCCTGGAAATGAAAACCTATAGGTACAGGGGTCATTCTATGTCTGACGCCCAGCATTACAGGACAAAAGACGAGGTTGAAGAATACAAAAAAATAGATCCTATAAGTCAGGTTCTTGATGTGATCAGGGAGAAAAAATACGCTTCTGAAGAAGAAATTAAAGCTATTAACGACAAGGTGAAAAATCTTGTAAAAGAATGTGAAAAATTTGCAGAAGAGTCTGAATATCCTCCGGTGGAACAGCTTTACGATATGGTTTATGAACAAGAAGATTATCCCTTTGTAAAACACAAATTATAAGTAAATGGCAGAAGTAATTAATATGCCCAGATTAAGCGATACCATGGAAGAAGGTACCGTTGCCAAATGGTTAAAAAATGTTGGCGATAAAATTGAGGAGGGAGATATCTTGGCGGAAATAGAAACAGATAAGGCCACCATGGAATTTGAATCTTTTCATGAGGGTACTTTGTTGCATATTGGCATTGCAGAAGGTGATGGCGCACCGGTTGATACTTTGTTGGCCATAATTGGTGACGAAGGTGAAGATATTTCGTCATTATTAAACGGTAACCAGGGAACATCTGAGAAGGTTGAAGCTCAGGAAGTTACCAACGCTGCGGAAGAAGCCGGGATAACTACTGCAAATAAGGAAACCGGCCTATCAAATGAAATTCCTGAAGGAGTTGAGATTATTAAAATGCCTCGCCTCAGTGATACTATGGAAGAAGGTACCGTTGCTTCCTGGTTAAAAAAAGTGGGGGATGAAGTAGAAGAGGGTGATATCCTGGCTGAGATTGAAACTGATAAGGCCACCATGGAATTTGAATCCTTCTATTCCGGGAATCTTCTTTACATAGGAATACAGGAAGGTGAGTCAGCGCCTGTTGATGAGGTATTGGCTATTATTGGTCCGGCCGGAACGGATATTGAAGCGGTATTGCAGGCTAAGCCTGATTCAAAAATTGAAGCAGTTGCGACTTTAGAAACAGAAAAAACAGTTCCTTCGGAAGATACGAATAAAGAGGTTAAAGATGATAGGCAATTAGAATCGGGTCAGCGGGTATTTGTTTCTCCATTAGCAAGGAAAATTGCCATAGAGAAGGGAATAGACCTTACGGACGTTAAAGGTAGTGGGGATCATGGCAGAATTGTTAAACGGGATGTAGAAAACTTTGTGCCTTTGGCAAAAGCCGCTGCTCCTTCTGAGATTGCTGAAACCAAATCAACTCAAGAACCTCAGGTAGCCGCACCGCCAATGCTTCCTGCCGGGGAAGAGCATTTTGAAGAGGTGAAAAATTCCCAAATGCGCAAGGTGATAGCCAAGAGATTGAGTGAATCTAAGTTCACAGCTCCTCATTATTACCTTATGATTGAGGTTGATATGGATAATGCTATTTCTTCAAGGGAAAAGATCAATGGTCTTCCGGATACCAAAGTTTCATTTAATGATATGGTAGTTAAGGCCTGTGCCATGGCACTAAAAAAGCACCCGCAGGTTAATACTTCCTGGAATGGAGATACCACCCGATATAATCAACACATTCATATAGGGGTTGCCGTGGCGGTAGACGATGGTTTGGTAGTGCCGGTATTAAGATTCACAGATCAGTTGAGTCTAACGCAGATTGGAACTTCCGTCAAGGATTTGGCAGGAAGAGCAAGAGTTAAAAAATTAACTCCTGCCGAAATGGAAGGAAGCACTTTTACAGTTTCGAACCTCGGAATGTTTGGTATTCTTGAATTTACATCGATAATCAATCAGCCTAATTCTGCCATTCTATCAGTTGGAGCAATAGTTGAAAAGCCGGTTGTAAAAGATGGTCAAATCGTTGTTGGAAATACAATGAAGATTAGCCTGGCATGTGATCACAGAACGGTTGATGGAGCAACCGGAGCACAGTTTTTACAAACCCTTAGGGCTTATCTGGAGAATCCGGTTACCATGTTGGCTTGATAAAACAAGAATTTTTTACTTGAAAAAAAATCTGATTATTCGAAAAATAAGGTATCCGAAATACATGGGATACCTTTTATTATTTAGAATGCAAATGAAGCATGTAGTTTTACTTTTAGCACTATCCTTCCTAACAGCCTGTGGTTCGCTAAAAAATTCACAATCCGTTAATTCTCCGGCCGGAGCTGATGGCCTTCAGGGAAATTCGGGAAGCACTGCAGCCGCGATAAATATACCGCAACCCGAGGCTGCAGCACCAAAAAAAATTCTAAGTAATGAGTTTTCGGATAACACCAGAGTTCTCGGAATAATGAACTATTTGGCTTCAGATGATTTGAAAGGCCGCGATTCCGGAAGTGAAGGGATAGAAAAAGCTGCAGAATTTATTGAAGGTATCTTTCTTCAAAACAAATTGGAGCCTTATTTTAAGACTTATAGAGATACATTGGCCAATTATCATAACACGGCTTATAATATTGTTGGTGTTGTAAAAGGAACGGATAAGAAACTTCAAAATGAATATATCGTCATCGGAGCGCATTATGACCATATTGGTATACTAACACCCGAAAATGGAGATGCTATTGCCAATGGAGCTAATGACAATGCATCCGGAACGACCACCGTACTGGAATTGGCCAGGTATTTTGGAAATTCCCGAAGCAATAAAAGAAGTCTCATCTTTGCATTGTTCAGTGCCGAAGAAAAGGGCTTGCTGGGTTCCAGTCATCTGGCTAAAAAATTGAAAGAGGAAGATCTTAACCTGTACCTGATGATTAATTTTGAGATGACAGGTGTTCCTATGGTCAATAAGGACTATATGATGTATGTTACAGGCTACTCTAAATCAAATATGGCAGAAGTATCTAATAAATATGCAAATAAAAATTTGGTTGGTTATTTGCCATCAGCCAAGGAATTTGGGCTTTTTCAAAGATCGGATAACTACCCTTTTCACAAGGAGTTCAATATTCCTTCTCAAACCTATTGCACTTTTGATTTTACTAATTTTAATTTCTATCATAAAGTAGGCGATGAGGTTGACCAGATGGATTTTGAACATATGTCCGGCCTTATTAATAACATGATACCGGTAATAGAAGGATTTTCAAACTCACCTGAACAGGAAGTAAAGTATTATTAAATGGCTAATGTTATAATTACAGGATGCAGCAGGGGTATAGGATTTGAACTTGCCCGCCTTTTTGCTCAGAATGGACACAATGTTTTGGCCCTTTCCAGAAATGATAAACCGGTTAAGGAATTAAATGAAGCAAATATTTCGGCTTTTCCTTTTGATTTATGCAAAAATGAGGATTTTGATAAACTCGAACTTTTT